>HHCFC02800__coassemble_1162_pt1 | contig 33189 bp, 32 predicted proteins | sample HHCFC02800__metabat2_high_PE_058 | metagenome-assembled genome bin HHCFC02800 | reverse complement strand
CGCTGTCTAACGTCTCGTTTTCTTTAACGATTACATTTGACATAGTCTCACACCTAACCTCCCCTCCAGCCTGGTATTGTGCATCATACGACTGTTCGGGTATTTTTATTGCACTACAAATGATTATAGCATATTTTTCTTTCCCGTCAACAGTTTTTCCTGAAATCTGAGGATTTTTTGTATCGGCCTTCTATTTGATCTGGCCTTCCAGCACTTCTTCCGCCTTCGCAAGAGCATCTTTGATGCCTGCCGGATTCTTTCCGCCGGCCTGCGCCATATTCGGGCGTCCGCCGCCGCCACCGCCGACACATCCTGCAATGCCTTTTACAAGATTGCCCGCATGGGCTCCCATCTTCATGGCACCGTCTGTTGCAGTTGCCATCAGGCTGACTTTTCCGTCGTTTGCAGATGCCAGCACTACGACTCCGTCGCCCAGCTTATCTTTCAGCTGGTCTCCCAGGTCTCTTAAGCCGTTCATATCCACACCGTCGACCTCTGCCGCCAGAAGTTTCACGCCTTTGACTTCCTTCACCTGGTCCATCACATCGCCCACAGCATCCTGGGCCATCCTGCTCTTTAAGCTTTCTACTTCACTGTGAAGCGCTTTGTTCTCGCTCATCATGTGAGTGATCTTGTCCGCCAGATTATCCGGCGTAGCTTTCAGAAGATGGGCTGCATTTTTCAGTTTCTCTTCCAGACTGTTATAATATTTCATAAGCCCTTCTGAGGTAAGCGCCTCGATCCTGCGCACACCGGCTGCAACACCGGTCTCTGAGATGATCTTGAACGCCATGATCTCAGACGTATTGCTCACATGGGTCCCGCCGCAGAATTCGATCGAAAAATCACTCATATTGACCACGCGGACGATATCTCCGTATTTCTCGCCGAACAGAGCCTGTGCCCCCGTCTTTTTCGCCTCTTCAATGGGCATGTTCTTTACAACGACCGGAAGCGCCTCCCGAATCTTCTCATTGACCATATCTTCGACTTTCTGCAGTTCCTCAGGCGTCATGGCAGAAAAATGGGTAAAGTCGAAGCGGAGCCTGTCCTCATTCACGCTGGATCCGGCCTGCTCTACATGGGTTCCGAGCACTGTGCGGAGTGCTTTCTGAAGAAGATGTGTAGCACTGTGGTTTCTCGCAGAGAGAGCACGCTTCTTTGCGTCCACTTCCAGGGTGACTCTGTCCCCGGTCTTGATCATCCCTTTCGTCACAACTCCGATATGTCCGATCTTTCCGCCGAGAAGTTTGACAGTATCTTCCACGCGGAACTCGCCGTCTGCTGTGCGGATGTATCCGGTATCCGCTTCCTGACCGCCGCTGGTCGCATAGAACGGTGTTTCATTTACAAAGATCGTTCCCTTCTCGCCATCAGACAGAGCATCTGCCAGTTCTGTCTCTGTAGTCAGCACCGTAACATCTGACTCGTAAGTGAGATTGTCATACCCCACAAATGTACTTGTCACAGACGGATCGATGGACTCGTATACGGTCACGTCAGCGCCCATATAGTTAGTCACTTCACGGGCATCGCGCGCCTTCTTTCTCTGTACTTCCATACATTCCTGGAAGCCTTCCTCATCCACGCCGATCTCTTTCTCTTCAAGGATCTCCTTTGTCAGATCAAGCGGGAATCCATAGGTGTCGTACAGACGGAACGCATCCTCGCCCGCAAGCGTCTTTTTCCCTTCTGCTTCCAGTTTTTCGATCAGCTCGGAGAGGATGCCAAGCCCCTGGTCGATCGTCTTATTGAATTGTTCCTCCTCTTTCGTGATGACTTTGAGGATGAACTCTTTCTTCTCCTCCAGTTCCGGATATCCGTCCTTGGACCCTTCGATCACTGTCTGCGCCAGCTCCGGCAGGAACCCTTTGTGGATGCCGAGGAGCCTTCCGTGACGGCACGCTCTTCTCAGGAGACGGCGGAGCACATAGCCCCGGCCTTCGTTGGAAGGCATGATCCCGTCGGAGATCATAAAGGTGACGGAACGGATGTGGTCCGTGATCACACGGATGGAAACATCATCATTGTATTCTTTCCCGTACTCTTTGTCCGCGAGACGGCACACATGGTCGCGCAGCGCCTTGATCGTATCCACATCGAAGATAGAATCCACATCCTGGACCACGGAGGCAAGACGCTCCAGTCCCATTCCTGTATCGATGTTCTTCTGTTCCAGTTCACTGTAATTGCCGTTTCCGTCATTGTCAAACTGCGTGAAGACGTCGTTCCAGATCTCCATATAACGGTCACAGTCACAGCCTACTGTACAGTCCGGCTTGCCGCATCCGTATTTTTCGCCTCTGTCATAGTATACTTCTGAGCAGGGACCGCAGGGACCGGAACCGTGCTCCCAGAAGTTGTCTTCTTTTCCGAACTTAAAGATCCTCTCTGCCGGGATCCCCATCTTCTTGTTCCAGATCTCAAACGCCTCGTCATCGTCCACATACACAGACGGATAAAGACGGTCCGGGTCAAGACCGACCACCTCGGTCAGAAATTCCCAGGTCCACTGGATCGCCTCTTCCTTGAAATAGTCTCCAAAGGAAAAGTTTCCGAGCATCTCAAAGAACGTACCGTGGCGGGCCGTCTTTCCGACGTTCTCGATATCTCCCGTTCTGATACATTTCTGGCATGTGGTCACTCGTTTCCTGGGCGGGATCTCCTGTCCTGTAAAGTATGGTTTCAGGGGTGCCATCCCTGAGTTGATGAGCAGAAGGCTCTTATCGTTGTGCGGCACTAATGAAAAGCTCTTGAGGGCCAGATGTCCCTTGCTCTCGAAGAACTCCAAAAACATTTTTCTCAACTGGTTTACTCCGTATGGCTGCATACCTAATCCTCCTCTTTTGCTCCAAAAAGCCAATCTATAATATACCACAGGCACATAAATTTGTAAAGCGGGCAGCTTCCCCAAAGCTGCCCGCTCCTGTTCTTCAAAATCTTTGCCGTCTGATATGACATTTTCTCCGCCTAATCCAGCTCGATCTCCGCTACTTCCTTGGGCGGGATCGCGCAGGACGAGTTCTGCACATATTTTGCAAGGCTCTTCTTTGCCACTGCCACAGGAATGTTGGTACCGGCTCCTGCGATGCAGCCACCCGGGCATCCCATACCCTCGATCAGACAGCCGTTCAGCTTGCCTGCTTTTGCCAGCGTCAGGATCTTGCGGCACTCCGTCAGTCCCTCTGCATGCTCCACATTGACCTGGACATCCGGGTAATACTCGTTGATACATTTCTCGATCGCCTCTGCGACACCGCCCGCACATCCGTATCCTCGTCCCGCTCCGGTCGCGTCATGGAAGGAGGACTCTGCCTCATATCTGCTCAGGTCGATTCCCTTGGCGTCGAACATCGCCTGCATCTCCTCAAACGTCACGACGAAGTCTACATCGCTTCGGACACTACGCCTGGATGCCTCCAGTTTCTTGGACGCGCACGGCCCGATAAAGACGACCTTCGCATCCGGATGCTCTTTCTTGATCGTCCGCGCCGTTGCAACCATCGGGGTCAGCTCCTGTGAGATCTCATCGATCACATCCGGGAAGAACTTCTTCGCCATCACCGCCCAGGACGGACAGCAGGATGTGAGAAGGAACGGCAGCTCGCCGGTCACGACCTTGTCCACATAGTGATGCGCCTCCGCGATAGCGCCGATGTCTGCTCCCAGTGCTACCTCGTATACCTCTGAGAAGCCAAGCTCTCCGAGAGCCGCCTTGATGTTCCTCGGTGTGATGTTCGGACCGAACTGGCCGACAAAGGCAGGAGCGATCTCCGCGATGATCTTCTCTCCCTGGGAGAGCGCTCTTGCGAGCTGGAAGATCTGGGATTTGTCCGAGATCGCGCCGAACGGACAGTTCACCATACACATTCCACAGGATACGCACTTGTCATTGTCGATGAACGCGCGGCCGTACTTGTCTGACACGATGGCATTTACGCCGCATGCTTTCTGGCATGGACGTTCCTTTTTCGCGATCGCATCATATGGACAGACGGATTTACACTTTCCGCACTTGATGCATTTCTCCTGGTCGATGAAGGATTTTCCATCCACCATGGAGATTGCTCCCTTCGGGCAGACCTCCTGACAGGGATGTGCGAGGCAGCCTTTGCACATATTGCTGACCTCGTATTTATTCTCCTCACAGCTCTCGCACGCCGACGGGATGACCTGCATCAGCGGCGGCTCATAATATTTCTCAGAAATATTGCTCGCCTCCACGCCCGCGGTCAGATGGACCGGCTTATTCTCCGGGCGGAGGGACAGCCCCATTGCCAGACGGAGCCTCTCCCTTACAATGGCGCGGGAGCGGTATGTGCTCTCGCGGTATTTCTGGGTGTCGTCGTTGACGATCTCATAGGGGATCGCCTCCATATCATCGAGAAGGGTCTCTGTATCCGCCTTGAAGCCCAGCTTCGCAACTTCAGTGAACACTCTTCTCCTGATATTTTTTACTGTAGTCTGTAATCCTCTCATCATAGTAGATTTCTCCCTTCTGAATGTCTGCTATGTCTTCTCCGATGCTGTGCATCATCTCTGTACATATACCCCCGGATTATCCTCGCACATCCATTTGAAGTCATCCTGTTGATACGCTTCTTCCGTTGCAATTTCAAATGAAACAAGCCCTTCCCGATCCGGATCTTCTGCATCGATCATTCGATACTGAAAAGCCATCTCATAATTGTCCTTATCTGTAATGACGGTATAATGCGCCTTTAATTCACTATAAACAGTCCTTCCGTATTCGCTTTTCTCATGAGAGCTGGCAGTTCCTTGATAGCTTTCCATTTTTCCCTCATAGAAATCCATCATCTCTCTCATCTGCTCTTTCAGTTCCGGCTGGCTGTTCCTGGAAAAATCAGAAAACAAGTTCATAAAAGATTCTGTATCGCATTCTTCTGTACACTTGATAATCTCTTCCAGCATATTTTCCGCCGCATCTTGTTCCGAGAGGAATTCCCTCGTAACTCCCTCTCTTCTGCTCAGGCAGCCGCAGACACAGACCGAAGCTGCGATACACAATATAATTGCTGTCAGTTTTTTCATGAATTATTGTCCGTCTTTCTTATCATCTTCCATTTTCAAGAGTTGCCCCAAAGTTTTATACCTTGGATCACTGAAATACTTCCTGTGCATAGTGTACGGACTGCATGGCATCCTTCCCGTAGAAATCCGCTCCGATCATGTCCGCATAGTCCTGATTGAGCACGGCTCCGCCAACCATCACCCGACAACCGGGTGCTTTTTCCCGCAGCTGTTTTATGGTCTCCTCCATACTCACCACTGTGGTCGTCATCAGCGCGCTCAATCCCACAAGACGGATATCTTTTTCCAGGACCGTATCGACGATCAGCTCCGGAGGGACGTCCTTCCCAAGGTCTATCACATCGAAACTGTAGTTCTCCAGCAGGACCTTTACGATATTTTTCCCTATATCATGGATATCGCCTTTTACTGTCGCCAGGACAATGGTCCCTTTCTTCTCCTGCACTTCCCCGCTCTGATCCATCCGGTCTTTGAGCACACCGAACGCGCTCTTCGCAGCCTCGGCGCTCATCAGGAGCTGCGGAAGGAATACCGTTCCTTTCTCAAAACCTTCGCCCACACGGTTCAGTGCCGGGATCAGTTCGCTGTTTATGATCTCCAGCGGTTCGCGCTTCTCTGCCAGAGAGGCTGTCACGCTGAACGCCTCTTCCTTCAACCCTTTTATGATCGCTTCCTGAAGTCCGATCTCACTCTTCCCCGACTGTGGGGCTGAGGACAGGGACGGTGCTGCCACTGAATACTTTCCTATATAACCCTCACAGTTTTCATCCAGGTTCATCAGCGCATGATAAGCGTACCATGCCTTCATCATGTCCTCGGAGGAGGGATTGATGATCCCCGCGCTCAATCCGTTCATCATCGCCATCGTATAGAATGCGGAGTTGATCACCGGGCGCGAGGGAAGTCCGAAAGAGATATTGGAGACTCCGAGCACTGTGCAGACATGGAGTTCGTCCCGAAGCCTCCTCAGTGTCTCCAGTGTGACCTTTGCTCCTTCTGGCTCGGAACTGATGGTCATCGCGAGAGCGTCGATCACGATATCTTTCTTTTTGATCCCGTATCTCGCTGCCTCAGCGATGATCTTCTCTGCGATCTTTACTCTCCCGTCCGCATCATCCGGGATCCCGTTCTCATCCAGTGTCAGTCCGATGACCACGCCGCCGTATTTTTGGATCAGAGGAAAGACGGTATCCATTGACTCCTTTTTTCCGCTCACAGAGTTTACCATGGCTTTTCCGTTATAGATCCGCAGTGCCGCCTCCATGGCTTTCGCATCCACCGTATCAATCTGGAGGGGCAGATTTGTCACGCTCTGGAGTTCCTGCACCACTTCCTTCATGAGAGCAGGTTCGTCAATATCCGGAAGCCCTACGTTGACGTCCAGGATATGGGCACCGTTATCCTGCTGAGTGATCCCCTCTCTCAGGATATAATCCAGATCATGCTCTTTGAGTGCCTGTTTAAACCGCTTCTTCCCGGTCGGATTGATCCGCTCTCCGATGATCTTCGAGCCGTTCCCGAGAAAGACACTCTGTCCGTAGGACGAGACAACCGTAAACGCTTTCTCCTGCACGGGGATCACTGGAACGTCACCGCACATTTCTTTCATTCTCCGGATATGGGCAGGCGTCGTGCCGCAGCATCCACCGATCACCGATGCCCCCATCTCTGTGATCTTTTTCATAAGCTGTGCAAACTGATCCGGATCTACATCATAATATGTCTGTCCGTCTCTCTGTTTTGGAAGCCCCGCATTGGGTTTTACGATGATGGGAAGTGAGGAATACTTCAGGAACTGCTCCAGCACAGGGACCATCTGTTCCGGCCCCATCCCGCAGTTGATGCCGATCGCGTCCGCCCGCAGTCCCTCCAGAAGGGCTACGACCGCCGGAACGTCTGCTCCTGTCAGAAGCTTTCCTCTCTCGTCAAAGATCGCCGTTGCAAAGACCGGGAGGGATGTGTTCTCTTTTGCCGCGAGAACAGCCGCCTTCAGTTCAAACGTGTCGCTCATGGTCTCAATATGGATCAGATCTGCTCCTGCCTGCTCTCCCCACACCGCAGCTTCCTTAAATGCATCGTAAGCCGTCTCAAAATCAAGGTCTCCCATGGGCTTTAAGAGTTTTCCTGTGGGACCGATATCCAGCGCTGTGTAGATCTGTCTCCCTGTTCCGGCTTCCTCAGCAGCCTTTTTTACATTTTCAACGCCTCTCTTTACAATCTCTTCCAATGAGCAGCCGTCATCGTGGAATTTCAGCGCGTTGGCACCGAATGTATTGGTAAGGACGATATCACTCCCCGCTTCGATATAAGCTCTGTGTATCTCCCGGATCACTTCCGGATGGATCAGGTTCCAGGTCTCGGGAAGTTCTCCCGGTCCCAGTCCCCTCTCCTGAAGCAGGGTCCCCATACCGCCGTCAAAAAAGAGCAGTTCTTTTCCAAGTCTATCCTTTATCATGTCTGTATCCTTTCCTTTGTTTATCCTGGTCATCTGCGGTCTGTCCTGGTCATCTGCGAAAGGCGCAGTCCTTCTTTCCGCATGTCTCACAGCCGGCCGCCGGACAGTTTATCCTTGTCCTCCCGGCACCGATCAGCGCCGTCACCGATTTTGTGGGAGTCATCATAAAGCTGTCTGTCATGGTAAGCCCTATGCTCTTTGCGCAGTCCAGCATCCGCATGAGTGTCTCCTGATGTCTGATGTCAAAGTCGCCATACCCGGGGCTGAACCTCGGTCTCAGGTACCGTCCTTCTGCTTCCATTTCCTCCGCGATCCTTTGCTGGCATTCGTCGCAGTATTCTTCCAGAAGCGCCGCAGCGCACGCCTGGAGTACCGCAGCCTTTGCCATATCGGTCAGAGAAGTCCGCGTGATCAGGCGGTCTGCGCCCGTCCCCAGGGTCGCGCCGAACAGAACGACCTTGTCGCACCCTTTCAGATTTCTTCCCAGGCTCCTGCTCCTGATGTCCATCGGACCGATCACGATCCGTTCGTCCGTGATCTGCCCGGGCTCAAAAATACGGTGGACTGACTTCTTTCCGGCTTCCCGGTCCAGGTCTTCAAACGACTCCCGGATCAGTGCCAGGGTTCTGTCATCCACCGCATTTTTTCCGAATCCAAGATAACGGACGGCTTCTTTTTCCCGTCTCTCCATACATTCTCCTAACATTATAACAGTTCGTCCTGTGCTCATCTCTGATGGCCGGACTGCCATTTAACATTTGATGATCTCCGACAGATTTCTCATGATCTCTGCCGCCACATCCGGCTTATTCATAGAATAAATGTGGATATTCTTTACGCCGTTTGCCAGCAGGTCGATGATCTGATCCGTGGCATAGGCGATCCCCGCCTGTCTCATCGCTTCAGGGGAACCTCCGAACCTGTCCAGGATCGCGAGGAAACGTCTGGGGAACACGGTTCCCGAGAGTTCCTGGCTTCGCTTCATCTGAGACGCGCTGGTGATCGGCATGATCCCCGGAAGTACCGGCACCGTGATTCCGGCCTCACGGATCCGGTAAAGGAAATTGTAATGGATATCATTGTCAAAAAACATCTGTGTCGTCAGGAAGTCCACCCCGCATCCCACTTTCTGTTTTAGATATCTGATATCATCTGCCTTATGTTCATTCTCCACATGTCCCTCCGGATAGCAGGCTGCTCCGATACAGAAATCTCCGTGCTGCCGGATCTCCCGGATCAGTTCCCATGCATAATGAAAACGGTCTTCTCCCGGGAAAGGCATATTCGCCGGAATATCCCCGCGCAAGGCGAGGATATTCTCGATTCCCAGAGTTTTCAGATTTTCTATCACATCCCGCACCTCATCTTTTGTGGATGAGGCGCAGGTCAGATGAGCCAGACTCAATACGTGCAGGTCCTCCTTGATATGCGAGGCGATCCTTGCAGTGTTTTTGCTCGTACCCCCGCCGGCGCCGTAAGTAACACTGATGAAGGCCGGGTCCAGCTTTGCGATCTCATCCGTTGCCGCAAGCACTTTCTCGATCCCGTCATCTGTCTTCGGTGGGAACACCTCAAAAGAAATGTGTATCCTGTCTTCATTCAGTCTGTCAATGATCTTCATCCGTTCTGTTACTCCTATTCTCCGATCAGGCTCTTATACAGCTCTTCGTATTTTCGTGCAGAAGCCTTCCATGAGAAATCCTGGCTCATGGCTCTCTCCACGATCTTGTTCCAGTCTCTCTTCTTATCGTAGTAGATCCTCTCCGCGTAACGGACGGTGTTCAGCATCTCATGTGCATTGTAGTTTGAGAAGCTGAATCCGGTCCCGGTCTTCTCATACTCGTTGTACGGCTCTACCGTATCCTTCAGCCCTCCGGTCTCTCTGACGATCGGAAGCGTTCCGTAGCGGAGGCTCATAAGCTGGCTGAGTCCGCATGGCTCAAACAGCGACGGCATCAGGAATGTGTCACAGGATGCGTAGATCTTGTGGGAGAGTTCGTCAGAATAGTAGATATTGGCAGAAACTCTTCCTGAATATTTCCATGCAAAATGGCGGAACATGTTCTCGTACTTCACATCACCTGTGCCAAGCACAACGATCTGCACTGCATCCTGGCACAGCTCGTCCATCACGTAATCGATGAGGTCGAATCCCTTCTGGTCTGTCAGACGGGAGACCATGCCGATCAGCATCACATGCGGATCCTTGTTCAGCCCCAGTTCCTCCTGCAGAGCCGTCTTGTTCATCACTTTGTTCTTTCTGAAGTTCCCGATATTAAAGTTCTTCGCTATCCGGCTGTCCGTCTCCGGATTCCAGTCGTCATAATCCAGTCCGTTCACGATACCCACAAGGTCGTTGGAACGCGCAGACATCAGCCCGTCCAGCCCTTCACCGTAGAACGGGGTCTTGATCTCCTCCGCGTAACTCTGGCTTACCGTTGTCACCTTATCTGCATAGACGATACCGCCTTTTAACAGATTGGCGTCCTTGTACGCCTCCATCTTGTCGGGCACGAAATAGTATTCCGGGAGCCCTGTGATGCCCCTGACTGTCTTTGTATCCCATACTCCCTGGAATTTCAGGTTATGTATCGTCATGACCGTCTTGATCCCGCGATAGTATTCGCCCATATAGCGGAAGTTGTCAAGATAGACCGGGATCAGTCCGGTCTGCCAGTCATGGCAGTGGATCAGGTCCGGGCGGAAACCGATGACCGGAAGGATGCTCAGCACGGCTTTTGAGAAAAACGCAAACTTTTCAATACCCCACTTCGGGTCCCCGTCATAAGGTGCAAATCCGCTGAAATAGTGTTCGTTATCAATGAAGTAAAATGTGATGTCATTGAGCACTGTCTTCATGATCCCGACATACTGATTCTGTCCTGCGATATCCATATAGAAATGGCTCACATACTCCATCCGATCCTTCCACTCCTGCTTCATGCAGGTGTATTTAGGGAGAACAACACGTACATCATACTTTTCTTTATCAAATTCTTTGGGAAGCGAGCCTACAACGTCAGCAAGACCGCCCGTCTTGATAAAGGGTACACATTCTGAAGAAGCGAACAAAATGTTTTTCATATTACTATCCTCCATTTATGCTTTAGTCGCCACACGGCTTTCACTATTGACCATTATAACTCATTTTCCCCATAATGCAAAGGATTTTATTACTGCACTTCCTTAAACTGTGTGCCCGGGACGTCTCAGCTTCTGTTCCTGTATTCCAGCTGGATCGTATCGGCGATCAGCGCTATGAACTCCGAATTTGTAGGCTTTCCCTTCCCTGTACTGACAGTGTAGCCAAACAGTTCATCAAGCGTGTCCAGTTTGCCTCTGCTCCATGCCACTTCGATCGCATGCCGTATCGCCCTCTCTACACGGCTTGAAGTGGTCTGGTATTTTTTCGCGACCGTAGGATAGAGGACTTTTGTGATCGCATTGAGCACGTCCATGTCCTCCACTGCCATGATGATCGCGTCTCTGAGATAGTGGTATCCCTTGATATGTGCGGGAATCCCGATCTCGTGGAGCATGTTCGTCACACGGCTTTCCAGATTTTCTCCCCCTGCTGTATTTTCTGCTTTTATATCTTCGCCTTTTCTTTCCGTGTTTCGAGACATTTTTCTGACGGATTTTATCCTGTCCAGCAACATTTCGTTGTTAAACGGTTTCATGACATAGTAATTTGCGCCTTTGTTAAAGGCATCTTCTGTGATCCTTTCCTGTCCCACCGCTGTGACCACGATAAAATACGGACGTTTGCCCAAACTCGTATCCTGATTGATGCGCTCCATCACAGTCAATCCGTCCATTTTCGGCATAATCAGGTCGAGAAGAACAACATCCGGCTGTCTGGTCTTGATGATCTGACACATCTCTTCACCGTTTTTCGCCTTTCCAACCAGGTTCAGATCCTTGTCCATGCCTATGACAGTCTCAAGCATGTCGAGGATCCTCTGATTGTCGTCAGCGACGGCTACACTCAAATGCTCCATACTCTTCTCTCTCCTTCAGATTCTGAGACTTTTCCTTTGAAAACGCCACCAGCTTATTATAATGGTCTTAATTTGCGGAATCAAGGAGATTTTGTAGCACTAATTCGACACAAAATTCGACAAATCAGATTATTTTACCTGATTTAACATATTTTCGATAAATATGCCATATCCCTTTGTCGAGTCCTGCACAAACACATGTGTGACCGCACCGATCAGTTTGCCGTTCTGGATGATCGGGCTCCCGCTCATCCCCTGGATGATCCCGCCCGTTTTTTCCAAGAGTTCCGGGTCTGTCACCTGGATCACCAGACCTTTGTTGATCTCACTTTCAGATCTGTCGATATCTGTCACCTGAATCTCATACTCTTTCAGTTCATTGTCGACAAAGCACCGTATCGTGGCGCTGCCGGTCTCGATCTCATCTGTTGACGCTGTCTCGATAGGGATCTGTTCGTCAAACAGCTCGTCTATCCTGTCTACCGTCCCGTAGATGCCCGCCTCCGTGTTTTTGTCTATGCTGCCCAGGATATTGTAATTGTTGTACACGATGATCCCCTCCATCGTCCCGGGATTCCCGTCCTCCCCTTTCAGGATATCCTGGATACTGGTCTTATAGAGGGTCCCGCTGTCGACAGACATGAGTACATTTGTATCCACGTCATGGATCCCGTGTCCCAGCGCGCCGAAACGGCTCTGTCCTGTCACAAACGTGATGGTCCCCAGTCCCTGTACATTATCTCTGACCCAGATACCCAGTTTATACTCATCCGGTCCGCACTCCACCGGCCGGATGCGGATGTCCATGGTCTCCTCCCCTCTCTGGATCGTGAGCACCACATTCCCGCTGTCCAGATGTTCTACCGCATCCAGCAGCTCTGCCTTGCCTGTGACGGCCTCGCCGTTCACCGCCATGATATAATCTCCCGACTGTACCAGCCCTGCCGCCGGCTCATATTCTTCGCCGTCGACTCCTTTCATACTTTCCGTGCTCAGGACCATAACGCCGTCTGTCTCCATATAGATCCCCACCGGCGTTCCGCCCAAAAGCACGGTCTCTCCTGCAGCATCTGTACTGGCTTCCGCCTGTCTCACCTTATCCTCCTGCTCCAGCGCGCCGGCGCAGACCCATCCGGCGCAGACAGCAAACATCATGAGTACCGCCGTCAGTAGACGTCTCTTCGTCCGCCTCCGGCATTCTGACATATTAACCACACCCTTTCTTCTGAAACGCAAAGAACGGATACCTCTCCGTATCCGTTCTTAGTATGTGTGGGTGTCTTCTCTTTCACTCTGGTATTATATTTCACTCTTTGCCAATTGTTTCATCTCACGGGCGCTCTCCAGGATATTCTCTGTGATGTTTGCTCCTCCCAGCATCCTGGCAAGTTCTTCCGCCGACGCTTCTTCATCCAGAAGTTCGATCTGCGTTCGAACGGAATTTCCGGAAGCCTCTTTACGGATCAGATAATGAGAGTCCGCCACTGCCGCGATCTGCGGAAGATGTGTGATGCACAGCACCTGGCGGCTCTTCCCGATCAGCCGCAGTTTCTCTCCCACTTTTCCTGCCGTGATCCCGGAGATCCCAGTATCGATCTCGTCAAAGATCAGGGTCGGGGTATCTTCCTCGTCAGCCAGGACCGTCTTGATCGCGAGCATGACACGGGAGAGTTCTCCGCCCGAAGCCACGCTGCCAAGCGGTCTTACCGGCTCTCCGGGATTTGCCGACATATAAAATTCCGCGTCATCCCTTCCGCCCGCACTGTAATGTCCCGGGTCAAAAAGCCTCGCCTCAAACCGCGCGTCAGCAAAATTAAGTTCCTGCATCTGGTTTTGTATCTCTCTTGAAAACGCTTCTGCAGCGCGCGTTCTGACCTGATGCAGCTTTTCCGCAGTTTCGGCCACCTTTTCCAGCGCTTTCCGGGTTTTCTCCTCCAGATCTTTCATGAACGTATCATAATCTTCCAGTTCACTTAGTCTCTGCTTTTTTTCGCTGCAGTATGCCAGCACATCAGAGACAGTTTTTCCATATTTTGCCTTTAAATGGTTTAACAGATTCAGACGGCTCTCCGTCTCCTGAAACTCTTCCTCAGAGAATTCAAAACTTTTCGCATACTCTGAGAGTTCCCTGTTAAAGTCGTTGAGAAGGCTGTCCGCCTCCAGGAGCTGATCATAGAGCTGCGCTCCCGCCTCATCGAACTCCGCCGCTTCCTGGAGCGCACGGATCGCTCTGCTCAAGAAGTCGCTGGCATTTCCTCTGGCATCCTCTGCCGTATATTGATATGCCTCCGCCACTGCAGCAGTGATCCTCCTGCTCTCGGTCATCTTCCGGTACTGTTCTTCCAGTTCCTCGTCCTCGCCGGGCACAAGCTGCGCCTCCTCGATCTCTTTCACCTCAAACTCAGCCAGAGCCGCCTCTTTCCGTCTCGCTTCTTCATCCATGGCTGACTCTTCACTGCGCCGGCACAGTGCCCTGTACTTCTCAAACACTTCTTTCATCTCAATGAGAAGAGGCGCTGTCTCCTCTTTCGCATAGAGATCCAGAAGGGTCAGATGGTTCTTTTTCTGGAGCAGGTTCTGGCTGTCATGCTGTCCGTGGATATCGATCAGCATCCCTGCGACAGAGCGCATAACTGCCATATTGACAGTCTCCCCGTTGATCCGGCTCACGCTCCTGCCTTCCATCAGCTTTCTGCCCAGAACGATACACCCGTCCTCCGGATAGATATCCATTTCCTCCAGGCGTTTCACTGTCTTTTCGTCCTCGACGGTAAACGTAAGTTCCACAAGTCCGCTCCTTGTGCCGCTGCGCAGCATATCGGCGCTGTATTTTCCACCAAGTGCCAGATTGACGGAACCGAGCAGGAGAGACTTTCCCGCTCCGGTCTCTCCTGTGAGGATGTTGAGCCCGTCAGAAAATTCCACTTCCGTTTCGTCGATCAGGGCAAGATTCTTTACATAAAGATTTTTCAGCATAAGCGTTACCTATATTCCTTTTGAGACGATCTTCCGTATCTTTTCCATTACTGCGACTGTGTCCTCCGAAGTGCGGATGGCGCACATGATCGTGTCATCCCCCGCGATACAGCCCACTACCTCGTTCCACTTCATGGCATCGAGAGCGGCGGCGACTGCCATCGCCATGCCGGAGACCGTTTTTATGACAAGGATATTCTGTGCCATATCCATGGAGACATATCCGTCTTTCAGCACACGGATATATTTCTCGCTCATCCCTTCTTCCGGCCGGTGAAGGATGTATTTTTGTTTTCCTCCGTTCACAGATACTTTTGTAAGTTTCAGATCCCGGATGTCTCTGGACACTGTTGCCTGTGTCACCTTAAACCCGGCATTATTCAGATACTCTGCCAGTTCCTCCTGAGTCTCTATGTCGTACTGGCTGATAAGTTCAATGATCTTTGCATGACGACTGACTTTCATCTTTTCAGCTCCCTTTCATCTTTTTACGCATTGTTTTCATAAAGCTCTCCCTGCTCAGTTTCACCAGCCGGGTCGTCTCAGGTGCCCTTCGGATACATACACGTTCTCCGGTCACCAGTGTCCTCTGCTCTGCGCCGTCAAAACAGAGGGAGACTTTCTCCTGTCTTCCATATCTTCCCTCGCACACTTCAATCTCGATCGTATCCTCCGCGGAGAACACGACGCTGCTCGTATTGAGCGCATGAGAGCAGATCGGTGTCATCACGATCATGCTTGCCGTGGGTTCGACCACCGGTCCTCCTGCCGACAGATTATATCCGGTGCTCCCGGTAGGTGTGGACACGATCACTCCGTCTGCAAGATATGTATTCAGAAGTGTCCCGTTGACATAGAGGTTGAACTGGACGATGCGGATCTTCCCTTCTCTTGCAAGGACGATGTCGTTCACCGCCAGATCTCGCTTCCCGTCATCAGTCACCCCCTCCAGCATCATCCGCTCTTCGATGTCAGGAGTACTCTCAAACAGCCTGTCCAGCGCCTTCCTGAAATCTTTCAGTTCCACCTCTGTCAGGTATCCCAGAGTGCCCAGGTTGATCCCGAGAAGGGGAAGGCTGCATTTTCCCATGTCCCGCACTGCACGGATAAGGGTACCGTCGCCGCCAAGCACAAGGGCGCAGTCCGCCTCCGCGGGGACTGTTCCGGGGATGATATGACCGTCCTCGTCTTTCTGGGAGATGATGCATTTCTTCCCCCGCCCTTCGATGTAGTCCCGGATCTCATTGGTGATCGCAAAATCTTTATCTTTTAATAAATTCGTGATGATGTAAAAACAGTCCATAGCCAAACCTCAGTTATTATTTTGCCAGCGCCTCAAAGGACCGGTCTGCCACGCTCTCCAGGTCCGCGACAGCGATCCCTGCCTCCTCCGGCGGACATTTTTTCAGGTGGATGAGATATTCTATGTTGCCCTCCGGTCCCCGGATCGGAGAAAAATCAATAGCTTTGACCTGAAAGCCGATGGAGACAGCATAGTCCGCCACCTTGCGGATGACCTCACGGTGTGTGCTCTTTTCCCGCACGACACCTTTTTTTCCCACTTTCTCCCTTCCGGCTTCGAACTGAGGCTTGATCAGTGCTACGATCTCCCCGTCCTCTGTCAGATAATCCCGGATCGGCCCCAGCACTTTAGTAAGTGAGATAAAAGAGACGTCAATGGAGGAAAAATCAACCGGTTCTCCGATATCTTCAGGAGTCACATAGCGGATATTTGTCTTCTCCATACACACTACTCTCTCATCCTGACGGAGCTTCCAGTCAAGCTGGCCGCGTCCCACGTCGATGGCAAACACTTTCTTTGCTCCGTTCTGGAGCATACAGTCGGTAAATCCGCCCGTGGAAGAACCGACATCTGTGCATACCTTGCCTTCTACGCTGACATCAAAATTTTTCATTGCCTTTTCAAGCTTCAATCCTCCCCGGCTCACATAGGGCATGGTATGCCCTCTCACCTCAATGTTCACATCCGGGGGGAACGTGCTTCCTGCCTTATCTTCCCTCTGTCCGTCCACAAAGACATTTCCCGCCATGATCACAGCTTTCGCCTTCTCTCTGGACTCGGCGAGATTTCGTTTTACAAGCATTACATCCAAACGTTCTTTCATCTGTCTTTCCTCTTTATCGCCTGATACTCTTTTACCGCTTCCGCGGCTATGCTCTCCCAGTCAAGCCCGACTTCCCTTCGGAGCACATCCACATTTCCATGTTCCACGTAATCGTCTGAGATGCCGAAGTTCTTAACCCGAACAGAAGTTCCGGAGGAAGAGAGATACTCAAGTACCTGCTCTCCGTAACCGCCCGTCAGTACATTCTCCTCGATCGTCACGAACAGTTCGTGATCCTGAGCAAAGGAATCAAGAGTCTCTCTGTCCAGAGGTTTCACGAAGCGCACATTGATCAGGCTGCAGGAGATCCCTTCCTCTTTCAGCTTCCTGCGAACCCTGTCCGCCGTATCTGCCATATGTCCTACAAAGAAGACCGCAACGTCCTTCTCACGATAGAGGACCTCACTTTTTCCATACTCGATAGGCGCACGGAAATCCCGCATCCCCTCATAAGCTTCCCCTCTCGGATACCGCAGTGCAATAGGATACGGAAAGTCAACAGCAAAACGGACCATATCCGCCATCTCCCACCGGTTCTTTGGGGACATGACCGTCATGTTCGGAATCGAACTGAGGTAAGAGAGATCGAACACACCCTGGTGTGTCTCTCCATCGCTTCCCACAAGACCTGCCCTGTCCACCGCGATGAACACAGGGAGATTCTGGAGACAGACGTCGTGGATCGTCTGGTCATACGCTCTCTGAAGGAAGGAAGAATACACCGCGAACACCGGTTTCATCCCCCCTGCCGCCAGTCCCGCTGCAAAGGTCATGGCATGTTCTTCCGCGATCCCGACATCGAAGAATCTCTGCGGATATCTGCGGGCAAACCGGGAGAGCCCGGTCCCGTCCGCCATCGCCGCGGTGATCGCCACGACTTTCTCGTCTTTTCTTCCGATATCTGTCAGTACCTTGGAAAACACATCTGTGTAGGAATCTTTCTCCGCCTTTTCTTTTGGTTCCCCGGTCTCGATGTCAAATGGACCTGTCCCATGGAACCTGGCAGGATTTTCCTCTGCCGGAAGATATCCTTTGCCTTTCTTGGTCAGGACATGGACGAGCACAGCATGGTCAACCCGCTTTGCCTCGTTCAATATCTTCACCAGACTTCTGAGATCGTGTCCGTCCACCGGTCCCAGGTAGGTGATATCCATATCCTCAAAGAACATCCCGGGTACGAAAAGCTGCTTGATCCCGCTCTTTGTCTTTCTCACCTGATGAACGATCCGCTCTCCTTTTACAGGGATACGCATCAGCGTATCTTCCACTCCTTTTTTCAAGTCTGTATATGCCTGCGCCGTTCGCAGACCGTTCAGATAGCGGGACATACCTCCCACGTTCTCAGAGATGGACATATTATTATCATTCAGGATAATGATAAAATTGCTCTTCAGCCTTGAGGCATTGTTCAGTGCCTCATAAGCCATTCCGCCTGTAAGTGAACCGTCCCCGATCACTGAGACTACATTGTATGTCTCACCCATCAGTTCCCGCGCCGCCACATAGCCCAGCCCGGCAGAGACCGATGTGGAACTGTGCCCCGTATCAAAGGCATCACAGTCACTCTCCTTGCGCTTCGGGAACCCGCTCATGCCGCCGTATTTTCTCAGGTCATCAAATCCTGCTTTCCTTCCCGTCAGCAGTTTATGAGTGTAGGACTGGTGCCCCACATCCCAGATCAGCTTGTCATCCGGAAGGTCAAAGACCAGATGCAGAGCCATGGTCAGTTCTACCACTCCCAGATTGGACGCCAGATGTCCTCCCGTCACACTGATCTTTTCGATCAGGAACTGCCGGATCTCATCTGCAAGAATTTTAAGTTCTTCCGGCTGCAGATCTTTTATATCGTTTGCTTTCTGAATCTTTTCCAGTGCCATAAAGACGTCCTCCTACTTTTCCCTTGAGATAAGGGATACGAGAAGTTCTCTTAAGAAGCCGTCCTTCACAGGGAATCTCTCAAGTTCGCATACCGCTTCGTCTGTCATCGAGGCGACATCGGCCTTTGCATTTTCAATCCCTTTCCATGTCACATAGGTAGTCTTTTCATTCTTTTCATCGCTGTGGACCGGTTTGCCCAGCGTCTCCACATTCCCTGTCACATCCAGGATATCATCCTGGATCTGGAATGCCAGCCCGATCTTTCCGGCAATCTCCTCGACGGTCCTGACCGCGCTGTCGTCAGCCCCCGCGAGGATGGCTCCCACCATCATGGACGCTTCGATGAGCGCGCTGGTCTTCAGTCTGTAGATAAAATCAAGGACCTCGCCGGAAACAGCATGCCCCGATTCCTTCACATCCACGACCTGACCGCCGATCATCCCGTAGATCCCGGATTTGCGCGCAAGCACCCGGAGCGCGCGTCCCACCTGCGCACAGTCGGCATCTTCCTCTTCAAATGCGAGGCATGCCGTCTCAAATGCATAGTTTAAGAGCGCGTCCCCCGCGAGGATCCCCATGTCTTCCCCGTAAACGATATGAGTGGTCTTCCTCCCTCTCCGGTAATCGTCGTTGTCCATTGCCGGAAGGTCGTCGTGGACAAGGGAGTACGTGTGTATCATTTCGATCGCTGCCATAAAAGGCTCTATCACTTTTTTCTCTCCGCCGAAAAGCCGGTATGTCTCCAGCATCAGCATGGGGCGGAGTCTTTTTCCGCCCGCCATCAGACTGTACTCCATCGCCTCCATGATGATCTTCTGATATCCTTCTTTTGCCGGAAGGTATCTTTTCAGGATCTCTTCGATATATTCTGTCCGTTTTTGTCTTTCTTCATTAAAATTCATGTGTTTCCCCATCCTCGTCAAGCACAAGTACCTTTTTCTCTACCTCATCGATCGCTTTGTTACATCTTTTTAAGAGGTTCATCCCCCTGTTATATAGTTCAAATGAGTCCTCAAGGGACACATCTTCTTTTTCCATATCCTGTATCACTGTCTCAAGCTGTCCGAACATATCTTCCAGCTTCTCTTTTTTCTCTTTATTCTCTTCCAAACCGATCCTCCTTTTCCCTGCCGTGCTGTCAGTCCGCCGCGGTGTCAGGATACTCCACTCTCTCCGCTGAGCAGACCTCCGCCTCGATCTTTCCGTCCGTCACATACACGGTCAGGACGCTGCCTTTCTCCGCCTGGCTGATGCTTCGTACATTTTTCCCCTGCTCATTCTGGATATAGGAATATCCTCTGCTGAGTTTCTCCAGCGGGGAAAGTCCCTTCATCTTCTCCACGCACAGCGCGAGCCTGTGTTTTTCCCTGGTCAGTGCCGTACTCATCCGTCCTCTCAGGACAGTTTCAAGTTCTGCTGCATATTGTCTCTTTTCGTTTAACTTCTGCCTGGGGTGGGCCAGCTTCAGCCTGAGGGCATATCTCTCAGCCTTCGCCCTCTCCCCTGATACCCGGTTCAGCAGCAGGCGCCTCATAGTATCCGCGCAGGAATAAATATTTTCTTTGACTTCACGGTATTCATATACTGCAAGTTCTGCCGCGGCCGAAGGAGTGGGAGCTCTCAGGTCCGCCACATAGTCTGCGATGGTCGTGTCCGTCTCATGACCAACCGCAGAGATGACCGGAACACGGCACTCGAAGATCGCCCGCGCCACAGTCTCCTCATTGAACGCCCACAGATCTTCGATGCTTCCTCCGCCTCTTCCCACGATGATCACGTCAACCTGCTTTTCTTCCAGCGCCCGGATCCCTTTTACGATACTCTCCGCCGCGCCCTCGCCCTGCACCTGTGCAGGATACAGGATGAGCTGCACGTATGGATTTCTCCTGGAAGAAATATTTATGATATCCCGCACTGCCGCTCCTGTGGGAGCTGTGACGATGCCTACCGTCCGCGCATACCGGGGTATCGGCTGCTTATACTCCGGGGCGAACATCCCCATCTCGGCGAGTTCCCGCTTGAGCGCCTCAAACTTTTCATACAGGAGCCCGGCTCCGTCCAGAACGATCTCCCTGGCATAGAGCTGATATTTTCCATCCCGCTCATATACGCTGACCGAACCTAAGACGATCACCTCCTGTCCTTCCTGCATACGAAAAGAAAGCCCTGACCTGGAGCCTGCGAACATGACGCAGGCGATCGTGCCGGACTCATCTTTCAATGAAAAATATATATGTCCCGATGTATGATACTTACAGTTGGAGACCTCACCCTTTACATAGATCCGGTTCAGCATAAAGTCCTGGGTGAACATATTCTTGATATAAGAATTGACCTGCCTTACCGTGTAGACATTTTTCATGCCTTCTTCTCCGGCTGTGCGATCTTGCCGAGAACTCCATTCACGAAGGCAGGGCTTTCTTCTCCGCTGAACTTCTTCGCCAGTTCGACCGCCTCGTTGATCGCCACTCCGACCGGGATCTCCTCATCCCATCTTATCTCAAATACTGCAAGACGCAGGATCGTCAGATCCACTTTGTTCATCCTTGTGGTCTTCCAGCCTTTTGCATTCTCGTTGAGGATCCCGTCGATCTCCGGCACATGTGCGACGACTGCCTCATACTTTTTCTGAATATACTCCTTGTCCTTATCCGCCGCGTCCTCCAGCGTCTCAAAATAATATTTCAGATGTTCCGGCATCTCCTCCGCTTCGTTAAACTCTATCTGGAACAGCATCTTGAAAATGTGTTCCCGAAGTTCCGTTCTGACCATGTCGGCTCCTTTCTCCTGTTTCTCGTAATCTATAAAAATCGCTGTTTCTCCTGTAGAACAAAGTGGGCAAGCCCACTTAAGTCCCCCCTCCCTTGATCTTGGAGGGCTTGAACACTTTGTGCGCCGCCGCAATACCGCAAAGCGGTAAAATAACCTTGTTGCGTCGTGCGCATCCTGCCCGAAGGGTTTTGATTTTACAGGACAGTCCGCAGGACTTTCCTGTAGAATCAAAAAGGATGTCTCGCGACATCCCTTATTATACAACATATCCTCCGTGCTTGGCAACCGCCGGGACCGCTCCTTATTCCTGGTTCTCCATCTCGACTCCCGCGACCCTGATGTTGACGTCGGCAACCTCAAGCCCGGTCATATTCTCTACCGCGTTCTTCACCTTGTCCTGAACTTTCGCTGAAACATCCATGATACTGTAGTTGTATTTCAGGTTCAGCGCCAGAGACACTGTGACAACGCCTTCGAGCACGTCCACTTTCACGCCTTTTGAAAGGTTCTTCATCCCCAGCCTGCTGATCAGCTCGTTGGTGATGTTCCCCGCCATGGAAGCTACTCCTTCCACTTCCGTGGCAGCCAGTGCGGCAATGATCGCTACGACCTCATCTGCGATCTTTACCTCGCCCATGCTTGTGTCGTTCTGTATCGTATAGGTATTTCTTTCGTCCTTTGCCATAATCAAAACCTCCTGTTTTGTCTAATATCTTTCTCCATTATATCAAATAACATTCTGATTGCAAAGAGAAATCTGGCATACAATGGTTAACTGCAGGTCGAACACATGACATCCTATGACCTTCCAAACTCTGACAGGATCAGCCCTTCGTTCCTCTCCACCGTCATCCTGATGCTCCACTCGTGGGCAAACAGAAGGAGCGGGCGGTCTTTGAGATCCTTGATCTTCTTCATATCGGAAGTACCGCTCAAATGGTCCATATCCACGTCTTCGTTTTCGATCCAGCGGATATGCTCATAAGGCAGGTTCTCCAGGATGATCTCCACATTGTACTCGTTCTTCAGACGGTATTTTAAAACGTCGAACTGCAGGACGCCCACAACACCCACGATGATCTCTTCCATACCGGTATTATACTCCTGGAAGATCTGGATCGCACCTTCCTGGGCGATCTGGTTGATCCCCTTCACGAACTGTTTTCTCTTCATCGTATCCACCTGCCGCACCCGAGCAAAATGTTCCGGTGCAAAAGTGGGGATGCCCTCATAGGCAAAACGTTCCTTCGATGTGGTGAGGGTATCTCCGATGGAGAAGATCCCCGGATCGAACACGCCGATGATATCTCCGCCGTACGCTTTCTCGATCATCTTTCTCTCGCTCGCCATCATCTGCTGGGGCTGGGAGAGACGTACTTCTTTCCCCCCCTGAACATGGTACACATCCATTCCCGCCTGGAACTCTCCGGAACAGATCCTCATGAACGCGATCCTGTCTCTGTGCGCCTTGTTCATATTTGCCTGGATCTTAAACACAAAGGCAGAGAAATCTTTCTCTGTCATCGGGTCCACAGGTCCGCGGTCTGACATACGCGGAAGGGGCGATGTAGTCATCTGGAGGAAATGCTCCAGGAAAGTCTGCACTCCGAAATTGGTCAGCGCCGAGCCGAAGAACACTGGGGAAAGTTCTCCTTTGTCCACCAGCGACTGGTCAAACTCTGCAGAAGCGCCGTCGATCAGTTCGATCTCCTCCTCCAGGTTGATCTTTGCCTCCGTGCCGATCAGCCAGTCGATCTCCGGATTGTTGACCGCTACCTTCTTCACCTCGCCCATTGTGGTTCCCTTTTTTGTATCCGAGAAGAGTTCAACCTCTTTCTTGGCACGGTCATATACTCCCTTAAATCCTTTTCCCGAACCGATGGGCCAGTTCACCGCGCAGGTTGGGATCCCCAGTTCTTTCTCAATGTCATCCAGCAGGTCAAAAGTATCCTTTGCATCCCGGTCCATCTTGTTGATGAACGTAAAGATCGGGATATGGCGCATGGCACAGACTTTGAACAGCTTTCTCGTCTGCGCCTCCACGCCCTTCGACGCGTCGATCACCATGACCGCGGAATCCGCCGCCATCAGGGTCCGGTAAGTATCCTCCGAGAAGTCCTGATGTCCCGGCGTATCCAGGATGTTGATGCAGTATCCGTCATAGCTGAACTGAAGGACAGATGAAGTGACCGAGATACCTCTCTCCTTCTCGATCTCCATCCAGTCCGACACCGCATGTTTCGCAGTTGCTTTTCCTTTTACAGAACCTGCCTGGTTGATCGCTCCTCCATAGAGAAGGAACTTCTCCGTCAGCGTAGTCTTACCCGCATCAGGATGGGAAATGATGGCAAAGGTTCTTCTCTTCTTTATCTCATTCGTAATATCCGACATGGTTTCGTTCTCCTGATTCCTTTTTTATTCTTCAAAGATAGGCGTGGAAATTTTCGCTTTTTCTCTTTATTCTTCAAAAAGCGGCGTGGAAAAATATCTCTCCGCAGTATCCGGGAGCACCGTCACAACAGTCTTGCCTTTTCCCAGTTTTCTCGCCAGTTTCAGCGCCGCCGCAACATTGGTCCCGGAAGATATGCCGCACATGATCCCTTCTCTGGACGCCAGTTCCTGAGACGTGCGGATCGCTTCCTCGTCTGTCACGATGCAGATATCGTCGTAGATATCCATGTTTAATATGGCAGGGATCACACCGTCCCCTATCCCCATCTGAAGGTGGGTGCCGATGGAACCTCCTGAGAGGATCGCCGCATGTTCCGGCTCCACCGCCCAGATCTCCATATCCGGGTTTTTCTCTTTGAGCACCTCTCCGATCCCGGTGATCGTGCCTCCTGTCCCGATGCCGGAGCAGAAGCCGTCGATGGGACAGCCCGCCTGTTCCAGGATCTCGATCGCTGTCCGGTCTCTGTGCACAGCCGGATTCGCCGGATTCTCGAACTGCTGGGGCACAAAGACTCTCGGATCCTCCGCCGCCATTTTGAGAGCGGTGTTCAGGCATTCTTCGATACAGGCACCGATATTTCCCGCGTCATGGATCAGGATCACTTCAGCGCCATAGTGTTTCACCAGCTTTCTTCTCTCCTCGCTGACCGAGTCCGGCATGATGATCTTTGTCTGATATCCCCTCACTGCACCGACCAGCGCAAGCCCGATCCCCTGGTTTCCGCTGGTGGGCTCCACGATGATCGTGTCCTTGTTTATGAGCCCTTTTTCCTCCGCCTCGCGGATCATATTATATGCCGTTCTTGTCTTGATGGAACCGCCCACGTTCAGCCCTTCAAACTTCACGAGGATCTGCGCACTCTCATCATCCACCATACGGCTCAGACGGATCAGTGGCGTGTTCCCCATTGCTTCCAATATATTATTATAGATCACTGCTGTTTCCATACCTTTCTGCTGCATATTTCTACCATTGCCTCTAACTTTACTATTATATTACGCTTAAAGGAAGAACTCAACCAGTTTTTTTCACTTTATTTAGCAGCGATTCAGCCATACACCAAAATAAAAAAGAGCTGTCCGCAGCACCAGAAACGGATTTTCGGACACTCGTCCCCTGGATCCTGATCTTTTCTGTAGATAACTCTTTTAATAGTCTCTAAAATCTCTGTTTTTTAGTTCTGCCGTGCTATTTCCGTGATCCGGAAAAAGTCCCTCGCCTTACGGCGAAGGACCCTGCTTTCAACCCAACCATTATACTTTTTTGCTCCTCACTCGGTTATCGGCGTGATCACGATATTCTCCGGGGCGATCTCGGTCTTTCTCGTCACGATATCCTCGATCTGTGCCCTGTTGGCATCCGTCAGTTCTTCCGCCTTGACGACCACATCTGCCGAATCTGAAGTCAGGCTGACGACCGCCTCGGAAAACCCTTTCGTTGCCATCAGTGTCTCGATGGCGACTTCCTGCTCGGAGATCTCTGTCATCTCAACCATCTGTGCGACCGCGTCTGCCTTCTCCGCGTCGCTTAAGTTTGTGTTGTCTATGATCGCCTGGAGCGTTTCCTTGTTCTGGGCTCTGACCTGTTCTCTGGAAACCTTTGCCTGGGCGACGGTCGTCGAAGCATCTCCACTCGTCAGCACTGCCTCCCCGGGAGTCCCTTCTGTCTCTGAGTCGTTGCTGGCGATATCTTCTGTAGATGTCTCAATGTCTTCCTCGGATATATCCAGGAGCTCCTGATTTGCCAGATCCGCATTTGCCTCTTCTGTACTGTCTGCTGCTCCTCCGAACAGCATGCCCGAATAGTTCAGGTAACCTGCCACTGCGATCATGACAGCCAGTGTGGCGATGATGATCTGGTTTTTCTTGAACAAACGTTTCACTTGATGATCCTCCTTTTTTTATGTATCAGCCCGTTTCATTATTTTAATCTTATGCGCCTCAACACCGAATAATGCCTGGACTGCCTCTGTAATATCCTGCGCGACCACCGCATTGTCCCCGCCGTCCGCGATCACCACCACCCCCTCTACTTCCGGTGACAGTTCTTTTGTCACATAAGGAGTCTGGGTCCCGTCCGAGCCCTGTTCATAGACGCTGGTCCTGTCCGACGAACTGTCCTCTGTGGTCCTTGTACCTCCGGAACTGTCTGCTTCCTCCGTAGTCTGGCTGGAGTTCTGCTGGTCCTTCTCCACCACTTTCTGCCTGGTCGAACTCAGCGTGATCATAACTTCCACTTCGCCAACCCCCTCCACCTGCCGAAGCGCCTCCGCAGTCCGCTCCTCCAGATATCCTTCATAATCCTGAGCATCTGTCCCGGTCCCGTTTCCTGCCCCCGCCTCCACAGCGGCCGTGCTATCCTCCTCCGTCTCCTCCGGAAGAGGGACAACGATGACCAGCAGCAGGATCCCTGTGAGCAGAAGGATGAGAAGCTGGTTTTTCTTCGGCAGCTTCTCGCCGCTTTTCATACTTTCAAGAAAACTTTTCAGCCTATTCTCCAACCCTGATCTCCTCCACTTCTATGAGACTTTCACTTTCTTCCGTCTCTTCGCTTTCCATCCCGCTGTATTCCTCAGGAAGGAAGTCCAGGATATCTGCCTCTTCCAGCCGTTCTCTCGCCTCCTCGATCTCACGGCGGTCCATTTCATACTGGGTGCTCTGGTAAATCTCCCGGAAGCGTTCCACCATTCCGGTCAGGTTCAGCACCGGGGTGAACAAAAGGAGGATCAGTACAAGCCCTGAAAAGAACCTGACATATTTCCCATAATCCTTTCCCGGTATCGCATGCATGACCGCCGCTGCCACGATCAGATAAACCGCGATATTCTGTATCCAGCCGTATAGCTGCTGAAGCATGACCTTCTCCTTTCCTCTCAGGTTGTAGACACTGCCACGATCGCAATGGTGAGCAGGAACAAAACTCCCGCCGTAAAGACCACCTTTACGAGCAGCTCATATCCCTCGCTCACACTGCTGATGCAGCCTGTGATCCGCTTATCGGATACCGGCTGCACCAGCGCTGCCGCCAGTTTGTACAGAAATGCCAGGATCAGCATCTGGATGACCGGCACCGCGCAGATCAATACCGCGATCACTGCCCCTGCCATTCCTATCCCGTTCTTGATCAGGACCGCTGTTCCCAGGACCACCTCTGCCGCACCTCCCACCGCGTTTCCGATCCACGGCAGTGCCTCCGCTGTCCGGGTCAGAGCGCTCTTTCTCAAGGAATCTATAGCAGGAGCCAGCAGCCCCTGGACCACATTGATCCCGATCACTCCCGCCAGCAGGGTCCGCAGGATCCAGGTGACCAGCTTCTGAAGGAGCTGGGCAAACTCGGACAGAAAATCTTCCCCTGTCAGATTTCCCAGCACCTGGATCATGATATACACATTGATCACCGGCAGCAGAAACCGGACCACCACCAGTTCCACCACATAGATCAGAAAAAGGATGACATTGTAAAAAAACAGAGAAGTCACACTTCCGGAAGCAAAGGCGACCGCCAGGAAATAACTTGGGCAGAGCACCCTCATAAAATCCACCAGTCCGTTCAGATTTTGTTCCAGTCCCTGGGTCGCGATACGGAACGCGGTCAGGCAGAGCGTGATCAAAAGCATGTACAGCACATAGAAGCTGATCTCTGATACCTGCCGGTTCTGGAACGCACTGGAAAAATTGGTGAACACTGCGGCAGTCAGCGCCACCAGGAGCATATAGACCAGGTTCTCTCTATTGTAATGAAATTCATAAAAGATCTGATCCGACAAATATCCAAGAAACGTTTTTCCAAGCCCGCTCAAATCTCCCGAGATCAGTTCTGACATAACTTCCTCGAAAGAGAGTTTCTGACGCGGGAACATTCCGGACAGGCTTTCTTCGATCTCATCGAAGTCAAACTCCGCCAGAAGCGCATCTTCCGTCTCCTCACGTAACTCTTCCGCATCCACCCTGCTTTCCGCTTCCTCAGTCTCCGGACTTCCTGCCCCGTCTCTTTCTTCTGCGTTCACGATCCTCGACCCGAACCCGAAGATCACCAGGATCAGCATCAGCGTCAGGATAAACTGCCCCAGCCTGTTCTGTCTGCGCCTCATGCCAGGAACTCCCTTACCGTTTCCAGAAGGGCAAGGAGGACCGGCATTCCCAGAGCGAGTATGGTCAGCTTGCTGAAGATCTCGATCTGGACCGCGATAGTCTGATATCCCGCATCTTTACAGATCCCCGATGAGAATTCTGCGATATAAGTCACCCCGATCATCTTGAACATGGTGGAGAGATACCCTGCGTCCATGTCAATGTAAGAGCCGATCTGCTCCACCGTGCCAAGAAAGATCTCCAGCCGGTCGACGATACATGCGAAAAGGAAGATGCTCACCGCCACACTCATGAAGATCCCGTATTCTGTTTTCCCGCCCTTAAACTGTATTGCGAGCAGCGCGCCGATCACCCCGACGATCCCGATCTGCATCACATCCATATCTCCACCTCCTACAGAGAAAAGAGCTGCCGGATCGACAGGAACAGATCATAAATGTAGGGAAGCACCCAGGACAGCACCAGGATCAGTCCCGCAAGACTGACAAGAAACGCCTGTTCCTCTCTTCCGCTGTGTTTAAGTACCTGGCTCAAGATCGATACAAGGATCCCTACCGCAGCAATTCGAAATATCAGATTTATACTCATGTCTCCTCCCCGTTCAGAGCAGGACGACTACAAGAAAGATGCCGCCCATCACCCCCAGACAGTTTCCGATCTTTCTCTTTGCCGCAAGTCCTTCTCTTAGTTTCTCTATCTCCAGATCCATCCTGTTCAGGTAAAGCTGCATCGACCTCCCTGCTGTCTCCCGGTCAAGCTGCCCGAGGAATGTTCCCATCTCCTTGAGCAGGATCGAGTGCTCACTCTGCAGGTTCAGTTCCTTTAAGTCCCGGTCTATCCCCCGGTTCCAGATCCTCGCAAATGCAGACTCCTCCCTATCGTCTATCTCAGACGCCATCCGGACCAGCCATCTGGAGAAGGGTTTTTTTACCCTGCGCCCGGTCTCGCGGAACACCTCCGCAAGAGGCGCGCCCGTATACTCCATCTCACCTTTGATCAGCCCCGCCACATACCGGATATACCGCATCTTCTGAAGATAGTTTTTCAGTTCTGTCCCATACATCCATCCTGCTCCGGTAGTGGCTGCGATGATCAATATACTGCCTGCCAGTCTCTGCACAGCACACTCCCCCGCTCATCATAGATTTCCCGGATCTCCCCGGGATGCTCTCCGTTTCCCAGGACCACATAACGTTCGAACATCCTTTTTCGGATCAGTTCTCCCAGCACAGGTTTCTTTGACGCCTCGTCCATATCCAGGCCGTGTACGCTTGCGATGAGTTTGCATCCGCACTGCATGGCATATTCCACCGCATGGATATCCTCCCGGGTGCCGATCTCATCCACAGCGATCACCTGCGGCGTCATAGAACGGATCAGCATGATCATCCCATCCGCCTTTGGACAGCAGTCCAGAATGTCCGTCCTCATCCCCAGCCGGTTCTGCGCGATCCCCATGTGACACCCTCCCAGTTCAGACCGCTCATCCACTACCCCCACAGAGCATCCTTTCACATATTGATTTCCGTCAGAAATCTGCCGGATCAGATCCCGTATGAGAGTTGTCTTCCCACATCCCGGAGGGGAAATGATCAATGTATGACATACCTGTTTGTTTTTTGTAATATAAGGCAGAAGGGCATCTGCACATCCGATCACCTCATGGGATACTCTGATATTAACAGATGATATGTACTGTATATTTTTTACCCGCTCTTTTTCCATGATCACTTTTCCTGCCACGCCTACCCTGTGACCTCCTTCCACTGTAAGAAATCCCTGTCTCAATTCATTTTCATATGCGTAGAGGGAGTACCGGCTGATATAGTCCAGTGTCTCCCTCACCTCTTCTTTCGTGACAATATGTGCTTTTCCCTCCGGCACCGGGATGTCCCGGTTTTCTTTTGTGATGCGCAGCGGCTGACCGGTGCGCATACGGATCTCCTGCAGGCTGTCCGTATCAGGCACTTCCTCCTCGATGATCCTCCGGATACTCTTTGCAAGGATCTTAAGTATCTGGGCTCTTCTGTCCTGTCTCTCCATCTTGTCCACCTCTTTACACAATATATGACCATGCGTGTAAAATATGACCATCATTTTCAAAGATTATATCGTTACTGCTCATTCTCCTCTCCGCGGAACTTCCGGATCTCTTCCAGCCGTTCCGCAGCCTTTGCTTCCTCACCCTGCGTGGTGGGACGATAGTACGTCCTGTCTTTTAAGCTGTCCGGCATACACTGCATATGGGTCAGTTTTTCTTCCGTATCATGAGCATACTCATACCCTTTCCCATATCCCAGGTCTTTCATGAGCCCTGTCACGCCGTTTCGGATCTGGAGCGGCACCGGCTCTGCGCGCAGCGTCCTCACATCTTTCTTGCAGGCCTCGCATGCTGTATAAAGCGCATTTGACTTTGGCGCCATGGACAGGTAGACGACCGCATGGGTCATGTGTACGTCGCACTCCGGCATCCCCAGGAAATGACATGCCTGATATGCCGCCACCGCTACCTGGAGGGCACTGCTGTCCGCCATGCCCACATCCTCGCTGGCAAAACGGATCAGCCGCCTTGCGATATACAGAGGGTCCTCACCGCCTTCCAGCATCCGCATCATCCAGTAGACAGCCGCGTCGGGATCGCTGTTTCTCATGGACTTATGAAGTGCCGAGATCAGGTTATAGTGTTCCTCCCCTGTCTTATCATACAGCAGGGACTTCCGGCTGATGCACTGTTCCAGCGCCTCCTCTGTCACTGTGATCCCTTCTGCGCTGACCTCTCCGTTCAGCACTGACATCTCAAGGGTGTTGAGGGCAGTCCTTGCATCCCCGTTTGCAAAAGCAGCGATCGCCCGGATCCCGTCATCTGAGATCTTCACGTTCTGCGCCCCGAATCCTTTGGGGCTTGTAACAGCATGTCTCAACAGCTTTTCCAGGTCTTTTTCCTCCAGAGCTTTCAGAACGAACACCCGGCACCTGGACAGGAGCGCCGCATTGATCTCAAAAGAAGGATTCTCTGTCGTCGCGCCGATCAGGATGATGCTCCCCCTCTCCACAAAGGGAAGGAACGCATCCTGCTGGGCTTTGTTGAACCGATGGATCTCATCCACAAAGAGAACGGTCCTTATCCCCACTCTGCGGCTGAGTTCTGCCCGGTTCATCACATCTTTGATCTCTTTGATCCCGCTCGTCACCGCACTGAAATTGATGAACTCAGACCTGGTCTTTCCGGCGATGATGCTTGCCAGAGTCGTCTTCCCCACACCGGGCGGTCCCCAGAAGATCATAGATGAGATCTGATCCCGCTCGATGAGCTGACGGAGGATCTTCCCCTCTCCCACCAGATGCTCCTGTCCCACAAATTCATCCAATGATGCAGGACGCAGCCTGCTGGCAAGAGGCGTGCTGGTCCGGTCATTATCAAATAGTGTCATCTGTTCCATGTCCATGCACCTCCATATAAGACTATTATAAAAGCCGGATGAGCCTGAAACAATACCATTCTGGTATGTTCCTGCCCTTCCGGCTTAGTCATGTTACACTCCGCTGTAACTTACGCATCAGGATCTGTCTGAAAGACCCTGTTTCCTGTTTAAATCTTACTCAGCTACATCTCTCATGCTGAAGCTGAATCTACCCATCTTGTCTTTTCCGAGGCATACGACCTTCACCACGTCTCCGATCGCGAGAACGTCTTCTACCTTGTCCACTCTCTTCTTGGAAATCTTGGAGATGTGCACCAGACCTTCTTTTCCGGGAGCAAACTCAAGGAATGCGCCGAACTCTTTGATGCTGACGACCTTTCCTTCAAATACCTGTCCTGCCTCAAAGTCTGTCACGATGGTGTGGATCAGTTTTGCAGCCTGGTCCATACCCTCTTTCTCTGTTCCGCAGATAGATACAGAGCCGTCATCCTCGATATCGATCTTCACACCGGTCTGCTCGATGATGGCATTGATCGTCTTTCCTCTCTGTCCGACAACATCGCCGATCTTCTGTGGATCGATCTGCATCTGGATGATCTTCGGGGCGTACTCTCCCACTTCCGGTCTCGGCTCAGCGATCGCTTTGTTCATCACCTCGTCGATGATGTAGGTCCTTGCTTTCTTTGTGGCAGCGATAGCTTCCTCGATGATCGGCCTCGTCAGGCCGTGGATCTTGATATCCATCTGGATCGCTGTGATACCTTTGTGGGTACCTGCCACCTTAAAGTCCATATCGCCAAAGAAGTCTTCCAGTCCCTGGATATCTGTCAAAACGAGGTAATCATCATCCGTCTCGCCTGTCACAAGTCCTGCTGAGATTCCCGCCACAGCAGCTTTGATCGGCACGCCCGCAGCCATCAGTGACATACTGGACGCACACACACTTGCCTGGGAGGTAGATCCGTTGGACTCAAATGTCTCGGATACGGTACGGATCGCATACGGGAACTCGGACTCGCTTGGGAGTACCGGGATCAGAGCTCTCTCAGCAAGCGCGCCATGTCCGATCTCACGGCGTCCCGGTCCTCTCGACGGCTTTGTCTCACCTACAGAGTAGGACGGGAAATTATAGTGGTGCATATATCTCTTGGACGTCTCATTCTCATCCAGTCCGTCCAGTCTCTGTGCCTCAGACAGCGGTGCCAGAGTCGTCACGTTGCAGATCTGTGTCTGACCTCTTGTGAACATCGCAGAACCATGCACTCTCGGGATCAGGTCAACTTCCGCAGCGAGCGGTCTGATCTGGTCGATGGCACGTCCGTCCGGACGTTTATGGTCTTTCAGGATCATCTTTCTGACCGTCTTCTTCTGATACTGATAGACAGCCTCTCCGAGGACGTCAAGCCACTCTTCTTTGTCGGCAAACGCTTCCTCTAATCTTTCTGTAACAACACGGATATTCTCCTCCCGTGTCTGTTTATCGTCTGTAAATACAGCCTGCTCCATCTCTTCTGGCGGAACGACCTCTCTGATCGCAGCAAACAGTTCTTCCGGAACTGCAAAATGCTCATACTCATGTTTCGGTTTGCCGCACTCTGCGACAATGGTATCGATGAACGCGATCACTTTCTGGTTCAGCTCGTGAGCCGCAAAGATCGCCTCGATCATCTTGTCCTCCGGCACCTCGTTTGCGCCTGCCTCGATCATGATCACCTTCTCTTTTGTGGAAGCGACAGTCAGGGCAAGGTCGGATACCTCTCTCTGAGCGGAAGTCGGGTTGAAGACGAATTCACCGTCAACCAGACCAACCTGTGTCGTTGAGATCGGGCCGTCAAAGGGGATATCGGAAATACTTGTCGCGATCGCCGCCCCCAGCATCGCTGTCAGTTCCGGACTGCAGTCCTGGTCAACTGACATGACAAGGTTCTCCAGTGTCACATCATTTCTGTAATCCTTCGGGAACA
>HHCFC02800__coassemble_1153_pt1 | contig 34538 bp, 22 predicted proteins | sample HHCFC02800__metabat2_high_PE_058 | metagenome-assembled genome bin HHCFC02800 | reverse complement strand
CACACTTTACGCCATATGCACCGGATGCAATGGCTTCTTTCTGGTCGGTTCCCGAAAGCATGGCTGAGGAACATCTCTGGCACACGTTCAGCTCAATGGAACGGACCTTCACGCCGAGCCGGCCTTTAACCAGGTTCTCCAGATATTTTCCCGAGCCGGTAAGCATCTTGTGACCAAATGTATCTACACCCACATCGCTTGCAAGCTCGCAGATAAATGTCCCGTTTCCGTCATTGATCCCCTCGGAAATGCAGACGATCACATTAGGAGTCGTCTCAAGAGCCTGCTCTACATCACGGATAAACTGTTCTGTGTCAAACGCGGTCTCCGGAAGGTAGACGAGCACCGGATTGTCCCCTTCATATCTGCGCGCCAGCGCGCTTGCAGCGGTGAGCCATCCGGCATGGCGTCCCATGATCTCCACGATTGTGACGGATTTCTTATTATCATATACAGACGCGTCCACCGCGATCTCACGCACCGTGGATGCCACGTATTTTGCCGCGCTCCCGAAGCCCGGAGTATGGTCTGTATTTACAAGGTCATTGTCAATCGTCTTCGGAATCCCCACAAAACGGATATCGCTCCGGATCTTCTCTGCATAACGCGACAGCTTGCTCACTGTATCCATGGAATCATTTCCCCCGATATAAAAGAAATATCCGATCCCGTATTACTCTCTGTATTCCTTTCTCTTCTACAAGATCGCTCAGATTGCACATTTGATTCAGCTCCTTTCCCATTCCGTCTTCCATTGGTATATGAAATTCTTCTTCCAGCTTTCTTATCTTTCTTTCCGGTTTTATCTCGGACGACAAAAGTATGTTCAGCATCTGTGTCAGCCGGTTTCCTTTTCCCGTACGGGGATTCAGGCAGATCATAACGACCGATAATTTATCATACGCCGCCTTTACATCCGGTATCCCGGGAATTTTGTCTCTCTTTGTGATCGAATACTCTGAGATAGCGTTCCCGATGCATTTTTTGATCTGAGGGATACTCATGCTCTCAAATTCTTTCACAGTGTATTTCAAGATCCAGGCAAGTATCACTCTGTTTGCCAGCACCCTCTTACACTGCGCATCATACTGACTCTTTCCTGCCGCCAGACTGATATCTCCGGCAAGTTCATTTCTCATAAGCCTTTTCCTTTCCTCATTATAACGAATCTTTTCAGTTGTTACAAGCAGTTGATCCTGCTCCTAAAAACAGAGCGAAGGACTTCCAGAATATCTGATGGGACACGATACGGCGAACTTATAACAGCTGCGCCACACCAGAAAACATTTCTGTGCAGCACAGCTGTTCGTTCAATACAGTATTCCTTTTTCTGCCGTCTGTTTTCCGGCTCTACTCTTCCTCCCCTCCCAGTACAACCGTATTGACCGCTTCTTTCAGCGACACCACATCCTCTCTCGCAACGCATCCAGTCACTTCTCCGTCCAGCACTGCGATGCAGTATGTGCCGTTATGCTGATAGAAGTCCAGTTCTACCGTACTGTAGTCCTCTGTATTTCTGCGGAAGGTCAGCGACAGTTCCGCCTTATTGTCATTTAACTCTGCCTCTTCCTCCGGGTCAATGGAAATGTTCTCCAGTTCATCCAGTGCATCCCCGAATTCTACTTCTGAATCGTCAAAGGTATATGTATACTCATCCTCTCCATTGCTCTGGACTCCGATGGAATACGTGCTGCCGTCCATCTCGATCTCAATGCTCTCCACTGTATCCCAGTCAAGGAGGATCGCCTCATCCGGCTTCAGTTCTTCATAAGACGCGTTCACCGCCGCGTCATAGACTTCCTGTTCCACAGTGTAAATGATCGAGGAATCTTTCAGTTTCGCATAATACTCTTCACCGGATTGACCCAGTTCATAGGCGAATTCCCCGCTTTCTCCGTCCTCATCCGTATAACTGACTGTGACAGATGCGTCCGGTTCATCAAGACCGTAATCTTCCAGTTCCGATTCTTCCGCGTGATAATCCACGCATTCTGTCCAGGAAAATCCGGTCATCGCGCTGACGGCGTCTTCTGTGCTGTCATTGTCCAGGTTCCGGTAATCTTCCCCGTCTTTCAGGTAATAGAGATATGCGTCGCTGTAGCAGTATCCGGCGTCCTCCTGATAGACGATCTCCACGGCTTCTTCTTTGTCGACAGAAACAGAGCTGACTGTCTCCATCTCCGGGATCTCTTCTTTCTGGACGCAGTCCAGCAGAGAATAAGAGATCTGGTCTATCAGTTCCGAATTCGTCAGGTAGACATAATCGTCACCGGTCGATATATATACTTCATCGTCCGAGAAACTCTCGTCGCCAATGGATATCTCATGCACTGTATCCGCGGTCTCCACTGTCAGCGTATATGCCGGATCGTCCAGCCCGTATACACTCAGAGCCTGGGGCTCCTCCACCATTTTGTCGGAAGTGATATTGGAAAGATTTTCCGCGATCTCCGCCAGCAGATCCTGGTCCGCCGGCATCTGGTCATCTTCCTCATATTTCCACTCTTCGTCCTCATACACAAAAGCGACTTCTTCCTCGTAGTTCCACGCAAGACGGGTGATGTCAGAGCTTTCCACATCAATGATCGTAGTCTCGGTCCCCGTCATCTTTTCTTCAAAGTTGATCCTCGAGATCAGGACTGCCGCCGCGATACAGAGGATCAGGATCGCCAGCAGCACCGCCAGTCGTTTCTGTCGTCTCATCTTCTTCTCCTCCTTACCACTACAATGATGCCTATGATCAGATATGCTGCCGGAATGACCGCGATGGTCACTACCTTGATCAGAGAGGAATCACTGGTGCTGATCGTCAGATATTCATTGGTGAGGCTCTTGGAACGGACAGAGATGCTGTCGTCCTTTTCACACATCATTTCCAGCGCGTTCAGCACAAAGTCCTCGTTCGCGTCTGAAGAGTAAGAATTGTAGACCTCATTCAGGATCTCCGACGAGGCGATCCATACGAACTGGGACTGTTTGTCATCCTCCAGGTCTTTCGTCACCAGTACGGCCAGGGACAGCGGTCCTTCTATATCTCCGTCCTCTTTTTCATAGGTCGTGATGTCATACCCTTCTTCTTTGATGAAGGAACTCTCGGAGGATTCCAGAAGAGATGTGACCGTCACATCTTCCGATGCTTCTGAGAGATCCAGCGCCTTGGACACCGGAACGATCACATGGTAATTGTCCTCGATCAGCGGATCCGTAATATCGCTGGAGTTCATCTCCGGCATGAGCATCACAGGACTCTCGAACACATAATAACCGGTATCTTCCTCGACCACCACGCCTTCCAGGACAGAAATGCCGTAGTATTCCGCTACTGCGTTCAGATTGGTCAGCTCATCCTCCTGAACAGTCCCGCTGATGATGAGCAGGCGTCCCCCATTGTCCAGATATTCGATCAGCATATCCTTTTCCGTCTCTGAAATGTCCGTGGACGGTGAATTGATCAGGATGCATTCCACCTCTTCCGGCACAGAATCACCGTTTAAGAGGGACAGGCTTTCCGTCTCAAGATTATCCCGTTCCAGGGCGCTCTGGAAATCTTCTGTAAGTTCCTCTTCTCCATGGCCTTCCAGGACATGGATCACCGGAAGCTCCTCTGTGATACAGTAGGAGATCGCCGAGGTGATCAGGCTCTCTCCGGAAAACTCATCCGCCGTGGAGTAGATGGAATAATATTCATTGCTGACCTCATACATTTCCTCATAGCTGATGTAACGGTATTTGTCTCCGCATTCCACGATCACAGAGTTATTGTAGACCTCTCCGTCCGTGTAGGAATTGGTAAACTCCGGATCCAGATCCGGGTCTTTCTTCACCACAGATACTTTGCTGGTGTAATCCTCATAGTTGTGCAGCAGCTTCTCGATATACTCATCCTCCTCGCCGCTGGCCACCACCCAGTAGATCGTGATATCTTCCTCCAGCGTGCTTAAGAGTACCTTTGACTGGCTGGAAATAGAGTAGAGCTGATTCGCTGTCAGATCCTCCTGCACATAGCTGTCCGGCAGAAAACTGAGTGCAAAATTGACCGTGACTATGATCGCCAGCACGATGGCTGTCAGAAAGAAGCTGTAACTCCCCGCTTTGCTCGAACGGGTGCCGAACTGCTCTCTTAATTTTTTCAGATATTCTTTTATCGCCTTCATCAGTTATATCTCCTTTTCTCAAGTGACTGGACAGTTAAAAACAGGAAAAATACGATGACGCTGATAAAATACACCACGCTTGTATAGTCAAAGATCCCGTCCACAAACTGGTAGAATCTCTCGTATACGGAGATGTTCTCCAGGATGTTGGGAAAAAGTCCCTGAAACCAGTCGCTGTTATAAATATAGAGCGCCGCCGTCCCAATGACCGCGATCAGACCGATCACCTCCGCCAGTACGTCATTGCGGGTCATATGGCGGATCAGCAGGGCAAGGATGACCTCCACAACAAGGATAGCGATCAAAGAGGCAAAGGCGGATGACGTCGCATACTCCGCCACAGTCACCATATAGTAATTCAGGATCATCGCCGCAAAGCAGATCCCTGCTGCCATTGCCTGTGACTCCGTGATCGAAGAGATAAAGATCCCAATCGATAAAAGCACCGCCGCCGTCATGATATATCCGAACATCGCGCCATAAGCGGTGGGCAGATACAGATTCCCATAGTTCTGCAGGATCAGCGGATAGATCACCACGACGCACAAGGGAATGACAGAGGTGACAAAGACTGCCAGAAACTTCCCGATCACGATCTGTGTCGTGGAAATGGGAAGAGAGTACAAAAGCTGATCCGTCTTCTGTTTCTTCTCTTCCGATATGATCCGCATCGTCAGGATCGGGATCATGATGATAAACGCAAAGGACGCGCCTGCAAGGGCATACTCAAAATTGGCATAGGCGCTGGCCAGGTTATAGACCATCATGTAGATCGCCACAAAAAACAGGGAAAACGCACCATATACATATGCCGTCAGCCCGGAAAACATCATCCTCAGCTCATGTTTAAATACTGCTGTCATTTCTGTTCTCCTCCTCTTCTTTTTCCTCATCCGCTTCGAAGATGGTCTCCAGGCCGGTGTCTGTTTCGAAAGAGTCCTTCTCCTGCTCCCGCGCTTTTGCCGCGATCTCCGCCCAGGAAATATCCCCGCTCAGTTGATCTTTTTCGGTATCTTCCGGATTCGTGAGTTCCAGGAAGATCTCTTCTAAGTTCGCCTTGACGATATCCATCTTCAATACAGTCCTCTCGATCTTTGCAAGCCTCAGAGACAACACTTTTCTGATCCCGAACTCTTCTTCCGGCGTAGTCTCGATCCGTATCTTTGTAAGTCCGTTTTCTGCCGGCTCATACTCCGCCCCTTCGATCCCATCAATCCCGCTGATGACCTCCCGGCTTTCCTCTTCCTCTGCGTCTGTCAGGACTTCAATAGTCGTCTTAGGCACCATCATCTTCTCCAGATTTTCAGCCGTATCATAAGCGATCAGTTTCCCTTTGGATATGATCAGGATCTCATCACACATATTCTGGACTTCCGAAAGAATATGGCTGCTTAAGATCACAGTATGTTTCTTCCCCAGCGATTTGATCAGATCACGGATCTCCACCACCTGGATGGGGTCCAGTCCGACCGTGGGCTCGTCGAGTATGATCACCTCCGGATTTCCCAGGAGCGTCTGGGCGATTCCCACCCTCTGTTTATACCCTTTGGAGAGATTCTTGATCAAACGGTCCCCTACCTCCTGGATCTGCGTCTCCTCCATCACTCTCTCCACTTCGCTCCTCACTTCTTCGCGCGGGATCTTCTTCGCCTCGGCGACAAACCGCAGATACTCCCGGGGCGTCTCCTCCATATAGAGCGGCGGCTGCTCTGGAAGGAAGCCGATCGTCTTTTTCGCTTTGACGGGTTCCTCAAAAATGTCGTAGCCGCTGATCGAGACAGTTCCTGAAGTCGCGGAGAGACATCCGGTCATGATATTCATGGTCGTGGACTTTCCCGCGCCGTTAGGCCCCAAAAAGCCGCAGACGGTCCCGTCTTTAATAGAAAACGTAAGATCGTCCACGGCTTTGTGATCCCCGTAAAATTTGGTCAGATTCTTTACTTTGATCATGTCCTGTTTCCCTTTTCCTTTCCATAGAATTCCACGGATTATTTTAGAACTGTTCTTTAAACTGAATTTAAACTCGGAGGGGATCTTTTTGAAATATATGTGAACTGTATGATCTACCTTCTCTTTATTCCAAAAGCATCACTTGACTTTTCGCTAATTCTCTCTATACTGTAACTGATGGAAAATATATACGGGAAGCTTTTCAAAAATAAAGATCCCCACACTATCTGAAAGGAATCATCATGGTAAAAGATAATATTATCCCAAATCATATGGACATCTACTGGCATGACTATACCGGACATGTAAAAGACAAGCCGATCACAGAAGCAAGCGTGCCGGTAAAAGCAGCACTGATCGGAAGGGTCGGACTGATGCTCCTGTCCTGCGGGACCGGAGCCTGGAGAGTCAGAAGTTCAATGAACGCGCTTTCGGAACAGCTCGGCGTTACCTGTACCGCCAGCATCGGGCTTATGACTATCGTGTACACCTGTTTTGACGGGCATAAGACGTTCACCAACTCCCTGGCTCTCAATAACACCGGGGTAAACACCTCAAAATTGGATAAACTGGAACGTTTTGTAAAAAGATTTCCCAAAGAAGGTGTTTATAAGTCAGGAGAACAGCTTCATTCTGAACTGGATGAGATTGAGAAGATCCGCGGTTTATATACTCCGTTCAAACTGGGGCTTGCAGCTGCATTCGCCTGTTCCGCCTTCACCTTTCTGCTGGGCGGCGGGCTGATCGAGATGATCTGCGCGTTTATCGGAGCCGGCGCTGGACAGTACCTGCGCGCCAGGCTGATCCGTAAGCACTATACATTATATATGTGTACGATCCTCTCTGTCGCTCTGGCCTGTCTCGTCTATATAGGCGCCCTGCGGCTGGGACAACTGTTTTTCCATATTTCCTCAGGCCATGAAGCCGGTTACATCTGTGCCATGCTTTTTATCATTCCCGGTTTTCCGTTCATAACAAGCGGGATTGACCTGGCGAAGCTGGATATGCGCTCCGGTCTTGAACGGCTCGCGTACGCGGTGCTCATCATAGTAAACGCGACGCTCACGGCATGGGTCATGTCCTCGATCATGGGACTGCATCCCGCAGACTTTCCGGAGCTTTCCATTCCGCCGGCAATCCATCTTCTCCTTCGCCTGGCGGCAAGCTTTGTGGGAGTGTTCGGGTTCTCCATCATGTTTAACAGCCCTGTGCGCATGGCAGCTTCCGCGGCAGTGATCGGAGCGATTGCAAACACACTGAGGCTGGAGCTGGTGGATTTTGCTGATTTTCCGGCAGCAGTTGCCGCCTTTGTAGGCGCTCTGACCGCAGGTCTTCTTGCCTCGGCTCTCATGAAGCGGCTTGGTTATCCGAGGATCTCGGTCACGGTTCCGTCCATCGTCATCATGGTTCCGGGACTCTATCTATACCGTGCGGTCTACAATATCGGGGAGATGTCACTGACCCTCTCCGCGCCGTGGCTGGTTTCTGCACTGCTGATCATTATGATGCTCCCATTGGGACTGATCGTTGCCAGGATCATCACAGACCGTTCTTTCCGGCACTGTACCTGATCTTTCGAAGGGATTTTCTTAAAATACAGATCATGAAGAAACACCAAGGCTCTGTTCTCTCCAGATCGGAGGGACAGAGCCTTTTTAATCCGTTACATTATTCTCATCTATTATTATATCCCCATCACTTTCCCGCTTTTACCATACACTCTTTCCGATAAAACGCCACCCCGTATTTCAGGATGTCACTGTATCCTTCCTGTCGCAGCGCTTCCTCATACTTCTGGTCTTCAATCTGCCGGAGAGCCTCATCGCACTTTTCTTCCATGCCCTGATTTCAGAAGGATATCCGGACGTCCGTTTCCTGATTCCCGGTTGGACAACACGATATAGTTTCCGATATTTTTGAGCATCCCTGCCAGGAAGCCATGATAATAACTTTCCTGATAATCATAAAAGCTGATCGTCTCCACCAGATTCTCCGAAAGGATATCTGCCATTTTCTCCGTATCACCGTTTAAAATGCTCTCATACAGAGACGTCAGATCTTTCTGGTCGGTTTTCTCCTCAAACCAGCGCAGGACCGTGGTTTTATAGATATACCGTACTTCCCGGTTTGGAATCGCCATTTCAATATAGAGCGTCTCTTCTTCCTGGTGTTCACTTACTTTCTTCAGATATCCTGTAAAGAAAAGAAAGTTCCAGAGATTGTCCTGCGAGGATTCTATATCTTCATAAGTAATATCCTCATGGATCGGCTTTGTGATCGTCTCTCCCTCGATCAGAGCTTCTATCTCCTGCTTCACTGAAGTATCCGCATGTTCTACAAGTCTTTTTACAATGCTGTTTGAACTGGTATTGGACCAGTATGGTTTTGGCAGCGAATTTTTATTTTTATAACATGACTTTATATAGTTAATCACGCTCCATGGATTATATACTTCTGTTGATCCGAACTGATATCCGTCATACCACTGCCGAATTTCATTTTCATTTTGCTCAAGATCATAATCCCTCAGTATCTGCTTTATTTCATCTGTAGTAAAGCCAAAATGTTCTGCGTACAGATCTGTAGTGATCGAGTTTATCTCAAGGTTATTCAGTCCTGTAAAAATAGACTCTCTGCTGATCCGGAGACAGCCGGTCACCACTGCAAACTCAAGCGTATCATTTGTCTTGAGTGCCGACTCAAACAGGGATCGGATAACATTGATGATCTGATCATAAAAACCCGCAAAGTATGCATTTTCCAGAGGGACATCGTACTCATCGATCAGGATGATGCACTTCTCACCCATACACTGATACAGACAGTCTGACAAAAACCTGAGAGCATCCGCATAATCCGCGTCGCTTCCTTTCAGGTCACGGATCCGGAGGTATGCCGCCTCTTCTGCTTCCGTCAGCCTGCCGCTCTCCTCCACGATCTTCCAGTGACGGGAATATTCCTGTCCTATCGCTTTTTTCATCATTTCATAGGAAAGCTCACAGGAGGGCTGCTTCATGGATTTCAGGGAAATGCTTATGACAGGATATCGTCCCATATAAGAAAGATATTCCTCTCCTGCGTTCATGATCTTAAGGTCCTTGAAAAGATACGAATGATCTGTCCCGTCTTTTTCAAAAAAATACCGGAGCATACTCATATTCAGTGTTTTTCCGAAACGGCGCGGACGGGTGAAAAGATTTACCTTCCCCTTCATATCCAGCAATTCCTTTATAAACAAAGTTTTATCGATAAAAAAGTACCCTTTTTCTATCATATCCTGAAAATTTTCCACCCCTACCGGCAACGGTTTCCACTCCATAGAAAGGCCTCCTTTTCCTTAACGTAGCTTTATTCTACTACGCGGGGAAATATGATTCAAGATTTACTTACTCTCACTCAGAAAACCCCTGTCCCGGAGAAAAAACACAAAGATCCCGCTCCGGGTGAAGAAACACAAGAATCCCGCTCCGGGAGGTTCTGAATCGCCTCCCGGAGCGGGATCCTGATATATTTCGGATTTTGATCTTTCTAATCCGCGAAATTTCCTGTATACAACTGATAATATTTTCCTCTCGCCGCGATCAGGTCGTCATGAGTACCGCGCTCGATGATGCGGCCCTGCTCCATGACCATGATACAGTCGGAGTTCTTGACCGTAGACAGACGGTGGGCGATGACAAATGTGGTACGTCCTTTCATCAGGGCGTCCATACCTGCCTGCACCAGCTTCTCGGTACGGGTATCGATGGAGGACGTCGCCTCGTCCAGGATCAGCGCCGGCGGGTCTGCCACAGCGGCACGTGCGATGGCAAGGAGCTGTCTCTGCCCCTGGCTTAAGTTGGCTCCGTCGCCGGTCAGCATCGTGTTGTATCCGTCCGGCAGACGGCGGATGAATCCGTCCGCATTTGCCAGCTTCGCCGCCTCGATACACTCCTCATCCGCAGCGTCCAGTTTTCCGTAACGGATATTGTCCATCACGGTTCCGGTAAACAAGTGAGTATCCTGTAGCACCATACCCAGAGACCTTCTCAGATCCGGTTTCTTGATCTTGTTGATATTGATGCCGTCGTAACGGATCTTTCCGTCCGCAATATCATAGAACCGGTTGATCAGGTTAGTGATGGTCGTCTTACCGGCCCCGGTCGCGCCGACAAAGGCGATCTTCTGTCCCGGCTCTGCGTAAAGGCTGATATTGTGCAGGACGATCTTGTCATCCGTATATCCGAAGTCCACATCGTCCAGGACAACGCCGCCTTCCAGCTTCCGGTACGTGACGGTGCCTTCCGCTTTATGGGGATGTTTCCATGCCCACAGATCAGTCCTTACCGGAGACTCGGTCAGATTGCCGTTCTCGTCCTCTTTCGCGTTGACCAGCTCCACATATCCGTCGTCCACTTCCGGCTCCTGGTCCATCAGGTCGAAGACACGCTGTGCTCCGGCTGCCGCATTGACAACGAAGTTGATCTGCTGGCTGACCTGTGTGATCGGGTTTGTAAAGCTTTTGTTCAGTCCCACAAAGGTGACCACTGTACCGATGGTAACACCTGCCAGGCCGTTGATGCCCAGAATTGCTCCCACGATCGCGACCAGCGCGTAGCTGATCCAGCCGATATTGGCATTGATGGGCATGAGCAGGTTGGCGTAACGGTTTGCCTTATTGGTACTGTTCCTCAGTCTTTCGTTTACTTCATGAAAATCTTTCATCGCTGCCTCTTCATGGCAGAAGACCTTGACTACCTTCTGTCCGTCCAGCATCTCCTCAATAAAGCCGTCCACAGCTCCCAGATCGATCTGCTGACGGATATAATATCTTCCCGACAGTTTCGAGAAATTGGACGTCACAAGGAGCATGACCACGGCGGTCAGTATAGAGATGACTGTCAGCGCCGGGTTCAGGACGATCATCGTGACCAGTGTCGCCGCCATGGTGATCACAGAGTTGATGATCTGCGGGATACTCTGGCTCAGCAGCTGTCTTAATGTATCCACATCGTTGGTGTACACAGACATGATATCACCGTGCACGTGTGTGTCAAAATATTTGATCGGAAGAGCTTCCATCCTGCGGAACAGGTCGTCTCTTAAATGGAGCATCGTTCCCTGGCTCACATTGACCATGATCCGGTTATAGGCAAATGCCGCGATCACGCCGATTCCCATGATGCACGCAAGGCGCACCAGATCCGCGGCGAGTCCGCTGAAGTCCCTGGAGCCGCTCGCCAGCATCGGTATGATATAATCATCTACCAGCGTCTGCGGAAATGTAGCGCCGATGACCGTTGTGACGGCGTTGATCAGGATGCAGACGATCACGAGCAGGAACAGATATTTATAATAATGGAGCATATAGCGGATGACCCGGCTGATCAGCTTTATGGCCGTATTGCCGCGGGACCCTGACTTTTTCTCATTCATCTTATCATTCATAGATCCGTTTTCCTCCTTTCTGACTCAGGCAGGCTGATCGAAGTCGCCGCTGCCTTCGAGCTGTGAGTTGTAGATTTCCTGGTATATTGCATTGCTCTTAAGCAGATTTTCATGAGTATCAAAGGCGTCGATCTTTCCATCATCGAGCACCAGGATCCTGTCAGCAGATTCCACGCTGGATACACGCTGCGCGATGATGATCTTTGTCGTACCCGGGATCTGCTTTGCAAAAGCAGCACGGATACTTGCATCCGTCGCTGTATCCACCGCGCTGGTGGAATCATCCAGGATCAACACTTTCGGTTTCTTCAGCAGGGCGCGCGCGATACAGAGCCTCTGCTTCTGACCTCCGGAGACGTTGGAGCCGCCCCGCTCTATCCTTGTCTCGTATCCCTGGGGCATCCGGTCGATAAATTCATCCGCACATGCCGCCCTGCACGCCTCGACACACTCCTCCTCAGTGGCATCCGGATTTCCCCAGCGGAGGTTATCCAGGATCGTTCCGGAGAACAGGGTGTTCTTCTGGAGTACCACGGACACCTGATCTCTCAGGACTTCCGTGTCATATTTGCGGACGTCCACTCCGCCGACACAGACAGAGCCCTCGTCCACATCGTACAGACGGCAGATCAGGTTGACCAGGCTGCTCTTTCCGGAACCGGTGCCGCCGATCACGCCGATCGTCTCTCCGCTCCTGATATGAAGATCGATATCCGACAGAGAATTCTTTCCGCTTCCGTGCTTATAGGAGAAATTCACATGATTGAAATCGATGCTTCCATCCGCCACAGTCTTCACCGGATCTTCCGGATCTGTCAGGTCCGCCTTCTCGTTCAGCACCTCGCTGATACGGCGGATACTTGCCATAGACATACTGATTATAACGACCACCATGGAGAGCATCATAAGGCTCATCAACAGTGACATGATGTAACTGAAAAGGCTGGTCAGATCACCCGTCGTCAAAGATCCGCCGACGATAAACTGCGCGCCGAGCCAGGAAACAGAGATGATGCAGAAGTAGACTGCGATCATCATGGCCGGGTTATTGAACGCAAGAAGTCCCTCTGCCTTTACGGAAAGGTCATAGAGCATTTTTGACGCTTTGTCAAACTTAACGTTCTCGTAGTCTTCCCTTACAAACGCTTTGACAACACGGATCGCCGTCACATTTTCCTGTACGCTCGCGTTCAGGTCGTCGTATCTGCGGAAGACCTGTCTGAAGATCTTCAGCGTGACCACCATGATCGAGCCGATGACGATCACGAGGAATACGACTGCGATCAGGAACATCCCGCTTAAATGGGGGCTGATGATCAGACACATAACAAAACTGAAGATCAGGTTCAGAGGCGCCCGGACCGCAACACGGATCACCATCATGAACGCGTTCTGCACATTGGTGATATCGGTGGTCATACGGGTGACCAGTCCCGGAACGCTGAATTTGTCAATATTTGAAAATGAAAACGTCTGGATATTGGCGTAGATCGCTTCACGAAGGTTCGCCGACAGTCCAGACGAGGCGCTCGCGGCATTTTTTCCGGCAAGAGCGCCGAAGATCAGGCTGAGAAACGCCATGCCCACCATCAGGGCACCGTACCGGTAGACGACCGGAAGGTTGCCTGCTTCAAGACCTCTGTCTATGATAATGGCTGTGACAAAGGGCATCAGTATCTCCATGACCACTTCCAGGGCAGTCAGACCGATGCAGAGAAATGTGTCCCGCTTATACTGTTTAAGCTGTTGTAATACTTTTCTCACGGTAGATATACCTCCTGTGACCTGTTATTTGTTTGCATCCGAACTGTTAGCATCCTTATTTTCTGCTCCCTAGAGATTTTAGCTCACTTTGGTGGGAATGTGAAATTCAAAAGTCTTATAGTCAATAAATATTTTTTATAGATAACTTTGCTGCTGCATGCGCATCCCGCCCGCAAGGCTCTTTATCCTGCAGAGAAGTCGCAGGATTCTTCTGTAAAAGTCAAACAAAAAAGATGCTCCTGCTCTCACAGAAACACCTTTTGATCATTTTCTTATTTTTCTTTCAGTCTTTTCCACGCTCTTTCTATCGTTTCCGGAAGATGTCATCCCTTTTCAGGAAGACACCCGCCGCGATCAGCACGATGGCCACGCCCGCCGCGATCTTTACCCAGTCCTGCCGGGACAGGGAGGCAAGATTAAAGCACCGGACGTTTACCCACATCTGGTTGATCCTCTGGTTGTTCTCCTGGTCAAAATACTGCATGACCACAGCCCGCTCCAGCACATCCTGGGGCGGATACTGAGCGAAGAGCTGCCGGTTCACCTGATCAGGTTCCGCAGTGATCACATAGTCCGGATCCGCATTATCTCCGCTGAAGAAGAAGCCCACCGGATACTCTATCGTATCCTCCGCATCTTCCTCCGCTCCGTAGCACCAGTCTGCATAAGCATAGATGATATCGCTGTCGCCGCCGGCGATGACCGAAGTGTAGCCGATATAATACATGTTGCGCACCACATTGTCCGGTCTTGACATGAAATTGATGAATGCCTCTGCCGCCTGCTGTTTTGCCGAGTCCCCGGCAATGCCGTCTTTTAACATGACCCAGCCGTCAAACCAGATATTGGTACTCTCCTCCGGCACTGCATAGGCGAGATAATAGTCGTCGATCTCCGCCTGATCCAGTGTGTAGACCGCATCCCCGGACCACTGATAGTTTGCCAGTACCTTTCCGGTCACCATGTCCGCCTTTCCACTGTCAGATTCGAAAGAATAGGCGTTCTCCTTCATCTGCTTTAAGATCTCCTCCGCGGCGGCAACGGTTTCCTCGTCCGTCCGGTTCATCGCCTCTGTGATCCGCTCCAGCCTGTCCTCTGCGTTCAGAGTCGCCGGATCCAGGAGTTCCTCCTCGTTGAGGATACCCAGGGCTGCAAAGTAACTGTCCCGGACATTGTCTTTGATCGTGACCTGTCCCTTGTACTTCGGATCCGCCAGGATCGCCCAGTGGGAGGCTTCCTCCTCTGAGATCTCCTCCGGATTGTAGACGATTCCTGTGGTCCCCCACATATACCCTGCCGCATATCTGCTCCAGGGTTCTCCGTTTATCGTATTGGTATCAAAAATATTTCTGATGTAATCCGAAACACCCCTGACATAATAATTGGATTCTGTATCTTCATCAAAAAAACTGTCCGAGAGAGGCTGCAGCCGGTTTTCAGCGATCAGCTTCATGAACATATACTCAGAGGGACACACGAGGTCAAAATCATTTCCCAGCGTGAGCTGATTGTACAGATCCTCATTGCTCCCGAACGTGGAATACTCCACGTTCACCTCCACACCATAGTTCTCCAGGTACCAGTCTTCAAAATCCTCGATCATGGAGTTCTCTCCCAGGATCACAGTGCTGTTCTCATCATCCAGGTCGATCGCCTCTTCCTCATCCCAGCCGCCTTCGTCGATATACTCTTCCCAGTTGGCGATCCGCAGAGTCACCTTTTCCGTCCCGGAAGCCGCGGACGCCGTGAGCGCCATATTTCCGGAACAAACTGCCGGCACAGGACCGACTGCAAGGACAAGTGCGGCGACGAGTGCTCCTGCAGTCCTGGCTGACAGCGCCGTTTTACGACATCTTCTCCTCCCACTTTTCAGGAAGTCTTTCTCAGTCTTTTTCTCTGTTGTCATATGCGCTCACCTCCTGCTTTTTTGCCGCCCCGAAGGATGCCAGGTTCATGATCACCACCACGAGGATCACCACGAGGAAGATGACTGTGGACAGCGCCCACAGCGCGGTCTTGATCTCTGTCTGGGCTCCCCTTGTCGCATTTACCACGTAGGTACTGATCGTATCAAATGTCGCCGGTTTCGTATAAGTAGAGATAAAGTAATCATCCAGGGACAGCGTCACAGACAGCATGAACCCGGAGACGATCCCCGGAACGATCTGCGGGATCACGATCTTATACAGCGCCTGAAAGGGCGTCGCACCCAGATCCAGCGCAGCCTCGTAGAGTCCGTTGTCCATCTGCTTGAGCCTGGGCATGACTGCAAGATACACGAAAGGCGCGCACAGCACCACATGCCCGATGACCAGCGGGATGAACGTGTTCTTCTCTATCCCGAACACCACGATCAGCAGGATACAGATGGAAAATGCAGTCACTACATCCGCATTGACCACCGGCACCTGGTTTGCCGTCTCCACGATACGTCTTGTGGCAGGTCTGGAGTAAAACGCGCCGATCGCGCCCACAGTCCCCAGGACTGTTGCGATCAGCGACGCGCCCAGCGCCAGGAGAAGCGTTCCCACGATCATATCGCGCAGTTCTTCCGTAGTAAAAAGCGTCACATAATTGTGCAGTGAAAATCCCCGGACCGCTCCGATCGTAGTAGAATCCGTAAAGCTATAAAATGCCAGGATCAGTACCGGCACATACATGAACAGCGCCACAAGGGCAAGCCAGGAATAAGAAATGATCTTTTTCATCATAATATCGCCCCCCTGTTCTCCGCATTATTCTGATCGCTTCTTCCCGTGATCAGAGTGACGATACAGATCACTCCGAACAGGATCAGAGAGATCATGGATCCGTTGTTCCAGTCATAGATATTGAAATAGCTTCCGATCAGAGACCCCATGATATATGTGCTGTTGTAGATCATATCCAGGATGACATAGTTCGTCATCGCCGGAAGGAACGTCATCGTGATCCCGCTGATGATCCCCGGCATGGACAGGGGCAGCGTCACCCGTGAAAAGACCGCTGCCGGTCCGGCTCCCAGGTCAGCCGCCGCCTCCAGAAGGCTCTCGTCAAGCTGCAGCAGCGTTGTATACAGCGGCAGGATCATAAAAGGAAGATAATCGTAGGTCATGGCGATCACCGTGTTCAGGAAGGGATGGAGCGACAGGTTCCCTTCCAGCACTGTCAGGATCTCCTTCAATGCCGTCACCCTCAGCGTAAAATTGATCCACATGGGCAGGATGAACAGCATTAGGATCACCGGGCCCCGCTTCAGGCTGCTGCGCGCCAGCACATATGCCACCGGATAGGCGACAAGGAGACAGACGAGCGTTACCACCGCCGCGATCACAAGGCTGTAGCAGAGTGTTCCGATGGTATTCCCGTTTGTAAAAAAGTTCAGAAGGTTCGCCAAAGTAAATCTTCCGCTCCCGTCCGTGAATGCATAATACACGATCACGGCAAGGGGGAGCGCCACAAAACAGATCAGGAACAGGGCATAAGGGATGCACAGCTGTTTCCGGCTGAATCGAATCATTTTCATCATCATTCCCTACCTTCTTTTCAATATGATCTGGTCTTCCGGGATCATCAGGCTGACATGGTCTCCCTCGTTCCACAGATCGTCCTCATCCAGTACAAAGTCTTCCTCGTCTGCAGTCCGCACCGTATAGTTATAGTGGCTTCCTTTATATATGAAAGAAATGATATTTCCATGCGCCCGGTACTCTCTTGCCTCGTCGCTCATGGAGACTGCCTTGACCGGCACCTCCACCGTCACTTCCAGGCCTGCCAGGCTGATCTCCTGCCCGTCCGCAGTGATGACTGTGGATTCACCGCTCCGCCTGGAGCCTTCATAGAGCTGGGTCAGGTCACAGGCGTACTCTCCGCCGGCAAACGCCGCCCGTCCCTCCTTTGTGATCACTCCCTCAAACACATTCATCAGCACGCCTGCAGGCATGACATGGATCTCGTCCGGTCCGATCCGCATACCGATCTCACTTCCGGGCTCCACATTTCTCGTGCTCTGGATCACGATCTCGTTCTCTCCGCACAGGGCAGTGATCTCATAATACATTCCCTTGAACACGACAGAATCCACGGTTCCCTGAAGCTGTCCGTCCTCCGGGCAGGTAATGACAACATCCTCCGGTCTCACCACCACATCTACCCTGGTATCCTTCGGCACATTATCCACACAGGGGAATTTTGTCTGACAGAATTCCACCGTCATGGATGCCGCCATGCGCCCCTCGAAAATATTGCTCTCGCCGATAAAGTCAGCTACAAACGCATTCTTCGGTTCATTGTAGATCTCTTCCGGCGTTCCGATCTGCTGGATCATTCCGTCAGACATGACCACCACCTTATCGGACATGGTCAGCGCTTCCTCCTGATCGTGAGTCACATAGATAAATGTGATCCCCAGCTGTTCATGCATGGATTTCAGTTCCAGCTGCATCTCCTGGCGCATCTTTAAGTCCAGCGCCCCCAACGGTTCATCCAGGAGCAGGATATCCGGCTCGTTGACAATGGCGCGGGCGATGGCGATCCTCTGCTGCTGTCCGCCGGACAGCGTCGAGATCTTCCTTTTCTCAAACCCTTCCAGATCCACCACTTCCAGCACACGTTTTACCTTCTCGTCGATCACGGACTTAGGCAGCTTCTTTAAGTTCAGCCCAAATGCCACATTCTCATAGACATTTAAATGGGGAAACAGCGCGTACCGCTGAAACACCGTATTGATGGGTCTCAAGTTCGGCGGGATATGGCTGATATCCTCGCCGTTCAGAAGGATCTCCCCCTCTGTGGGGAATTCAAATCCCGCGATCATCCGAAGCGTTGTCGTCTTCCCGCATCCGGACGGTCCCAGGAATGTGACAAACTCTCCTTTTTTCACTGTCAGGTTAAAATCCTCCACAACGACGGTATCGTCGAAGACTTTCTTGATATTTTTTAATTCAATGATATTCTCACTCATGGTCTCACTCCTTGCCATGTATCTTCTTATCTTTATGTTGAACCTCATTAAGTTTAGGGTACACGCCCATGTTTGTCAATATATCTTGACACTCTTTGGGCACTGTGCTAAGGTTATTTTCAACTTTTTTAAGGAATATCACAAATCTTATAGAAGCGAAAGGATATGATGTGAAATGAAAACAGAGGTCAGGATCTTCCGCGCGCTTCCCGAAGACGCGGCGCGCATCCGAAGAGCAGTCTTTATGGAAGAACAGGGATTTCATGATGAATTTGATAAAGCAGATGAGACTGCATCCCACCTTGTATTATATATAGAAGGAACTCCCGCTGCGACATGCCGTTTCTTTCCCGGCACATCCGCGGGGGAATATATCGTGGGGCGGATCGCCGTCAGAAAAGAATCCCGCGGACAGCATCTCGGTTCCCGGGTGCTCTTGGCTGCCGAAGAGGCGATACGGAAAGCCGGAGGCTCCAGAATCGTCCTCCACGCGCAGGAACAGGCCCGCCCCTTCTATGAGAAACAGGGTTACACAGCATATGGGACACCGGACCTGGACGAGGATCATCCCCATATCTGGATGGCAAAAACACTGTCCTGATTGTAGCTTTTACCCTGCTGTGTAAAAAATATGGAGGCGGAGATTGATATGTCATCCCCTCCTCCGCTATCTCAATTCAAAATGATTCCGCCGAAACCTCAGAAGCCCTTCATCCCGCATCCTTCCCAGTTCTGCAGACATGGCGCTCCGGTCCACAGACAGGAAATCCGCCAGCTGCTGCCGGTTAAAAGGGATGTCAAAGACCGGGCTTCCGGCTCGCTGTGACTGTTCCGACAGATAAGACAACAGCTTCTCACGGGTCGTTCTTTTCGACATATGCTCCATCTTCTGCGTCAGCATCTTGTTCTTTTGCGCCAGCACGGAGAGCAGGTTGCGGATCAGCCGTCCGTGGAACGGACATGCCGACGGGCACATGGTCAGGATCCGCTTCACATCCAGAAAAAGCACCTCACTGTCTTTTACTGCGACAGCGTTATTCAGTATCTCTTCACTCCCCAGACAGGCATACACTTCTCCGAATATCTCACCTTCCGCGATCTCATTTAAAATACTCAGATTTCCCCAGTAATCCTCCTTCTGGATATGGATGCTCCCCTCCAGCAGCAGCGCCACGCTGTCGATCCGCTCTCCTCTCCGAAACACCATCTCTCCTTTGCGATACTTCCGCCTGACAGCGGACAGGCAGCCGAGCATGGATGTGATCTCTTTCCCGTCGATCCCCTGGAACAGCTTTGAATTTTTCAAGAGTGTGATATATTTTTCCATGATCGTCCTTTCGTTGTAAAAACAACCGATTTATTTTGATCATCGTACTATGATCATCACGTGAAGTCAAGCAGCACAACAAAAATTTACATGACCAGGAGGTTAATAAAAATGTCAGATAATATGTTTTGCTTTCAGTGTGAACAGACCGCCGGATGCACAGGATGCACAGGAAGATCCGGAGTCTGCGGAAAGACCTCAGATGTGGCTAAACTTCAGGATGAACTTACGGGAGCCCTGATCGGACTTGCCCGTGCTTCGTCCGGAAGTGTCCCCTCTGAAAGTACCAGCCGTGCAATGATCGAAGGTCTCTTCACAACGATCACAAACGTAAACTTCAATGAGGAAACCTTACGAGAGCAGATCAAAAATGTAACGAGAGAAAAAAATGCCCTCGCCCCACACTGCGGAACCTGTGCGCAGCCCTGCATCAAAAATGAGGATTATGATATGGCTCAGCTCTGGAACGCAGACGAGGATATCCGTTCCCTGAAATCCCTCATCCTGTTCGGACTGCGGGGCATGGCCGCATATGCGTATCACGCCATGGTGCTCGGGTATTCCGACGAGGAAGTCAACTCCTTTTTCTATGAAGGGCTGTTCGCGGTCGGCGAGGACTGGGAGCCGGATCAGCTCCTTCCCGTCGTCCTGAAGGTCGGGGAGATCAACCTGAAATGTATGGAGCTTCTGGATAAGGCAAACACAGAAACATACGGTGATCCCGTACCTACAGTCGTACCGCTGAAAGTAGAGAAAGGACCTTTTATCGTGATCAGCGGGCACGACCTGAGAGACCTTCAGCTTCTTCTGGAGCAGACTGCCGGGAAAGGGATCAACATCTACACCAACGGGGAGATGCTCCCCGCCCACGCATACCCGAAACTGAAAGTTTATCCGCATCTGAAAGGGAATTTCGGGACCGCATGGCACAACCAGCAGAAGGAATTTGCAGATATCCCGGCACCGGTCCTGTTTACCACAAACTGTCTGATGCCGCCAAAGGAAAACTATGCTGACCGGGTATTTACAACAGAAGTCGTCTCCTATCCGGGAGTCCTCCATATCGGTGAAGAGAAAGATTTCACGCCGGTCATCGAAAAGGCTCTGGAACTGGGCGGATATACGGAAGATCAGGAATTCTCGGGGATCAACGGCGGAACGGAAGTCACGACAGGATTCGGTCACAACACTGTCCTGTCCGCTGCGGATCAGGTCATCGACGCGGTAAAGAGCGGCGCCCTGCGCCACATCTTCCTGGTCGGAGGATGCGACGGTGCCCGCAGGGGACGCAGCTATTATACAGAGTTTGTAAAACAGACTCCCTCCGATACGGCTGTGCTCACCCTCGCCTGCGGAAAGTATCGTTTCAACGATCTCGACCTCGGCACTATAGGGGGACTGCCCCGTATCATGGATATGGGACAGTGCAATGACGCGTACAGCGCGATCAAAGTCGCCGTCGCTCTCGCAGATGCGTTTGGCTGCGGGGTCAATGATCTTCCGCTCACGCTGGTGCTGTCCTGGTATGAACAGAAAGCAGTCTGCATCCTGCTCACGCTGCTCCACCTCGGCATCAAAAACATCTATCTCGGGCCAACGCTGCCGGCGTTCCTGTCGCCCGGAGTGCTGAAGATCCTGGTGGAAAATTATGAGATCCATCCGACTTCAACGCCGGAGAAAGATCTGGCAGAGATCCTGAACGGGGCCGTATAAAGCGGTCCCCCGTTCTGCCAAACGCTTCATTGCCGCGAAAAGCACTTTCAAAGGTGCCTTTGCGCCTCGATCTCATAGATATCCCCCATCGGGATCTTCGTATCAACCACTTTGAGCAGCTTCGCCGTGGGATCGATCCGCGCTACCATCCCGGTCACTTTTCGGAATTCTCCTCTGGAGAAATACACCACCGAGACCATATCGTTTTTATGCACCTGCCTCAGCTTCCGGTCCAGTTCTTCCTGGTATTCCTCAGAGAACTCCGGTTTCGGCACCGTGATCTTTTCTTTTCTTCGCAGCGCTTCGGAATATCCTTTCAGCGCTGCGAACGGCATGAACTGCTTTGCCCGCATCTCCCTGCTCATCTTTCCCCTGGTTTCCACTTCTGTGACCTCCTATCTGACAGTTTCTCTCCGCCGCCGTCGCTCCCTCCTGCAGGTCCATTCCGCGCAGAAGGGCATTTTTCCCGAACTTCTCCTTGATATCGATCACAGCCTTCTGGAGCCGGTTCTCCTTCTCAAGTTCCTCCGGGCTGGTAAAGAGGTCATACTGGCGGTATGCCTCGTCCATCACATGGTTCAATGTCAGGCTGAGCCGTCTCACCGGAGTCCGCCGGTCCACGATCCGCTCAAAAAGCTGCTCCGTACAGGCAATAATCTGCCTGGAAGAACTCGTTGCGGAATTCAGATCAGCGGAGCCGTGCGCCGACTTCTTCTCCAGCCGGTAACTGTACCCCGCATGGAGGGTGACAGAATCGGTGACCAGGCCTTTTTCCACCAGTTCCAGGCAGAGAGAATCCGCCATCTCCTTCGCCACGAGCTTCGCCTCTTCAAAATGATAATCCCTGGGGAGGACCTGCCCGCTGGATAGGGAACTGGACTTCGGCTTATACGCTTTGATGTCCGCCATCGTGGTGCTCTCCCGCCCCCACGCGTGGTCGATCAAAAGTTCTGCATCCACGCCGAACATCCGGTACAGCAGCGCCTCGTCCGCCCGGGCGATTTCCCTCATGGTCGTGATTCCTGCCCGCGCGAGCCGGTTCACAGTCCCTTTCCCCACCTTCCAAAAATCAGTCAGCGGCTTATGGTCCCACAGCGTCATCCGATAGGTCTCCTCATCCAGTATCCCGATGTGGTCCTCCACATGCTTCGCCGTGATATCCAGAGCCACCTTTGCCAGATAGAGATTGGTCCCGATCCCGGCAGTCGCCGTGATCCCGGTATTTTCCAGGACGTCCTGCATCATCCGGATGCTCAGTTCCTTTGCGGACATCTGATACATCTCCAGATAATCCGTCACATCCATAAAAACTTCATCGATGCTGTAAACATGGATATCCTCTTTCGAGATATATTTCAGATAAATGCCGTATATCTCGGCAGAATAGTCGATATAGAGCTGCATCCGCGGCGGTGCCATGATATATCGGATCCCCTCCGGGATCTCAAACACCCTGCATCTCCCCGGGATCCCCATGGCTTTCATCGCCGGGGATACGGCGAGACAGATTGTCTTCTCCGTCCGCTCCGGATCCGCCACGACCAAGTTTGCAGTCATCGGATCCAGATGTCTCTCCCGGCATTCCACAGAGGCATAGAAAGATTTCAGGTCAATACAAACGTAGACTCTCTTTTTTTTCATTTCTGCCCATCTCCTTCCCAGGATTTCAATCTATTTTCTGCACAATACGAAGATTCGCCTGCGGATCCTATCAGGAACCCTGGTTTTTACTCAGCAAAAAGAACATGCGTTCTAATATTATACTATCAGAACACATGTTCTTTTTCAATCCCGTTTTTTAAATTGGAAAAAACTTTCAGTACATCTACCCGATTCCGCAACTGCGTGCTTCCTGATATACCACACTGCCCGCGTCTTCTTTCCTTGTGTTCCTCTTCTCCTGACACATTCTTTTCTTTCCCCTTTTTAACCGCAGACAGATCTTTCACTCACCGCTCGGGCAGGCAGGAGTCCTCTCTCATCTGATATACTCTTTCACAAATGCTCCGTTGCCAAGCTTTTCTGTCTTTCCGTCAGGGAGCACCAGTTCCGCCTCCGTGTTCGGCGGGATAACGCCGCTTACTTTTATCCTTTCTCTGCCGGAGCCGTCCGGCGTTTCCTTCTTCTCCCAGCGAAGCTTTATCTCGCCGTGTACGCTGTGGTAAGCCCCTTCCGCCCAGTCAAGTCCGAAGTCATACCCCGGCTCCAGAAGGACCCTGTCATAACCGGTTCCGTCATTCTTTATCCCCAGTACTCTGCGGTACAGGAAACTGCCCACACAGCCGAACGCATAATGGTTAAAGGAACATCCGTCCACCTGTCCGTCCGGGCGGACTGCATCCCAGTTCTCCCACATGGTAGTCGCGCCGTGCTCCACTTCATAGATCCAGCCCGGGCACCCGTTCTGGTTCAGGACTTTCCATGCCAGTTCCCGGTATCCACAGTCACAGAGCACATCCAGGATGTGCGGCACTGACATAAACCCGGCGTCCGGTTTACAGTCATTCTCCAGTATCATCTCTTCCAGCCTTGCTGCAAAGTTCTTCTCCATCTCCGCCGGGATCATATGATATTTCAAGGCAAGGATATAACTGCCCTGCATCTCCTGCTTCAGTTTTCCGTCTTCTGTACACAGTTCCTCGCGGAACGCTCTGCGGACTCTCTGCCCATATGTCCGGTATTCTTCTGCCTTTTCCTCTTCTCCCAGGATCTCCAGGACTTCGGCGAGCATATCGGCATCCGCCGCCAGAAGCGCGGTATCGACTACGTTCATCGTCAGGAAAGATGAGGCAGGGCCGTCGGAGAATCCGGCTTCATTTTTCACACTGGGCACCAGCCAGTCCCCGAAATGGAACCCTGTATTGATAAGATAATGCTGGTTTTCGTTTTTCGGACTGTCCTCCACACCGGGCGGCAGTTCCGAAGCGGCAGCCTGCATCGCGTTCACCCACTTCTCCATTGCGTCCCGGCATGTTGCCAGCACGCTCTTATCCCCTTCCTGACGGTACAGCTCCAGAGGGAGAGTCAGGATGACGTCGCCCCAGCCGAGAGACCCTGCATAGGTCTGCTGGATATAATTTTTGATCAGAGGCACCGTATTCATCACATGCCCGTTCTCCTTCTGCTCCCTGCGGACGCTTTCCAGCCAGTCCTCAAAAAACGCAGTCATTTCCTGATTGTAAAGCGCTGTTTCTCCGTATGTCACTACATCGCCGGTCCATCCCGCCTTCTCCCTTGTGGGGCAGTCGGTGGGGATTCCCACCGTATTGGAACGCTGACTCCAGTAAATGTTGTGCTGAAGCCGGTTCAGTTTCTCATCTGAACACCGGAAAGACCCTGTCACCGGATTCGCGCTGCTGAACGCTTTCGCTGTAAACTGTTCCGGTTTCCAGTCTTTCCCCCCGGTCACCCGCACATAGCGGAACCCGTGATATGTAAACTCCGGCTCAAAAACTTCCCCTCTCTTTCCGGCGCTGATGTACACATCCTTCTGCTCACGGGTGCTGTCCGTAAAGGCATAGATAAAATTGCCTTCCGCATCCAGCATCTCGCCGTGCTCAAAGCTGATCTTCTCTCCGGCGTCTGCATGGACCTCCACGCGGACCGTGCCCGCCATGTTCTGACCGAAATCGATCACAGTCTCACCATTTGTCGTCACCATGATCTCTTTTGCCGGTATCTCCTCATACACTTCGACCGGAGGAGCGCTCTGCGCCGTCAGTATATCATACTGCTCTTTCCCAAATCCCTTCTCCTTTACCGGCTTCCATCCCTCCGCTGCATACACGGCTTCAGAGGGGTCGCCGTCGTCGTTCCGGGCATCCACATATTCCCCTCGGAAAAGATCCGCATAGCGGATCGGACCGTCAAAAGAACAAGTGAATTTTCCGTCCGAATAAAGAGCGCTCTTCCTCCCGTCCTGTCCCCACATCTCCATCTGAAGGAGCAGACCGGGAACTTCTCCGTACTCGCAGCCTTTTCCAAGGGCGATCTTGCCCTTGTACCAGCCGTCCGCCACAGTCGCGCAGAGAGCGTTTTCCCCTGCCTGCAGGAATTCTGTCACATCGTAAGCCTGGTATTTCAGCCGTTTCTCATAGGTAGTAAATCCCGGAGCAAGCAGAGTTCCCGGCACTTTCTTCCCATTGACAGACAGGTTATAGATGCCGTGGGCGGTCATATAGATTTTCGCATATTCCGGCTTTTCTTTCAGTTTGAATGTGCGGCGGAACCGGACCGGCGGGTCATAGGGTTCTGCGTCAAACAGCGCCCAGATATCGCTGTCCAGATAATACTTCGGCTGCTCGCCCCGCATCATCGCCGCCATGCACTCGCCCCAGATTGCCTGAGCTTTGGGCAGTGGGTTCTCCGCAAGCTGCGGAAGAGGCTCTGACGGCTCGATCCACTGCGCTTTCCAGTCCGTTCTGTCAAACAGAGCTGTCTCAAATCGTCCCTCTTTGCTTACCGCTTTATTCCCGTGGCTGTCCCAGACTGTGATCTGATAGACATATCTGCCGGAGGATACAAGCGGCGCGCCAGCGTATGCGATATCGACCGTTTCCCTGCTCTGTACCTTTCCGCTGTCCCAGACAAGGGCGCCTGTGTGGTCTTTTACTGTAATCTCATATGCGCTCTGGAACACATTCTTTTCTTCTGATTCCATTTCCCATGAAAACCTTGGGTGACGGTTTGTGACTGCCAGCGGCGTGTGGACACGCTCGCATGTGATATTTTCAATGAACATAGTTCTTCCTCCTTCAGCTTCATCTGCTCCTTTACTCTTCCTGTGCGTTCAGCGCGTTCACGACCGCCTCAAACATCGGTCTCGCATCCGGAGCCGCTCCCAGCATCTCAGCGAGCGTCATCTGCATCGCCATCTGGATCATCGGACCGTCCAGCATACCCGGCGCGAGCTGCTCGAACATCTGCACCGCCAGCGGCTCCGCCACGATCTCCGCCAGCGTGCTGTCCATACTAAAACGCAGAGTCTTCAGGCTTGTCTCTGTATCGTATTCATAGTCGTAGACGCCGGAACCGACTTCCAGTTTTTCCTCTTTCTCCGGCAGGACAATCACCGCCGTCGTGTTGGCGGGGATCTCCGCGTGGATATGGATCTTCCCGTCTTTACAGCTGTAGCTGCTGACGATCCTGCCGTAAGGAGACTCCAGTGTGCCTTCTGCCTCCTCGATGCCTTTGACAAACATCGGCTTGATCAGTATTTTCTTATATCCCGGCTCAAGCTGGTTGATGCCCGCCGCCTTGCGGTACATCCAGTCGCCGATGGATCCGTACGCGTAATGGTTCAGGGAGTTCATGCCCGACTCGTCAAACGTGCCGTCCGGCTTGATGGAATTCCACCGCTCCCAGATGGTCGTCGCGCCCATGTTGACCGCGTACAGCCAGGACGGATAGTCTTCCCTCATGAGCAGGGTGCACGCCATATCATGCGCCCCGTTCTCGGAGAGCGCATGGCAGATATACGGCGTCCCCACAAATCCGGTCGCCAGATGATTCTTATGATTTTCGATATTTGTGAGCAGAGTCTTCAAGATCCGCTTCCTGTCCTTCTCTCTTGCCAGGTCAAAGTAGAGGGCAAGGATACATCCGGTCTGGGTCTCGCTGACGATGCGTCCGGTCTCTGTATAATACTCTCTCCGGAATGCTTCCAGCGTCTTTTCATACAGGGCGGCATATTTCTCTTTCTCATCCGCATATCCGAGAACATCCGCCGTCTGTTTTACCAGATCCGTCACATACAGGTAATATGCGTTGGCGATCATATACTTGTCCGTAGCGCCGGTACGGTCCGCGCTCTCTTCCTTGTCAAGTGCCAGCCAGTCACCGTACTGGAACCCGGTCATCCAAAGTCCGTTTTCTTCACAGTTGTTTGTAATGTAATCCACCCACTCGTGCATACATCTCCAGTTTTCCTCCAGTATCCTCTTATCCCCATAGGTCTGGTACACCGTCCAGGGAACGATGACCGCAGCGTCGCTCCATGCAGAGGAACTGTAGGAGCCCAGGATATCCGGCACCACGTGGGGCACTCCTTTTTCAAGAGAAGATTCCGCCGACATATCCCTCATCCATTTGCTGAAGAAAAGCGCTGTATTCCGGTTATACGACGCCGTCCACGAAAACACCTGGGCGTCCCCTGTCCAGCCGAGGCGCTCGTCTCTCTGCGGACAGTCGGTGGGAATGTCGAGAAAGTTGTCCCGCATGCCCCAGGAAATGTTGCTCTGGAGCTGGTTGATCTTTTTATTGGATGTATGGAAAGATCCGATAGTTTCCATATCGGAGTGCATCACGCAGGCGGTGAACATCTCCGGCTTCATCTCATCAATGCCAGCCACGCAGATATAGCGGAACCCATGGAAAGTAAAATGAGGCAGGAATGTCTGCTCTTCCCCATTGCAGATATAGGTGTCAACGGATCTTGCCTGACGCAGTGTCTCAGGATAGAAGTTTCCGTCCTTATCAAGCACCTCTGCGTGGCGCACCGTGATCTTCTGCCCCTTCTGCCCTTTGATCCGGATCTCTGCCAGCCCGGTGATATTCTGTCCGAAATCAACCAGACGCTCTCCCTTCGGGGTCACGATCAGTTCTTTTGCAGGGATGCGCTCTGTGATGCGGACCGGTTCATTCTCCTGAGCGGTAAGGATGCCCTTGTCAAATTCTTTGGAGGAGACTTTTCCTTCCCGGACCTGCGGGCTGTCCGTATCGATGGTCTCGCCCATGTAGATCTCGCTGTAACGGATCTCGCCGGTGCGCACGCCCCAGCTCTCGTCCGTGCATATCACTTCACTTTCACCGTTTTCATAGCTAATATGGAGTTCCGCAAACGCGCCCACTCGGTCGCCGTAGATATTTGGGGTGCACATAAATCCGAGGATGCCTTTGTACCAGCCGTTTCCGACAGTCATTTCCAGCAGGTTCTCCCCGCTCTTCAACTGCCCTGTCACGTCGTAGGTCTGGTACTGGAGACGGCTGCGGTAGCTGGTCCACCCCGGCGTCATCCGGTCCTCTCCGGCTTTCACGCCGTTTACAGCAAATTCATAGACTCCCTGTGCCGTCGCGTAGAGGCGTGCTTTCTTCACATCGCCTTTTAATACGATATTCTTATAGAAAACCGGGCACGCCGTCTCTTCCTGCCCAAAATCATGGGTGATCATCTGCGCCCGGAAAGCCTGCGGGTCAAAGATCCCTGTCTCGAAAGACGTCTCCGCGCTGTCCGCCCGCCCGTAATTGTCCCATACGGTCACTTTCACATTGTAAAATGTCTCGTCGCGCAGCGCTTCGCCCTCATACGGGACGAGCACGGAATCCCTGCTCTCCCGCATCCCGGTATCCCACACGGTTTTGTCTGCGTCCGTTACTTCGATCCGGTAAATGTTCTGGACTGTGTTCTTACCATCCGTCCGCATCTTCCATGAGAAGCGCGGGCTTTTCACAGAAAGCCCGATCGGGTTCTCACGGTATTCTGTCCTAAGGTCATATATTTTCATGGTTTTCTTCCTCCTTGTCAGATGGTCTTCATAAACCAAAGTCGGATGCAGCCATACTATCCCGCCGGGATATGTTGGGTGCATCCGAATCATTTAGCCGCTGTTCTTATTTATTCTGTGCTTTTCTTTTTTCCAGTTCTTCGTGGATGCCCGGAAGTTTCTTCTCAAGGTCAAACTTCATCGCGATGATGAACATGATCACGAACATAGCCAGCGGAGCGTAGATATTGAATGTAAAGATCGCCTGCTCCACCGCCGGAGTCAGCACTGTCGCCGTCGCGTCGTATGCCGCGATCGCAAGGCACCATCCGATCATGGATGCGCCCACGCCGTTTCCTACTTTAGACCCGAAACTTGCGGCTGCCTGGGAAGAACCTACCATACGTTTTCCGTATTTGTAGTCATTGTAATCAATCGACATCGCAGTGACAGTTCCGAGGAGACACATCATCGGGATATTCGCGAAAGTGGAGAAGCATCCCAGTACAGCGTTGTAAACAAAGTTATACGGGTTGAGCAGACGGAGTACATTCCCCACGATACCGATGACAAAGGAAACGCGCAGTGATTTTGTGACGCCGAGCGTCTTGATCAGGATCGGCGTTGCCACAAAGCCGAGGATCGTCGGGATCAGCCCCACTCCTCCGAGGATTCCCATAAGGTTGTCGTTTCCGTAGATCCATTTGCAGTAGTATGTCCCTGATGAATTGGACAGCCCGTAGAAGATATTGGAACAGATCGCAAGGACAAGCGCCATCACCCAGTATTTATTGTGGAACAGGTTCTTTAATGCTTCTGAGAACGGAACGCTTTCTTCCTCCGGCTCCGCCTCTGCCGTCATATCCTGACCGTCCATCGCCGGATACTCTTTGCTCGTCTTATAGGTAACAAACAGAAGGATCGCAGAGATCACCGCCAGCACCGCGCTGAAGATCACCCATGCCTTCTGGTCGCCGCCCAGCATGTTCGTGATCGGGATGATCATAACCGCGATGATCATTCCGGACACATAGCCTGCCGCCGCACGCCATGTTCCCATCTTCGCGCGCTCTTCCTGGCTGTTCGTACGTACTACCATGATCGCCTGGTAAGGCACGCAGATGATCGTGTAGATCACTGCCGAGAACAGGAAGTTCGTAATGAACAGGTACGCGATCTGTACCGGTGAACTTACATTTGTCGGAACAGTAAACATCAGGATCATAATAATTGCCATCGGCAGGATCATACGTAAGATCCACGGACGGTACTTCTCTTTGCCAGGAGCTGTATGGTCTACGATGTATCCCATGATAATGTCTGTAAATGCATCCAGTATCTTGACGATCAGCAGCGCGGTAGCGATCGCCCCTGCCGCTACGCCGACCTTATCCGTGTAGAAATATGTAAGCTGTCCGATCAGGCCGCTGATCGCATTCAGTGAGAACTGCCCGCAGGCATCCCCCAGATAGTCTGACATCCTCATGACTTTCTGGACGCCCAGTTTGTCTTTTCCCAATGGTTTCTTTGCCATTTGTCTTACCTCTCTTCCTCTTATTCAGAATATCTCATATTTTTCTTCTGTGTCAATCCGCATTCAGCGCCGAAAGCAACCCGTTGACCGCATCCCAGGTCATGCCCGGCACGAAACTGATAAGCTGCCGGAGCGGCATATCCTGCATCATCGCAGCCAGCATCTCCTGGCTGACTGCCTCTCCCTGCGATTTCTCTTCCATCTCTTTCGCCTGCTCGTTGTTCCCCATCATCTGTCCCAGGATCTGCTGAGCCTTCGGATCTGACATGAGCTCGCCCATGCAGGTGTTCGCCGTGTATTTCTGTCTCGGGCGCTTTGTATTCTTCACCTGTACCTCTGTCTCAAGGATTACTTCCCGGGCGTTTCGGCAGATCTGGATCCTGTATGCGCCGTCCGGCACATCCCAGCAGTGAAGGTCGGCGTTCCATACCGCGAAAGCACGGTCATCCAGCATAAAGGTTACGGTCTTTTTCTCCCCCGGTTCCAGCGAAACTTTTTCAAATCCTTTCAGCTCCCGCACCGGGCGCGGCACTTCGGAATTCACCGGAGCCACGTAGAGCTGCACGACCTCCTTCCCTGCGCGGTCCCCTGTATTTTCCACATCCACGCTGACACTCAGCGTCTCCGCGTCTGTCAGCCCGGTCTTATCAACAGCCAGGTCGCTGTATCCGAATGTGGTGTAGGACAGCCCATAGCCGAAGGGGTACTGGACGTCCATATCGCGGGTAGTGTAATACCGGTATCCCACGAACACGCCTTCTCTGTACTCCGCATGGTCTTTTCCTTTGCCGTAAGTCAGGTAACAGGGTGTGTCCTCCAGGCGGTTCGGGAACGTCTCGGACAGTCTTCCGGATGGATTCACTTCTCCGAAGAGGACTTTTACCTCCGCTTTCCCGACTGCCTGCCCTCCAAGGTAAGCCTCCAGGATCGCAGACACTCTGTCTTTCCACGGCATCACGACCGGAGAACCGTTATGGAGCACGACGACCACGTTTTTCTGTACGTCGCAGACCTTCTCGATCAGACGGTTCTGGCAGTCCGGAAGGTTCAGGTGCTTCCGGTCGTAGCCTTCCGACTCAAAGCTGTCCGGAAGCCCGGCAAAGATCACCGCCGCATCTGCGTCTTTCGCCGCCTGCACCGCCTCTGCCTCAAGAGTTTCGTCCGCCTTGTCTTCCGCATCGTCAAAGCCCTTCGCATAAGCCACATCCGCAAAATCTTTTACAGCTTCCAGCGCGGACTCTACTTTCCAGCTGTTGATGTGGGAGCTTCCGCCGCCCTGATACCGGGGCGCCTGGGCATATTTGCCGATGAAGGCGATCTTCTGTTCTCTGTCCAGAGGAAGGACAGGTTTTCCGCTTTCACCGCATTCATTTTTCAGAAGGACGATACATTCTTCCTCCACCGAAGCTGCTGTCCCGTGGTCTTTCTCCCTGTCAAAGACTGCGTTCTCATCCCGGTTTTCCATGTACCGGAAGACAATATTCAGGATCCGCTCGCATGCCTGGTCCACCGCTGCCTCGTCCAGAGCGCCTTCCTGCACCGCCTTTACGATCAGCGCGTCGTTCACGCCGTTTGAAGAGGGCATTTCCAGATCCATCCCGGCTTTCAGCGCTTCTACCCTGTCATTTACCGCGCCCCAGTCGGATACAACATACCCGTCGAATCCCCATTCCTCTCTCAGAAGATCTGTGAGGTATTCTTTTGACTCCCCGACAAAAGTTCCGTTGATCCGGTTGTATGAATTCATCACAGTCCACGGTTTCCCGTTCTTTACCGCCCCTTCAAAGGGCACCATATAGATCTCACGCAGCGTCCGCTCATCCACATCCGAAGAATTTGTCATCCTGCGTTTCTCCTGATTGTTCGCCAGGAAATGCTTCACGCTGGTCCCTACGTTTTTGCTCTGCACGCCTCTGATAAATGCCGACGACATCTCGGATGCCGCGTACGGGTCTTCTGAATAATACTCAAAATTTCTTCCGCACAGCGGGGATCTCTTAATGTTCACCGCAGGTCCTAAAATGGTGCTGATATCCTCTGCCTGACATTCCTGACCGATGGTTTCCCCCATCTTCCCGGCAAGCTTTCTGTCGAAGCTGGACGCCAGCGCGCACCCCGCCGGAAAGCAGACCGCCTTGATGCTCTCATTAAGTCCCAGATGATCCGCTTCGTCATCCTGCTTACGCAGGCCGTGAGGACCGTCGGATACCGCCACTGAAGGAATGCCAATGCGTTCCACCGCTTTGGTGTGCCAGAAATCCGCCCCTGAACACAGACCTGCTTTTTCTTTCAGCGTCATCTGCGAGATCAGTTCTCTGATCTTCTCCTTGTCCATGCTGTTCTCCTCCTTGTTTCATCTTGTGGGCTTATTTTAATCCAAGAAATTCACATTGTATTTTCTTTTTGTTCTGTATTTTATATATTTGTTTTATATTTTCTTGACAGGGGAAATATTTTTTTCTACACTATTTTTTGACAGATAAAGATAAATCCTCCACTATATAATCCTCTCACGAAAGGCGGTAACCATGTCTCCGACAGATTCGTTAAACAAATTTCTCAAAATGCTGTATCTGGACTGCAATATTCCTTCATATCTGTATCACTTCTCTGAGCAAAAGTTCATACACACGGAACCGGAACAGTCCGAGCTCACATACCCGCCCGTGAAATATCTTTTACGCCTGACAGGCCGTTCGGTGCATATGGAACACATCTCCTATCTGTCCACAGAGTACGGGAGTTACTTCGGCTGTGTATCCATAGATGCTGATCCGGATATACGACTTATATTTGGACCGGTCACACTTGTTCCTTATTCTGACGCTGAACTTCATCAAATGTATATCGACTATGTCGTGCCGCAGGAATCACGCCGGGAATTTTGCGATTTCTTTCAACGAGTACCACAGTTCTCACTGAACAGCTTCCTGGTCAAACTTACATTTATCAATTACTGCCTTAACGGAGAAATACTCTCGGCTCAGGAACTCCTGCCGCGTCAGAACATACAGACCAGCCGCACAGCTGATTCCTTATACGAAAAAAGGGCTGATTCCGTTCACAACTATTCTCATGAGATCGAATCTGTTATCCATGAGATCATCCGTACCGGCAGACCGGAAGCTCTGGCACAGTTTGAATTCAACGAAGCTCTGGCAAATATCGGTATCATCGGCCCTACAGCGATACGTCAGATCAAAAACACTATTATCGTAACGACTACCCTGGCCACACTGGCCGCGATCGACGGAGGGCTGGACACAGACGCCGCATACCATCTCTCTGATTCATTTATCCAGACAGCAGAATCCCTCACCGATCCGGATGCACTTTACGAACTGATGGGACGGGTCGCATATACCTTTGCCGAGCGTGTCAAAGAGACACAGATGCCGGTCTCATCAGATGGGATGATCCAGAACGCCATCCGCTTTATCCAGCAGAATGTGTGCGAACATATCACGGTAGAAGACGTGGCGGAACACACCGGGTTCAGCAGGAGTTATTTTTCTACTTATTTTAAAAAAGAACTGGGATTTTCCGTGAACGCATTTATCATGCGGTGTAAGATGGAAGAAGCAAAACAGCTGCTTAAGTACACCGACAAATCCGTCAGCGTCATAAGCAGCTATCTGTGCTTTTCCAGCCAGAGTCATTTTCAGACCGCTTTTAAGAAGCAGTTTGGGGTGACGCCATTACAGTACCGGAAGGATCCGGACTGTTTAGAAAGCAGATGACCGGTACGGTTCAGGCATACCCTATGAGGACCTCTTTTCCCTGAAATGCAAATCCGTATTTTTTAATACTTTCCTTCGGAAAGCCTTTTGCCAACAATGCAGTATCGTACTTTTTATCATTGATCTGTCTGAGCGCCGACTGTACTGTAGCCGACAAATCCATTTCATCTTCGGGGTCTCTCACTTTGAACTCCATGATATAGGCATTATCTCTCGGGTCATATGGTTCCAGTATCACATCGTATCTGCCAAATCCGCTTTCCCTGTTAGACGTGATACTGTATCTGTCTTCCAGTTCTACGATCAGCCCCAGCACAAAACCGTGATAAAAGCGCTCAGGTTCGGTTTCTTTCGACGGCTTTCTTCCCGTATCAAAAAAACTGAACGTAGAAACAGCCACGCGATTCATATATAGATTCATTGCTTTTAAATCAGACTGAAGCAGCGCCCGGATAAAATCATTGTATCCGCTGTCATAATCAGCAAACCATCCATGGATCATATTT
>HHCFC02800__coassemble_1148_pt1 | contig 35065 bp, 34 predicted proteins | sample HHCFC02800__metabat2_high_PE_058 | metagenome-assembled genome bin HHCFC02800 | reverse complement strand
GAAACGGTGCTATTTTGAAAACCACTTCCTGCCTGTTTCCTTTTTTTAAAATATTTACAGCTTTCACTAACCTTTTCTTATTTCCGCGCGTTGTATATTATAGAAGTTGACTTCATAAGCAGAAACGAAAGGAGGACAAGATGGATACGGATTTCTTTCTGATACAGAAAATGAAAAACGGAGACGACAGTGCGATCGAGAGTTTTGTTCGGAAATATTACCCGAAGATCTTTCAGTACTGTCTCCTTCATATCCGGGACCGGGGAGACGCCGAGGATCTGACCCAGGAAACTTTCCTGAAGTTTTTCCAGTCCTTTGAGCGGTATCAGCACCGGGGAAAGTGTTCCGCTTTCCTGTATGCCATCGCCTCCAATAACTGCAAAGATTACTATAGAAAAGCAAAAGAGCAGTATATGGAAGAAGTTCCGGAGAAGGCGGGGACGGATCAGGATATGGACACGGCGGAGATCCGGCTGGATGTTGAGACTGCCGTTGCCCGGCTGCCTGAGGAACTGCGCGAGACCGCGATCCTCTTCTTCTTTCAGAACCTGAAGCAGAGGGAAATCGCGAAAATTCTGGATATCAAGGTGTCCCTGGTGAAATACCGGGTGACCCGGGCGAAGAAACTGTTGGGAGAATATCTGAGTGATGGATCTTTGGAGCGAAAGGAGAAGTGGTAATGGAACCTTTTGAAAAGAAAATACAGGATTATACAAAGACTGTACAGGAGAGGTGTGTCAGGGAGTCCGCCGTTATGGAGACGGTCCGAAAATCCACGGACGCGTTTGTCCTTCAGGAGGAGCGGACGCTCACCTATGCAGAATTTCTTTACCAGCAGTTCCGTTATATCCAAAAGCGCTGGTGGGTCCTGCAGGGCGTTGTACTCGCGTTCCTCCTGTTTATCCTGAAGGACTCGGACGGGTTGTATACACAGCGGGTCATGGGGGCGGGGGCATCTTTTTTCATGATCCTTGTCATACCGGAACTGTGGAAAAACCGGAGATCCTCCTCCATGGAGGTGGAGGGAGCGTCCTTTTATTCGTTGCGGCAGATCTATTCCGCGAGGATCCTTTTGCTTGCAATGGCGGATCTGGTCTTGCTTACTTTGTTCTACCTGGCGGTGTCGTGGACGGCACAGGTCACGCTGGGGATTTTCATCATCAATTTTATCCTGCCGTTTAACATTTCCTGCTGTATCTGTTTCAGGTTTCTGTGCAGCAGGAGGAGCGAGGTCGAATACGCCGCGGTGATCGTCTGCACGGCGTGGGCGGTAGTGTGGCTGATGATCCTGGGACAGGACTGGTTTTATAACAGGATCGCGACGCCTGTATGGGCGGCGCTTCTGGTCTGCTCTTTCGTATATCTGGTCTGGTGCGTCAGAAGGGCGCAGAAGGACTGTGAATCAATCTGGGAGGTAAATCGTTCATGGAATTAAAGATAAACGGACTGACAAAAGAGTTTAAAGATTTCCGTGCTGTGGACCATGTCTCCTGCTCCATGGAGCGGGGCGTCTACGGGCTGCTGGGAGTGAACGGCGCGGGAAAGACCACACTGATGCGGATGATCTGCACCCTGCTGCGCCCCACGGAAGGGACCATCACATGGGACGGGCAGGATATTTTCAAAATGGATGCAGCGTACCGGAAGATACTGGGATACCTTCCTCAGGATTTCGGATTCTATCCGGACTTTACGGTACAGGATTATATGATGTATATCGCGTCCATCAAAGGGCTTCGCCCGGCAGTGGCAAAGAAGAGGACGGAGGTGCTTCTGGACCGGGTGGGGCTTAAGAGAGTGAAAAAAAAGAAGATGAGAGCACTCTCCGGCGGGATGCAGCGCAGAGTGGGAGTCGCCCAGGCGATGCTGAACGACCCGAAGATCCTGATCCTGGACGAACCGACAGCCGGGCTTGACCCTAATGAGAGGATCAGGTTCCGGAACCTGATCAGTGAACTCTCGGAAGACCGGCTGGTGTTGTTATCCACCCATATCGTATCGGATGTGGAGTTTATCGCAGGGGACATCCTTCTGATGAAAGACGGGAAATTCTTCATGAATGGAACCGCGGATGAGATCATATCCGGAATGGATCAGGCGGTGTGGAGCTGTACTGTACCGAGAAAGGAAGCGGACCGCTATTTAAGCCGTTATCTGGTGTCCAATGTGAAGACCGTGCCGGGCGGTGTAGAACTCCGTATCCTGGCAGAGCGCTGCCCCGTGGAGGGCGCCGTCATGGAGGAAGCGGCGCTGGAGGATGCATTTTTACTTTATTTTGGAGAGAAAGCAGGTGAGCATCATGATGGTGAAATATGAACTGAAACGGATCTTTACAAAGAGACTGAACTGTCTCCTTCTTGTGGTGGCAGTGATCATCGGTGTTGTGATGAGCGTGTTCGCGGTGACGAGCGAGTGGTATGCAGACAGTGAAGGGATCAACCATGAGACTCCGGATGCGATACGGAGGCTGACCCAGGATAAAAACCAGTGGAAAGGGGAACTTACCGGGGATGTGATCGCGCAGATCGTGGCGGACCGGCAGGAGATCGCGCGTGACTACCCGGACGAAGCGCCGGATACTGTATATGGAGAGCGTATTCAGGCGTACTCGGATATTACACAGATGGTGGACACCATACTTGGAGGAGACGAGGGATATTCACCGGGTGCTCTCCAGGGCATTACGACAGATCAGGCAAAAGAGATCTATTCCATCCGGGAACAGTATATAGAGCAGCTCATTCAGAAGTACGGGGATACCCCGGAAAAGCAGGAGTTCTTAAGAACGCAGTATGAGAAGACGGATACGCCCTTCTACTATGAACCGGCAGATTCGTGGGATAACATGCGCTTATATGCCACTACCTATGGGATAATCCTTGTGGTGTTGATCGGATTCCTGGCGGCAGGGATCTTCTCCGACGAATTCTCCCTTGGGGCGGACGCGGTGTTCTTCTCCTGCAGGTACAGCAGGACGAGAGCCGTGCGAAGCAAGATCCTGACCGGACTGCTCATGGCGACGGTGATCTACTGGGTGGGGATGGCGCTGCTCTCCGGCATCTCCTTTGCCGTGATGGGAGTGAGCGGATTCAATACGCCGTATCAGGTTGATTCGCCTTACTGCATTTACAACGTGACCTTCGGGCAGCTATACCTGATCATCCTTGTGTGCGGATATATCGCCAGCCTGCTCTCTGCGTCTGTCGCCATGCTGATCTCGGCGAAGACCCACTCGGCGAACATCGCCGTCTGCGTTCCGTTCATCCTGTTCTGCGTGTCGCCGTTTATCGGGAGGGCGCTGCCCTTTGATACCTTTTTCCAGCTCACACCGGATCAGCTTGTGAACATATTGAATTGTGCAAGACGGACTTACATCTATCAGATCGGAAGCCTGGTGTTCCGGCAGATTCCGTTTATCATGCTGTTCTACACTCTGGCTGCGGCGGTGTTCCTTCCGCTGATCTATCAGTGCTATCGGAGGTATGGGCTGAAGCGGAGGTAAGGATTTACCGGTTCAGTACTGTCAGTCCGCGGAGAACGATATCCTCTGTCAGAGAGGTGATCTCCTCCGCGGATTTTTTGCGCGATACGCCCAGAGGGCGACCGCCGTGCTTGCACGAGTGGGCATCCGGTTAGCGCGGACCGAAGCGAAGCGGAGACCATCGAGCGGCAATGCCGTGAGATGAGCGGGGTATCGCGGTGATCGGGTAGGGGAAGGAATCTTCCCCTATCCGATCCTTGACTTTAGTCTGATATCGTACTATACTTCTTGGTACGAAATCGGACTAAAGGAGGTTTATGATGAAAATCCATCAGGAATATGAAGTGCAGCAGTTTAACCGCCTGTATAAAGAACTGGACGACATCTATCACGAGATCGCGCTGGCGATCGGTGTGTCGGACAGTGCCCTTGCGGTGCTGTATGTGGTCTGTACGCTGGGAAACGGGTGTCTGCAGAAAGACATCTGCAGAGAGGCGTATGTGAGCAAGCAGACGATCAGTTCCTCCGTGCGCAATCTGGAGAAGAAGGGCTTTCTCTATCTGGAGAAGAGTGGAAGGGACAAGCATATCTGCCTCACGGAAAAGGGAAGACAGTTTGTAGAGCAGAAGATCCGTCCTGTGGTGGACATGGAAAACAGGGCGTTTCTGGAAATGGAACCGGACGAACGAGCGGAGTTCATCCGCCTTTCTCAGAAATACGTGGACCTGTTCGGCAAAAAAGAAAAGGAACTTCTGGAGGTGCTGACATGAAGCTGATCCTTCATTTTCTAAAACCATACAGATGGCTCTGTTTGTTCACGATCCTCGCCATGCTCCTTGACGTGGCGGGAGGACTTCTTGTGCCAAGGCTTACCGCGGATATGATCAACATCGGAGTGGAGAGCGGGAGCCTTGACTATATGATCGGGAAGGGAATCGCCATACTGGCGGTCACGGTCTTTTCCGGAGCAGGCGCGCTGCTGGGAAGCTGGCTGTGCGCGGATCTGTCGGCAAAGATCGGGGAGGATATGAGGAATACCGTCTATGAAAAATCTCTCACTTTCTCCGCCCACGATTTCGAGCAGTTCGGTACCGGTTCCATGATCACCCGGACACTGAACGACATCAATATCATCCAGCAGTCCGTGGTGTGGTGCATCCAGATGGTGCTTCCAGTGCCGGCGGTGTGTATCATGGGCGTGGGGATGGCGTTTGCCGTGGATACGGTGATGGGATTCCTGCTCATCGGAGTGACGGCGCTGATCATCGTGCTGGCGCTCCTTGTGACACGGAAGGCCTCCGAGATCTTCGGGCGGCTCCAGCGTCTCCTTGACCGGATGAATGTGGTCCTCCGGGAGAATCTGACCGGAGTGAGGGTAATCCGGGCTTTTAATAAAGAGAAGGACGAGGAGAAGCGGATGCGGAAGTCCTTCGAGGACTATGCCCAGACTGCGGTCAGTGCAAATCTTCTGTTCGCAGGACTTGAGAGTACGGCGTTCTTCGTCATCAACATTGCCATCGTTGCCATCCTGTGGATCGGAGGAAACCGGATCGGCGCCGGATTTATGGAGATTGGAGATATCACGGCGCTGACGGAATATTCTATCCTAATCCTGTTCTATATCATCATGGCACAGATGGTGATCATCCTTCTGCCAAGGGCGAGAGTGTGTATCGGTCGTATCAGGGAAGTGCTGGAGAAAGAGCCGGAGATCCGGGATGGAGAAGGAGGGAGCGGGCCTGACGCGGGTCCGGCGGACAAAGAGGCAGCCTGCCCGGCGGATGACAGGCGCGAAGCTGCATGCTTTTCCAATGTCTCCTTCCGTTTCCCGGATGCGGATGAGAATGCCCTGACAGATTTGAATTTTACATGCAGAAAGGGAGAGACAACGGCAGTGATCGGAGGGACAGGCAGCGGAAAATCCACCATCGCCAAGCTTCTCCTGCGGTTCCACGACGTGACGGAGGGATCTGTGCGCGTGGGCGGAGCCGACGTGCGGGATATCTCTCAGAATGAGCTGAGGAGCCGAATCTCTTATGTGCCCCAGAAAGCGTGGCTCTTCTCCGGGACCATCGCGGACAACCTCTGTTATGGAAAGGAAGATGCATCCGAGGAAGAGATGCGTCGGATCCTCGCTGTGGCGCAGGCGGATTTTGTCAGCAGTTTTGCAAACGGGCTGGACGCTCATGTGGCACAGGGCGGGACCAACTACTCCGGAGGACAGAAGCAGAGGCTTTCCATTGCACGTGCGCTGATGAAGAAGGCAGACCTGTATATCTTCGACGACAGTTTCTCAGCGCTGGATTTTAAGACGGACGCGGCGCTCCGGAAGGCGCTGAAGGAAGAAGTCGCGGATGCGGCGGTGCTGATCATCGCCCAGCGGATCAACACGATCCTGAATGCGGACCAGATCATCGTCCTGGACGAGGGCAGGATCGTCGGCATTGGCAGGCATGAGGAACTGATGGAAAACTGCCCGGTATACCGGGAGATCGCAAGATCGCAGATGAAAGGAGGCGGGGGAGTTGGCTGAGAATAAGGAAAATGAAGCGAATGTTTTCGAGGACGAGATGGAATTTGCCGTGCCGTCCAACGCCATAGCAACCGTCCGGCGGCTTTGGAGGACCATGGGAAGACAGCGTCTCCGCCTTGTGATCGTGGCGGTCTCTGTTGTGTTTTACACTGTTCTCTCCGTGGCGGCGCCGGTCTACAGCGCCGGGATCGTAGATCTTCTCTGGAGGGAGATCCGCTCGGCGATAGAGGCGGGAACAGCATTTCGCGTGACCTGGGAGCATGGCGGCCGGGAGATCATGATCCTGCTCGGGATCTACACGGCGACAGGGATCCTGTATACTTTTCAGAGTTTCGTGATGGCGAGTTTTGCGGAGCGGCTGAGTCTGGAACTTCGGACTCAGATCAGCCGGAAACTGGACCGGCTTCCCCTGTCCTTTTTTGACAGCCATAAGCCGGGAGAGGTGCTGAGCCGTGCCACCAACGATCTGGATAAGATGTCGGAAGTATTGCAGACCGGGCTCTTAAAGCTGTTTACCGCGGTGGGGATGGTGGTCGGATCGCTGATCATGATGTTCCGTTTCCACATCGGTCTGACTGTGGTCTTCCTCCTGTTCACGCTGCTCTCCATGTTCTCCACGAAGCTGTTCGCAGCAAAGACGCTGCGCTATGCGACGCTGAGGCAGCAGGCGGTGAGCCGGGTGACAGGACAGGTGGAAGAGTCCTACAGCGGGCGCACAGTGATCCGCTCCTTTAACCGGGAGGAGAAGAGTGCTAAGGAGATGCGGGATGCTGTGCGGGAACTGGCGGATACATCTCGGAAAGCAGATTTTATGATGAATGTGGTGAACCCCTTCATCCGGCTGGTGAACCGTCTGGGACAGGCAGTGATCGCCGTCTTTGCCGGAAAACTCCTGCTGGACGGGGTGATGACGGTGGGAACCTTCCAGGCGTTCTTCCAGTATGTGTATCAGGCGTCAGAGCCTCTGACTGAGGCGGCCTATATGATCAACTCACTTCAGTCCTCCATCGCTTCTGTGGAACGGATCTTTGAACTTCTGGACGAGAAAGAGATCCTGCCTGACCCGGAAAATCCTGCCATGACGGCGGGGGCGGGAACTGCAGCGCAGGAGACGCAGAAAGCTCCGGGAAAAGGGACGGAAGGAAGGGTAGAGTTTCAGAATGTAAGGTTCGGTTACTCGCCGGATAAGATCCTCATGAAAGATATCAGCTTCACTGCAGAACCGGGGCAGAAGATCGCCATCGTGGGAAGCACCGGCGCGGGCAAGACCACGCTGATCAACCTGCTGATGCGATTTTACGAGGTGAACAGCGGACGGATCACTCTGGATGGGATCCCGACAGATCAGATGTCCTATGAGGGACTGAGGAGTAATTTCGGAATGGTGCTTCAGGACACCTGGCTGTTTGAGGGGACCATTGCGGAGAATATTGCCTATGGAAGACCGGACGCCTCCAGGGAGGAGATCGTCGCGGCGGCAAAGGCGGCGCGGGCGGATTTCTTCATCCGGACTCTGCCGAAAGGTTACGATACGGTGCTCGGAGGGGATGCGGACAATATTTCCGCAGGGCAGCGCCAGCTTCTTACGATCGCAAGAGTCATGCTCTGTGATCCGGCTGTGCTGATCCTTGACGAGGCTACCTCCAGTGTGGATACCCGGACGGAGATGGAGATCGGGAGGGCGATGGGTGAGCTCATGAAAGGGCGGACCAGTTTTGTCATCGCCCACAGGCTGTCCACGATCGTGGATGCGGACCTGATCCTTGTCATGCAGAACGGAGATATCATTGAAAAGGGGAATCACCGGGAACTGCTGAGGACGAAGGGAGCGTACGCGGAACTTTACAACAGTCAGTTCGCATAAAAAAATTATAAAATACAATAAAGTATAAAGACTCCGTCTTTCAGCCATCCTAGATCATACAGGGATACAGAAGAAAGGCGGAGTTTTGTTATGTCAGCAGAAATTTTATCCGGAATAGAACAGGAATTCACAGAGGCGCTGAAAAACGGGGAGTTCTGCGTGTGGTACCAGCCTCAGGTAGATATGCGGACCGGAGTGATCAGGGGGGCCGAGGCACTGGTCCGGTGGCAGAAAAAGAACGGTGAACTGATCCCGCCGGATCAGTTTGTACCTGATCTGGAGAAAGAAGGGGTAATGCCTCTGCTGGATGAGGAAGTCTTAAGGATCGTATGTGGCGATATCTGTGATGCGAAGCAGAAGAGGTACAGCTTCTGTCCCGTGTCAGTCAATCTGTCCAGGCTGTATGCAGGGCGAAAGGGAATCTCGGGAATACTACGTGAGATTACGGAGGAATACGGGATCGGGAAGGGGGAACTCTCCTTTGAGATCACGGAGACTGCGAAAGGACCGGACGACGGGGAGAGGATGCCCCAGCTTGCACGGTATCTTCAGAGAAAAGGATTTCGGATCGCCATGGATGACTACGGGATGGGAAATTCTACCCTGAAGCTGCTCCAGGAGATCCGTTTTGATATTCTGAAGCTGGACCGTTTCTTTATAAGCAGGATAGGAGACCCGAAGGCAGAAGTGATCCTTTCCTCCACGATCACAATGGCGGAAGCCCTGGGGCTGGAAGTGATCGCGGAAGGAGTGGAGAACAGAGAACAGATCCGTTTTCTCCTCAAACACGGATGCTGTTTTGCGCAGGGATATTATTATTCCAGACCGCTGACGAAAGAGCGGTATATGATGCGGCGCATGGAACGTGCGCTGCTCTGCGCAGAAGACGAGGCTGCCGGCAGGGAGGAGACTGTATGAGCCGCCTGTATCGGAAGCTGGCAGTTACCTTTCTGATCTTTGCACTTCTTTTTGTATGTATCTACGGGATCACGCTCTATGCCAGAGGGAAAACAGAGAACGGGAAATATCTCTCTCAGCTTCTTGTCAGCGTGGAGGGAAATCTGGAGCATACCTCCGCGAAATATGAAGCTATGCTGGATAGTATGTCGGAAGAGTACGGGAATCAGACACGGACAGTGGGGTATATCCTTTCTCAAGATCCGCAGCTGACCGGAATCACAGGACTGGAGATCCTGAAGAGGCTTATGGGAACCGGGGACATCTCTCTTATTGACTCATCGGGAAAGATCTTTGTAAGTACGGATGATGAACTTCTGAATGTGCAGGAAGAGGATGATGTGATGACAGAGATCAGGGAGACATCCCCGAATGGAGCCGGGCAGGAGGCATATGCCGTCCGTATGGATAAGCCGGAGTTCTGGGAACGGCCGAAGTTCTTTTATGTCGTCTCCGGTTCGGATTCAGACTGGTTTGCGGCAGTGCGGATCGATGCAGATACAAACCAGACAGACTTCAAGAGCGGGAAAGAAATGGTCAGTTCTATCCTGGAACAGGCGACGACGGAATATGAGACCAGCATTTTTGCCGTGGGGAAGGTAAGCGGGACGATCTTCGGGATCACGGAAAACAACCGGCAGGAGATCCGGCTCAGGGACGCAGAGGAAGGAAATCAGCTGCTGGACCTTCTGGCCGGACTGCCGAAGGGAAAAAGCGTCCTGCTCTATATCAACGGCGCATATCAGAACGCAGTGATACGAGAACTGGACGGCATGTATCTTGTGGCGTTCTCCGGACTGGAACGGATACTTGCTGATGTACAGCTTACGTTCTGGATCGGTCTGGCGGCGATCGGGACGATCAGTGTCCTGACGATCCTGCTGGTGCGATTTTTTCTGAAGAGATATTTTTTTCTTCATTTTGAGCAGATCAGGGACGGGATCTACGGCATCCTGCGGGGAGAGCGGGATCCGGAGGAGGAAAACAGTGAGATTCCGGAACTCCGTCCTCTGGCGGATATGATCTTTAAACTGGAGCGGGAATATGTGGAAAAATCTCAGGGAATATGCCGGATGGAAGGACAGCTGTCTGCAGCCAGGACAGAGGCCGAGTTTGACCGGCTCACAGGCCTGTATAACAGAAACGGGTTTGAACGCCGCACGGAAGAATTCTTAAAGGGAGAACACCCGGAAGGCGTCCTGATCCTGTTTGATCTGGATAATTTTAAAAAGATCAATGATTCGGAAGGTCATCCGGAGGGAGACAGGGTCTTACGGCGCTTTGGCGAATGTCTCTCCTCTGCTTTTCGCAGAGAGGATGTGATAGGCCGGCTGGGCGGCGACGAGTTTGTAGTCCTGATCCGCAATCCTATCTCTTCCGGGAAACTGGAGGAGAAGTTTGCCGCGTTCCTGCGAGGGATCCGTTCTTCGATGAAAAAAGACTATGAGAAGTACAGAGTTTCCGCCAGTATCGGCGCTGTTTTCGTGGACGGGACGATCCGGGATTATGAAAAACTGTACCGGTGTGCGGATACGGCGCTTTACATTTCCAAATATCTGGGGAAAGACCGGTTCTATATCAATGACAAAAAAATCGACTGCATGAGGAGGGAGTGCATCGGATGCAGGGTGGACTGTCCCAGGAGCAGGATACTGAACGGGGAAAGATCAGAAGGAACGGGGGAGCGTGGTGAGAAATGAAAAAATATATCATTATTCCGACTCTGGAGCCGGATCCGTGTTTCCACGCAAGAGTAGAGGAACTTCGGGAGCAGATACCGGCTCGGATCGTGGTCATTGACGACGGCTCCGGATCGGATTACCGGGAGAGATTTGAACAGATCGATGAAATGGACGGGTGTGTTGTACTGTATCACGAAGAGAACAGGGGGAAAGGCAGGGCTCTTAAGACCGGATTTTCATATGTGCGCCGATGCCTGTCAGCGGAAAAGAAAGCTGCCGGCGGAAGTGGAGAGTTGATGGAAGCCGCGGCAGGTATCCTGTGCCTGGACAGTGACGGACAGCATTCGGCGGAAAACGGGGCGGAACTTCTGGAACTTGTGGAAAACTGTCCGGGTACGCTGATCCTGGGAGGAAGAGATTTCACGGGGAGAGAAGTGCCCTGGAAGTCCAGGCTGGGCAACCGGGTATCTTCAGCCGTGTTCCGGCTGATCAGCGGCAGATATTTAAGTGATACCCAGACCGGACTGCGGGCATTCGACGACAGTCTGCTTGATCTGATGACAGAGACTCCGGGGGAGCGGTTCGAGTATGAGACCAATGTGCTTCTTGCATGTATCTCCCGGGGGATCTGCATCCGGACGGAGAAGATCAGCACGGTTTATATTGATAAAAACGAGGGAACGCACTTTCGTCCTGTCCGGGACAGTGCTGCTATTCTTCGGACACTTTTCAGAGAACTGTTTCGATTTGGCGTCTCTTCTCTGCTGTGCGCTTTTCTGGATCTTTTCCTGTTCTGGCTCTTTGACAGGGGAAAGTGGCCGGCCGGCTGGCAGGAGCGGGCCTGGCATATTGCAGCGGCCACCGCGGGGGCGCGTCTCCTCTCCGCGTCGTTGAATTTTATCCTGAACAGGTACTGGGTGTTCGGCAGAGGAAAGGGGTGGGTCAGCCTCCGCAGATATCTGCTCCTCTGTATCGGCATCGCGGCGGCATCGGCGGCGTCTGTATGGGCAGTATCGGCACTGTTTGGGGCAGACCCGACGGCGGTGAAGATCTTCTGCGACGCCCTGCTCTTTCTCATGTCATGGAGAATACAGAGAAGCAGGGTCTTTCCGGGAAGGAGAAAAGGAGGAAAGAGTCATGCAGGATGAGAGAAAGCGAAACCGCTGGTTTGTATCATATATCTTCTCATCTTCGGTCTATCTGATCTGGAGGATCTTTTTTACGATTCCCTGGTCGGCGGGATTCTTCCAGGCAGCGGCAGGGATCGTTCTGGTCCTGGCGGAAACGGTGACCACTCTGGGAGTGACGGAACTGATGATCGGCAGGATGAAAAGCACCGGCTGTGAGATCCCGTTTCCCGATGTCCCATCAGAGAGCTTCCCTGATGTGGATGTGTTCATTGCCACCCACAACGAATCCGCCGGACTTCTGTACAAGACGATTAATGCCTGTACCTTTCTGGAATATCCGGAAAAAGACAAGGTACACATCTATGTCTGCGACGACGGAAACAGAAGGGAGATCCGGGAACTGGCAGAACACCTGGGAGCCGGGTATCTGGGACTTCCCGAAAACCGGCATGCCAAGTCGGGAAACTACAACAATGCCCTTGCCCGCACGTCGTCGCCTCTGATCGCGACATTTGACGCAGACATGATACCCCGGAGAGAGTTCCTGGTAAGAACGGTGCCGTATTTTCTGACACCGGATATCCGGATGGGGCTGGTCCAGACGCCCCAGAGCTTTTATAACCAGGATCTGTTTCAGTTCAATCTGTTCTCGGAAAAGGATATCCCCAATGAGCAGGATTTCTTTTCCCGTGAGATCAATGTGATGCGGAACGCCGCAAATGCGGCGGCATATACGGGAAGCAATACGGTGATCCTGCGCTCGGCGCTGGAGGAGATCGGAGGATTTCCGTACGATACGGTAACGGAAGATTTTGAGACAAGTCTCCGGCTGCAGAAAGCGGGATATATCACATATGCCACGTCTGAGGTGCTTGCCGCGGGATTGTCCACGACTACGGTGGAGAGCATGATCAGTCAGAGGGTCCGCTGGGCGAGAGGCGTGATCCAGAGTATCCAGAACACCGGGGCAGTGTTCACAAAAAAATTGTCCCTGGCGGCCAGGCTGTCTTATCTGAATGCCTATCTGTACTGGTGGTCTTTCCTGTGCAGGATGATCTTTATCCTCGCTCCGATCCTTTTTGCTCTGTTCGGATTCCGTCTTGTGGAATGCGGATTCTGGGAACTCCTTGTATTCTGGCTCCCTTCTCATCTGCTGTACCGGGTGTCCATGGAATATCTGAGTACAAATATCCGCAATGTGAGGTGGAGCCAGATCATTGATACGATCCTGGCGCCTTATCTGATCGTTCCGGTTTTTCTGGAATCCATAGGAATACACCGGAAAAAGTTCAGGGTTACAGATAAAAAGAAACGGAAAGAAAAGACGGCTTCATCAAGATATCTGATCCCTCATGGAGTGCTGATCTTTCTGACGGTGATGTCAATCCTTCATTTTGCACGGGGAAAATACGGGATGGCTCTGGTGTACAGCGGTGTGGTCCTGTTCTGGCTGAGTTATAATCTGACCGGACTTCTATATGCAGTATTTTTTATGCTTGGAAGAGAGTCACGACGGATCTCAGACCGGATCGGGGCGGAAGAAGAAGCGGAAATCTGGTTCCGGGGAAAGCGGCACAGGGGAAAGACAGTTGACGTCTCCGAAGAAGGGATCGCCCTGAGGTTCCCGGAGCCGGTCTCTCTGTCAAGAGATGACCGGTTCCGGGTGCTTGTCACCACTCCGCATTACCGGGCAGCACTGGACGCAGTGTGCGTATACAGCAGAGAAGAACAGAACAGACGGAGTTGGTTCGCCGCGGCAGTGGTCGCCACGGAAACGGAAGAAGACAGGCGGAACTGGCTTCAGATCATTCATGACAGGGAACACTCACTGCCCCGGGAGATCGATCCGTGGATGACTATATACGATGAAGTGCGCCGGAATATAGAGATGCGGTGGGGAAAGGGAAAAGAAACATGAAAGGAGGCCGAAGAGGATGGAACTGTTTCAAAATATTCTGGAGGGTGGGGGACTCTGTCTGTCCATGTGGGGATATTTTTTTGCGGTATTCCGGTTCGGTAAAGTGAAGGTATGGTTTGTCCCTTCTGTTTCCATGACGGGGATCGGTCTTGTACTCTTCTGGGGAGCGCTGGCGGGAGCCCTGAAACAGACTGCGGATCTTCTGCTGCTGGGAGGTCTTGGGGGATCCGTGATCTTTTTCATTCTGCTCTGCAGGAAAAAGATCCGCTTTCCGTGTCTGAGCCTCTGCGGGGTCTGCTTTGCCGCAGGGACGGCTGTGTTCGCCCGGCTGACACTGGATCTGAAACTGGTCCATTATGATAATTTTTCACACTGGGCCCTGATTGTAAAATATCTGCTGTCTGCAGATCAGCTTCCGGGTGTGGACACGGAGTTGATCCCTTTTCGGGACTATCCGCCGGGGAGCAGTCTTTTTGTCTATTATATCTGCAGGTACGCCGGACATTCCCAGGGGGTCATGCTGCTTGCCCAGAAAATCCTGATCCTCGCATGCTTTTTTTCTGTCTTCGGCGTCGTCAGGGAGAAACGCCGTTTCCTGCTCTATTCGTCTCTGGGGATGGGGTGTGCTGTCCTGTCCTATCTGAACCTGACGATCCGGATCAACAGCCTTCTGGTGGATTTTCTCCTGCCCGTCCTTGCCATGGCGTCCATTGCACTCAGTTACCGGTGCGGGGAGGAAAAGGGAAGGCTGTGCATCCTTCAGATCCTGCTCCTCGGTTATACAGGGATTGTAAAGAGTACGGGGATGTTCTTCGCAGGGACCGCCGGAGTATATGCCCTCTGGAAGATCGTCAGACCGGGGAAGACACCGCAGGAAAAAGCATTGCCAGGGAAGAGAGTACGAAAGTTTTTGTATGCAGCACTCCTGATCATCGGCATGACTCTTCCTCTGCTGGCATGGAGGTATCATCTGAAGACAGATCTGGCAGGCTTTACGGGAAAGTTCGAGTCCGGCGGCAAAGCCGGGGAGGCTCTCGTGGGAGAAGAACTGTACGGCAGCGTGATCCGGGATTTTATCACGGCTGCGCTGGATCCTGCCGGGCGCGCTGTACAGAGCTTTCTTCTCTGCAATGTGCTGGCACTGGCAGCCGTCCTCTATGCACGGTTTAGGATGAAGCGCCGGTGGAATCTGGGGCGGATCCTTGTGGCGGCAGATACGGTGGTCTTCCTATATTATGCGGGAATGCTGTACATGTACCTTTATACTATGCCTGCGGAGGAGTCGCTCCGGATGGCAGGCTTTGAACGGTATGCCTGCAGTGTCATGGTACTGGCTGCGGGGATGCTGATCATGGGGGCAGTGACGGATATGGAAGGTTCCTTTGCCGTGAGCATCGATGAGCGTGGAGCGTACCGGGCGTATTCCTCTCCTGCGGCGAAAAGGAGATATCAGTATGCGGTCCTGGGAACCTTTCTGGTGGCTGTGAATTTCCTCTATTCAGAGGTCAACGGACTGAGAAGCATCCGGCAGGGATATAATGACACCCTTCCGGGACAGGCGGAGAGGATCGTGGGAGACCACTGGTATGAGGGCACCAGGACAGATGAGAAAAGCTATCTCATTGTCGCTTCAGACCGGGAAGGGCAGGTTTCGGATGGAGAGGTGCGCTATGTGTGCAGATATTTTCTCTGGGCGGAGGACGTGGAAGTAACGGATGGGACAGACAGGGAGATGCTGGCGGAGGCGGAAAAGAACTTCGACCAGGTGATCGTCCTTGATCCGGAAGCGGATGCAGGTTCTGTCTATGACGACAATTAGAAAAAAGTCATAATCTTCCCCCTGGGAGCATATGCTTTCTGCACGGGGGTGATCATCTTGAATCATAGATTGAAAGAAGAAAAAGAAAACTGTTCTGTCGAAGAAATGACGGCAGGAGGTTATGCTTATCCATATATTGAGCCGTCTCTGCTGGAAAGGGCGCTCGCCATGCTGGAAGAACTGCTCATTTTTTCCTGCGGGTTTACATTTGAGGGAAATCTGATCCTTCCTTCCGGGGATGACCGGTGGATGGTACGGATAGCAGAGAAGAACAATGTGAGGCCGGTCCTCGTCCTGACGCCCTTTTCACAAGGCGCTTTTCACAATCAGCTTGTCAGGGTGATCCTGGAAAACAGACTGATCCAGGACCGGGTCATCGCGCAGCTGTGCACTCTGACAGAAGAACAGGGGTACAGAGGGGTGGACATCGACTTTGAAAACATTCCTCCCGCAGACCGTGTGCGGTATGCAAAGTTTGTGGGAAGGGTGAGGGAAAGATTAAGTGAGAGTGGCTGCAGCGTTTCTGTGGCTGTAACGCCCATAATCTCGGATTCCCAGAAAGGACTGGCAGTGGAGGGCATGGATTATGCGCTTCTGGGAGAGAGCGCGGACCGTGTCTTTTTGAAGACATACGAGTGGGGGTACGTTTACGGACCGCCCATGGCGGTGGCTCCTCTGGATAAAGTCCGGCAGGTGGTGGAGTATGCCCTCACAAAGATCCCTGCGGAGAAACTGATCCTCGGAATCCCCAATTACGGATACGACTGGACGCTTCCTTATGAGCGGGGAATCACCCGCGCGCGTATGGTGGGCAGCAGAGAGGCAGAGGAGACCGCAGCAGAAAACGGTGTAGTCATCCGCCATGCGGAGATCGCACAGAGTCCCTGGTTTACCTACGTGAAAGGAGGCGCAGAGCATGCCGTGTGGTTTGAAAATGCCCGGAGCCTTACGGCAAAATGGGAGCTGGCCCGGAAATTTGGTCTGGCAGGAGTAAGGTACTGGAATCTGATGCGGGAGTTCCCCGGCGGCTTCACACCGTCCCTGGCGGGCAGACGGAGTGCTTCCGGTACCGGGTAAAATAATACCCTGCACCCAGGGCGTCCGCAAGGAACCAGCCGATGGGAACAGCCCACCATATCCCTGCGACGCCGAATGCGGGAACAGCGGAGAGGACATAAGCCAGAACGACACGGGTGCCGAGAGAGATAACGGTCAGGATCACGGACATTCCCGGACTTCCGATCGCCCGGTAGAGACCGTAGAGCAGGAACAGGATCCCGATGAGGGCGTAAAATGCCCCTTCAATACGCAGATAGCGGACTCCTTCAGCGATGACAGAGACTTCTCCGGTGTCGATGAAAAGGCTCATCAGCGGGCCGGCGAAGAGGACGACAAGGAGGGAGACGGCAAGACCGAACACAGCAGAGGCGGCAGCTGCACAGCGGGTGCCCTTCCGGATCCGGTCATTCTTTCCCGCCCCATAGTTTTGTGCGATAAAGATGGAAAATGCGTTGCCGAAATCCTGTACGGGCAGATAGGCGAAGGCGTCGATCTTTACCGCGGCGGCAAAGGCTGCCATGACTGTGGTGCCGAAGCTGTTGACCAGTCCCTGTACCGCGAGTATCCCCAGGTTCATGATGGACTGCTGCATGCAGGTCAGTCCGGAAAAACTGGTGATCTCCCTGATCCGGGAAAGACGCAGACGTACATTTTTATTTTTCCGGAGAAGATGGGGAAAACGGATCCATGCATAGATGGTGATGCCGATCCCGGATATATACTGGGAGATCACAGTCGCCTCGGCAGCTCCGGCAACGCCCCGCCCGAGTCCGGCGACGAACCAGAGATCAAGGAGGATATTGAGTACGGCGGAGACTGCGAGAAAGATCAGCGGCACCACAGAGTTTCCAAGTGAGCGCAGGAGTGATGCGAAGAAGTTATAGAGGAAGATGCCGATCAGTCCTGCGAAGATCACGATCAGATATTCTCTCATCAGTTCCACCAGTTCATCGGGAGTACGCAGAAACCGGATGATCCAGTCAATTCCCGCGAAGACCAGGACATCGAGAACTACGGTCACTATTCCCAGTAAAGTGAAGGAGGCAAGGATCTCTTCTCTCAGTCCCAGGCTGTCCTTCTGACCGAAACGGATGGAGAAGACTGTGCCGCTTCCCATTGCAAGTCCAAGGATGATGGAAGTCAGAAAGGTCATAAGGGAGAAGGCGGAGCCTACCGCCGCCAGTGCGCCGGCGCCGAGAAAGCGTCCTACGATCAGTGTATCCGCAATATTGTAGCACTGCTGCAGAAGGTCTCCCAGGATCATGGGGACGGCGAAACGCAGCATAGTCCGCATGACGGGACCCCGGGTCAGCTCGTTTTCCATTTTTATCACTGCTTTCTATTCGTAATTTTTAAATTAACATTCGTAAGATATGATAATCTCAAAGGGAATGATTGTCAACCGGAAGAAAACAAAGTATAATGTCAGGGAAAAGTTCGGCCGTCAGAGATGGGAAAGGCTGATAGGCTGAACGTCAACAGGAGAACGGAGACAAAGGAGGCACCATGTTATGTTTTTGGACGGGCTTGACGAACTGGACCAGAAGATCGTGACCCTTCTGATCCGGAACGCGAGGATGTCGTATTCCGAGATCGGGCAGAAGGTAGGCATCTCCCGGGTGGCGGTGAAAATGCGGGTCCGGACTCTGGAACAGAAAGGGATCATAGAGGAGTATACGACGATCATCAACCCGCAGCGGATCAGCGGTGCAGTGTCCTGTTATTTTGAGATCGAAACTAAGCCGGATACTCTGATGGAGGCGGCAGAGATCCTGGAGAAAAATGATACGGTCACCCAGATCTACCGCGTTACGGGAAAGAGCAGATTACATGTCCACGCAGTCGCTTCGTCCAATGAAGAGATGGAAAAACTGATCTGTGATACGGTTGACCATCTGCCCGGAGTGGTGGAATGCACCTGTAATACGATCCTTTCCAGGATCAAGGACATCAAGGGACTCAGGCTGTAGCAAAAGCCGGGACACAAAAAAGTCGGTGGAGAAAAGGCGGGCTATGCAGCAGGCAGAAGAAACGGACATAAGAAACAGGCAGAAGAAACAGAAAGAAAGCGGGAAGGAGCGGCTATGACAGAAGAGATCATTGTGTTCAGCTTTACACGGACAGGGACGGGACTGAACAGAAGACTGTGCAGGATGATGCGTCAAAGAGGAACGCGATGTAAGGGCTATGCGCCGGAGAAGTTTGCGCAGAGCGGGATCGAACCGTTCCCCGGGGAGATCAGAGAGATTATCTGGCAAAAATGGGGCCAGAGTCCGTTCCTCTTTATTGGCGCTGCGGGGATTGCTGTCCGATATATCGCTCCTTTTGTGAAGGACAAGTTTACAGATTCTCCCGTCCTGGTGATGGATGAGAAGGGGAGATATGTGATCCCCATTCTGTCCGGGCATGTGGGAGGCGCAGTGCAGATGGCGGAGGAGATCGCTGAGATGACGGGGGCGGAGGCAGTGCATACCACTGCCACGGACGTACAGAAAAAATTTGCAGTGGACGTGTTTGCAGAGAAAAATGGTCTGCGCATCACGGACCGACAGATGGCAAAGGAGATCTCGGCGGCAGTTCTGGAGGGAGAGCGGATTGCATTCTGTGTGGAAGTCCCGGACTGCCGGATCGAAGGTGCGATCCCGGAGGAACTGGTACTGTGCGAGAAACCTGAGGAGACTTTTTCGTACCGGTACGTGATCCTTGTGGCGGACGGATATGATGGCCGGGGAAAAAGTGCCGGGCGAAAGTGCGATGAACAGGGCGGAGTCCTTCTCCTGAAACCGGGAAATGTCATCGCCGGGATCGGCTGCCGGAAAGGAATAAGGACAGAAACTCTGCGGAGCGGACTTGAAAGCGTCCTGAATGAAAATGGTCTCGGTCTGGAACAGGTAGAGGGGATCGCCAGCATCGATCTGAAAAAGGAAGAAACAGCGATCTGCAGTCTTGCCCGTGAACTGGGGATTCCTTTTGACACCTATCCGGCGGAGGTCCTCAAAGAGGTTCCGCGTGTCACTTCGTCTTCGGACTTTGTTGAGAAGATGACAGGAGTTGACAACGTGTGCGAGAGAGCCGCCCTTGCATACTGTCCTGAGGGAAAACTGATCCAGGGAAAATGCATCAGGGAGTCCATGACGGCGGCGCTGGTGAGGCGTCCGCTGAGATTGAACATATAGTATACAGTACGGAGCGGATGCCGGGCGTCCGCTTTATGAAGAACATATAATGCAGGCTGAGAGAGAAGTGGGTGCTGTCAGGAAGTGAGGGGATTTCTGGCAGCACTTTTTTTATTTCTGCGAGCACTGATCAAAGTAGGATGCAGACCTGCCGTGAGGTGCTTTGACTGTCGCGGGTTATCAGAAAAATATAGAAATCATGATCATTTTCAATTACCTGTATCGTTCTATTATATAGAGAGTGCTCTTTACGGAGGAAAAAACATTTGACGCGCGAAGATGAAATATTTAAGAAACTGAAAAACGGTGATGAGAGCGGCGCTGCCGAACTGGTGGAACTGTACTATGAAGATATCCTGAGATACTGCATGTTCCGGCTTCCGGACCGGTATCTGGCAGAGGATGCCGTACAGGAAACATTTCTGAAGGTGTTCCGCTACTTTGACGATTACCGGCATAAAGGCAGGTTTCGCGCTTTTCTGTATAAAGTGGCGGGAAATACCTGCATCGACATAATGAGAAAGAAGCGCTGGGGTCCGATCCCGGAGGATGCTGCCCAGGAAGAAAGCGGTATGCAAAAGACTGAGGAACAGGAGGATTTCCGGCAGATCATACGGAAACTTCCGCCGGAACTGGGAGAGATCGTATTCCTCCGATTCTCCCAGGAACTGCGGATCAGGGAGATCGCAGAGACCATGGGGATCCCTCTGCGGACCGTCCAGTCCAGGCTGCGGCGGGCTCTGAAGCTGCTGAGAACAGAACTGGAACAGGATACCGGTACAATGGGAGAAAGATCAGTCGAAAAAGAAATCCACAAGGGAGGCAGGACAAAATGAACATATTTACAAAAAGAAAGCAGACAGAGCTCTGGCTGAGGGAAGGATCGAGAAGAGAGAAGATGAGAACTGCTGTGGACGGGGAAAAAGCGGACCGGACAGTTCTGCTTTCCGTTCAGGCATACAAAGATATGCTGGGAAGAAAACGGTCTCTGAACTTCAGGGGACTGCTCCTGCGGCAGGTCCGGTATACGGGATGGATGGTCTGGCTCTGGCAGGCAGCGCTTTTTCTCGGGATAATGGCAGTGTATCACGTTCTTTTCCGGCCTGTTGATGGGAACGTGGACGTGTTTTTTTATCGCAGATTCCAGGATTTCCTGTGCGGGGCGGGGATTCTCTCCGCGTGGAGCAGCGTGCCTTTCCTGTTCCGGTCGTACCGTTGGAATATGGCGGAAGTGGAGGCGGCTTCGAGATGTTCCATGCTGTATCTGCGCACCGCCCAGCTGCTCCTGATCGGAGGCGGGGCAGTACTGATGGTCGCAGGAGTAGCGGGAACAACCCTTTTGCAGACTGCGGTGGGAGCAGAGGAAGTAGGCGCCTATCTGATATTTCCTTTCCTGCTTTTGGGAAGCTGTATCCTGCATTTCCTTCGGAAGGGAAGGACGGCCTTCCTGCTCCGGGACAGCAGCGCAGCGGGAGCAGTACTTCTTGCGTTCTCTATGGTATGGAGCAGGATCTCCCGGGAGACCGGGTATGAGCCGGGGAGTCTTGTTGTATGGAGCATGTGCGGAGTCCTGATCCTTGTATGGGGATATCAGATATGGATGTGGAAAAAGGAGGAAAACAGATGGAACTTAGCATAAAAGGACTGACCAAACAATTTAAAGATAAGACCGCGGTGGATCATGTGGATCTGACGATCACACCGGGGGTATGGGGACTGCTGGGGGCAAACGGAGCAGGGAAGACTACGCTGATGCGGATGATCGCAGGGCTTAGCAGGCCTGCAGAAGGAACCGTGGCGTACGACGGGATCGAGATCGGCGCCCTGGGAGAAAAATACAGAGATCTTTTCGGATATCTGCCACAGGAATTCGGGTTCTACCCGGAGTTTACCGTATGGGATTATCTGGATTATATCGCGTCCCTGAAAGGAATGTCACGGAAGGAGGCGGCGGGAAAGATCGAGAAACTCCTTCCTGTATTCGGTCTCTCGGATGTGCGCCGTAAGAAGATCACAAAGCTTTCCGGGGGGACAAAGCGGCGTGTAGGGATCGCTCAGGCGCTCCTGAATGATCCGGAGGTGCTGATCCTGGATGAGCCCACCAGCGGGCTCGATCCTGGGGAGCGGGTGAAATTCCGAAATCTCCTTTCCGAGTTCGCTTCGGACCGGATCGTGCTGATCTCCACCCATATCGTATCGGATGTGGAGTATATCGCGACCCGCAACGCGGTTATGAAGGACGGGAAGATCATTGCGGAGGGCACAACGGAGGAACTGGTCAGAGAGATGGAACATAAAGTATGGTCAGCGGTGATCCCGGAGCAGGACCTGCACAGCTATGAGAGAAAGATGCGGATCGTCAGCATCCGGAACGAAGAGGATCAGATGGTCTCCGTCCGTTATCTGTCAGAGCGCCCATTGACGGAAGATTCCCGGGGGTGCGCTCCCAGGCTGGAGGACCTTTATCTCTGGCTGTTCCCGGAGGAAGGAGAGGTGAGATAGATGAGAGTGTATCAGGCTGAATTAAAAAGGATATTGAAGACCAGATCCGTACAGATCCTGTTTGCGGCGGCGGTCCTGATCTCGGCAGTGCTGGCCTATTTCCCATGTACATTTGCAGAATATGTCTATGAGGATGAGGCAGGACAGGAGGTAACGCTGACGGGGAGGAAGGCGATCCGGATGATACAGGAACGACAGGGACAGTATGAGGGAGAGATCACGGAAGAAAAGCTTGCCGACGCGGTGAGACAGTATGGCGAGTTCGCCTCCCGCTATGAGGGCGGACTTCCCAACGGCATCTATGATGAGAGGGTGACCGCAGTGGATTCCTATAGATATGTATTTGCGATCAACCGTCTGCTGACCAGGATGCAGGAAGTAAATGCGGATCCGGATACCGGGATCGCACCGGGGATGGAGGCGCTGACAGAGGAGGACGCACAGAACTTTTATGAGCAGTGCAGACAGCATGTGAAAGAACTGATCTATCTGGAAAACGGACACGGGGCGAAAGGAGACAGTGCGGTTGCTCAGGCAGAAATGCTTTACGATAAAGTACAGATGCCCTTCTCCTATTATCCATACATCAGTACGAATGCCATAGAGTATACCGGGCTCTGCGTTCTCTTTCTCGTTCTGATCGGCATGATCCTGATGGTACCGCTGTTTGCCAGTGACCGGCAGACTCAGGCGGATCAGATCATAAAGTGTACAAAATACGGAAAACGCAGGCTCGCATCAGTAAGGATACTGGCAGGCTTGACCGTGGCGACAGTCATGTATGCTGCAGGGATCACGCTTTTTCTTCTGGTCATGAACAGTCTGATCGGTTGGGAGAGCCTGAAGTCGTCGGTGCAGATCACGGTTTCGGCGGTCGTGTTCCTTCCTGTTACCGTAGGAGGACTGGAAGTGATCATCGCAGCGGCAGGCTATATCACTCTGCTCGCGACAGTCTGCTTTACCCTTTTCCTGTCCGGTCGGATGAAAAGCGTGTTTGCTTCGGCGATCACGGCATTTGTCTTTTTCCTTCTTCCGGTGGTGTGTTATATGATCTTTGACGGAAACGTGAGAAACTGGATCTGCAGCATCTTTCCCTCCGGCGGGACGGGACTGATAAACAGCTTTACCTATGCTGTGACAGATACAAAGTTTGCTTTCATCGGAGACCAGGCGATCTGGACGCCGTATCTTATGATGGCGGCGGCTCTGATCGAAGTCATCCTTTTTATCCCTTTCACAGTGACGGGATGGTGCAGGAAAAGAGGATGAACGGACAGACGATGAGAAAACAAATGAGAAAAGAGGCGCCGGATGTGGATCAGTTTCACATCCGGCGCCTCCTTTATGTGCGATACGCCCGGGGGGCAGCCGCCGTGCTTGCACGAACGGGCATCCGATGACCTGTATCTCAGAATCAGAATTCGGACTGTAGAGCGTCATATCCGGTCTCTTTCGTACGGATCCTCATCGCGCTGCGGATCTCATAGCTGAAGATCTTACCGTCTCCGACTTCGCCCGTATATGCGGTTTTCTGGATCGTATCGATGACTTTTTTCTCCCATTCCTCGGAAGAGACAACGATCTCAAATTTGATCTTTGGCTGAAGGAAAAGGTCAATCTCGGATCCGCGGACGATCTCTTTGTATCCGCGCTGTACGCCGCATCCCATGATCTGTGCCACGGTGATACCGTTTACCTGGATCTTGTTGAGGGCTTCCTTTACCTCCTCATATTTTTCTTCCCTGACGATGGCTTCTATTTTAATCAACATAGTCTGTTCCTCCTATCCTTTCACTTTTATACCAGAATGCTTTCATTTAGTCAAAACCGTTGAAGGACGGGTAAGCATTCTCTCCGTGCTGTGAAGAGTCCAGTCCGACGATCTCATCCTTCTCGTCGACACGGAGTTTTGTGAAGATACGGATGATACCGATGCAGATCAGAGAGCCTACTACTGCGACAGCGATCGTCACAAGGATACTGATGATCTGGGCGGCAAAAAGCCTTGTTTCACCGAATACGAGACCATCCCACTGGGCAACGGAGTTGATGGAACTCTGACTGAAGAGGCCTGTTGCGATTCCTCCCCAGATACCTCCGATACCGTGGCATCCGAATGCGTCGAGAGAGTCATCGATCTTCAGTTTCTGTTTGATGATGTTCATCATTGTATAGCAGATCGGGCTTACAAGTGCACCGATGATGAAGGACGCCCAGATCGGGACAAAACCTGCTCCCGGTGTGATCGCGACAAGTCCTACTACAAGACCTGTGCAGGCGCCTACCAGCGTCGGTTTTCCGTCTTTGACTGTATCAATGAGCATCCAGGAAAGCAGAGCCGTTGCCGCTGAAATGGATGTTGTCATAAATGCGTGAGCTGCAAGTCCGTCGGCTGCAAGTGCGCTTCCTGCATTGAAGCCGTACCACCCGAACCAGAGAAGAGCTGCGCCGATCACAACGAACGGAATGTTGTGGATGCGGTAAGTTGCCTTGTTATAGCCGCGTCTCTTTCCGAGATAGATCGCAAGGACAAGCGCACTCACGCCGGAGCTGATATGCACCACGTTTCCGCCTGCGAAGTCAACAGAACCGATCGCAGCGAGGAATCCGCCCTGACCCCATACCATATGTGCCATTGGATAGTAAACGATGACCGACCAGAGTGCGATAAAAGCAAACAGTGCCTTGAATTTCATTCTTCCTACAACTGCGCCGGTGATCAGTGCCGGTGTGATCATCGCAAACATCATCTGGAATCCGGCATATACAAGATGCGGGATACTGTCGGAATAAGGACCGGCGTCCCAGCCGACTCCGTTCAATGCGATCCAGTCAAAGCTCCCGATGACTCCGCCGTGGTCGCTTCCGAAAGAAAGAGAATATCCGAAAAGAGTCCACATAAATACAGAGAGCCCCATGATCGCCACGCAGGCCATCATCGTGTTAACAACATTTTTTCTCCTGACGAGACCGCCGTAGAAAAAAGCAAGTCCCGGCGTCATGATAAAAACAAGCGCCGCACAGATCATTATAAATCCAGTGTTTCCTGTGTCCATAAAAATACCTCCCATGTACCTTTGGATTTCGGACAATGTCATGCCGCCGTACGTCAGTATGAATGCAGAACAGAAAGCCGGAAGCCGGATCTGTGACTGCTGTGCATTATCCGTATAAAACAAGAAAAGACGCCTGATCGGTGAGGGCGTTTTCTTCGCCTCATCATCAGACGTCTTTGTCTTGTCGCTAAGTCTAGCAGAACAAAAAAGAAAAATCAAGCTGAAAAAGAATAAAAATAAAGTTTTTGTTAAAAATTCAAGAAATTTTTGGGGATTTATTTAAATTATCTGGCAAATTTACAGACGAAGAGATATTTTTGTTTCAGAACAGATATACAACAGGTGCCTGGAATGTTACAATGTAGAGGTAAAAAAGTAGAAGTAAAAAACAAAAATCTAGGAATACATACAAGAAAACAGAGGTTATTTTAATCATGAAAAAAGCGGACACCCTGATCTTCGCCGGGACGACAGAAGGAAGAAAACTTGCGGAATATGCATCAGAACGGGGCATAAGCTGTTATGTGAGCACTGCCACCGGATACGGAAAAAGCATCCTTGAGAAACTGCACGGGATCAACTGCATCTCCGGGCGGATGGATGAAAAAGAGATGGAAGACTTTATAAATGATAAGGAGATCAGGCTTGTGATCGACGCCACCCATCCCTTCGCCGTGGAAGTGACGAAGAATATAAAGTCAGCCTGCACGGCAGCCGGCGCGCAGTATATCCGCTGTCTTCGGAATCAGTGGGATCGAAAAACAGAGGATACAGCGGACGGGGAAGGGACACAGACGGCGGATGCAGCAGAGGACAGTATCACAGGAAATGTTATCACCGTAGATTCTGTAGAACAGGCGGTGGAATATCTGCAGCATACCCAGGGAAATATCCTGGTCGCGACAGGGAGCAAGGAACTCAGGCTCTACACCCGGATCAGGGACTATGAAAAACGCTGTTTTGCCCGGGTCCTTTCTACAAAAGAAGCGGTGGAGGAAAGCGTGGGACTGGGATTCAAAGGGCGAAATCTGATCGCCATGCAGGGACCCTTTTCCGTGGAGATGAATGTGGCGCTGCTCCATCAGACAGAGGCGGGATACTTTGTCACAAAAGAATCGGGAAAAGCAGGAGGATTCGAGGAAAAACTGGAAGCAGCCCGGACAGTGGGAGCAGTACTCATCGTGATCGGACGCCCGGCGGAGAAAGGCGAGACTTTGGAGAATGTATTCCGGATAATGGAACAGTTTAGTTGAGAGGGGATGACAAATGGAAGAAAACAATAACAACATCAACAGCCAGACAGAAATTATGGATAAAAGGGAAGAAGTAAGACCGAGTGCACCGCTCCTTGGAAAAGGGATCTGGATCCTTTTCTGGATGTTTATCCCGTCGATCCTGGCAAATATCATGAGCAACGAGACTCTGATCGAATGGATGCCGGTATTATACCTTCCGGGACAGACTCTGCAGATCGCCTGCCTGGTCATCTACAACCTTGTCCTGCTGAAGATGTCCCCGGCAGAGAGGCGGTATCGGACCGCCGGGATCTGCGGGATGATATCTGCAGGAATGACTGTTGTGCTGCTGTTGATCCCGGGGAACGGAGAGAGCGTGGCATGGACAGCGCTGCTGGCCTTTCCGGCCGCGATCGTGGCGTTTGCAGGAGAATATTATGAGTACACAGGACATGCGGAGGTCTTAAGCGGGGTGGACCTGATCCTGTCAGAAAAGTGGAGGAAACTCTGGCGGTGGTACGTCGGGCTTCTTATCGCGGCAGCTGCGGGGATCCTGATCCTGTTTATGGGGCTGATGGCTTTCGCCGTTTTGATCATCGGAGCGGTTGTCATTCTTGCGGCGGCGATCGGGATCCTGGTGGTCGGGATACTGAAGCTTGTATATCTTTACCGGACTGCGAAAGTGTTCCGGAATTAGAAAAATATCACATCACAGGCGGGATATATCCCGCCTGTATCGCTTTTGTCACAGCTTCTACCGTCGAGGAGACATCCAGTTTTTCAAAGATGTGCTGGATGTGGTTGGACAGGGTGCGGGTCGGGTTGTCAATCCCGTTTTGCTGTGTTATCCTATAAAAAGATCTTTCGGGGAGGAAAACGCGATGAATCAGGGATTGATACATATTTACTGCGGGGACGGAAAAGGAAAGACTTCGGCGGCTATCGGTCTTGCCGTGCGGGCGGCAGGAAACGGCATGAATGTTTTGTTTGCACGGTTTCTGAAGAATGAGTCGTCCGGGGAACTGAAAGTTCTGGATGAGATCCCGCAGATCACAGTCCTTCATCTGGAAAGATCCTTCGGTTTTTTTCAGACTCTGACAGAGGAAGAGAAGGAAGAAGCGCGGAAGATGTATGCCAGACTCTGGGACAGGATATCCGTGGAGATAAAAAAAGGCTCCTGGGATATGCTGGTCATCGATGAGTTCATGGCGGCATACCGCTACGGGCTGATCGCCCGCGATGAGGCACTTCGTTTTCTGCGTGAAAAACCGGCAGAACTGGAGATCGTCCTGACCGGGCGTGATCCGGACGAGTCTCTTGTGGAACTCGCCGATTATGTGTCGGAGATCCGCAAGGTAAAACATCCCTTTGACCGGGGGATCCGGGCGAGAAAAGGGATAGAGTACTGAATGCGGCGAAAGCTGTGTTCACCCAAGCATACATCTGGAAGATACGAGGAAGTCAGGTGAGAATCCTGCGCAATACCCGTTGCTGTATTGGAGGAGCGGCGTCCCAGTTTGCGTTGCAAAAGTCACTGCAGGCAGGTGCCTGTGGGAAGGCGGGACAGACGCGGCGATCCCTAAGCCAGAATATTCACTTTCAGATTGGGGTTACGGGAATATGACCGGGTATGCTGCAGATTCTTTTGTTTTTGTGGCACCTGGGGGTATTCGGCAGTTATGTCTGATAACTGCATGCTGTGAAGCGGAGCTCAAAAGTCCGTTTTACGAGAAAACAGTAAAGTGGATCCTGAGTGTTTTGATACACATGGTGATCCGGGATTGTCACAAAAAGGAGAGAAAAGAATGACAAAAAAAGAAACGATCTTACTGAAGGCATCCGTCGCGATAGCGGCGCTGTCTGCCGTCGCACCTGTATCTAATGCGATGCACATCATGGAGGGCTACCTGCCGGCAGGGTACTGCATAGCGTGGGGAGCCATCTGCCTGCCATTTCTGATCGCAGGGTTTATCTCACTCAAAAACAAGATAAGAGAAAACAGAAGAAATATGACGCTGATCGCCATGGCGGGAGCATTTATCTTTGTGATCTCATCACTTAAGATCCCGTCTGTCACGGGAAGCTGTTCCCATATGACCGGGACCGGGCTGGGCGCCATCCTTCTGGGACCGGCGGCGGTGAGCGTGCTTGGGATCATCGTGCTGGTATTCCAGGCGGTACTCCTGGCACACGGCGGACTGACTACGCTGGGCGCAAATATATTTTCCATGGCAGTGGCGGGGCCACTTGTCTCTTTCGGACTGTATAAACTGTGCGGGAAGCTTAAAGTAAACCGCAGGGTGAGTGTCTTCCTGGCAGCGTTCCTGGGAGATCTGTTTACATACTGTGTCACCAGTATACAGCTTGCTCTCGCCTATCCTTCGGAAGCAGGCGGCGTGGGCGCTTCCGTTCTTAAGTTCCTGGGCGTGTTTGCGCCGACCCAGCTTCCCCTTGCAGTGATCGAGGGGATCCTGACGGTTGTGATCGTCATCGGTCTTGAAGCTTACGCAGCACCGGAACTTAAGAGCATCGGATTTTTGAAACAGAAGGAGGCGAGATAAGATGTCTAAAAATGCAAAAACAGTTATCGTGCTCATGATCCTTGCTGTACTGATCGCGGCAGTACCGCTGTTTGTGCTGAGAGATGCAGAGTTTGGCGGATCGGATGACGCCGGAAGCGTGATGGTAGAGGAGATACAGGGAGAGTATACTCCCTGGGCGACCCCTGTTCTCGAGAATGCACTGGGAGGAGAACTTCCGGGGGAAGTGGAAAGCCTGATCTTCTGCGTGCAGACCGGCATCGGAGTGGGAGTGATCGCCTTCTTCATGGGACGGTTTGTAGAGCGGAAAAAGTGGATGAAAGCCATGGATCAGAAAGAGGGCAGGGACTCCTCTGATCCGGGAGAAAAATCTGTTTATGCGGGAGCGGAGGAGACAGATGATCCTCATTGATAAGCTCTGCTACAGGTCCGGACTCCGATATGTGAACGCCACAGAGAAGTTCGTGTATGCCGTCCTGTCTCTGGTGTTCTGTGTTGTGAGCGGCTCCGTGGCTGTAGCTGTTCCGGTGTTTCTGATCAATGGGATACTGACAGTGGGAAAGGGGAAGATTCCCCTTTCCCGCTATATCAGACTGCTGCTGATCCCGGCGGCATTTCTGATCCTGGGGACTGCTGCGATCCTGATCAATGTATCTGAAGTCCCGCTGGATGCGTTTGCATTTCCGATCGGGAAATGGTATATCACCGGAAGCGTGGAGTCGGTGATCCGCGTCTGCCGGCTGTGCATCACAGCCCTTTCAGCTGTATCCTGTCTGTATTTCCTGTCGCTGAACACCACGATGACAGATATACTGGGGGTGCTCAGAAAAATTCATCTGCCGGATCTCCTGATCGAGTTGATGATGCTGATCTACCGGTTTATCTTCCTGCTCCTGGAGACGGCATCCGCGATCACGACAGCGCAGGAGTCAAGGCTTGGGAACAGGGACTACAGGACCCGGATACGTTCTTTTGGTGCCATGGCGTCTGCCCTTTTTCTGCAGGCGCTGAAACGTTCCAATATGCTTTATGATGCAATGGAGTCCAGGTGCTATGACGGGATGATCCGCGTGCTGCCGCAGGAACAGCCCGCAAGAAAAAAAGAGATCATCTGGATCGCAGTTTATGAGATCCTGCTTTTATTGATAACGATATGGAGTATAATAGAATGAAACAGGAAAAGGAATGGGTCATCGAGGCCCAAAACATTTCCTACACTTATGAGGAAAATGAAAAGCCGGCTCTTGAAGGCATGAGCCTGAAGATCCGCCGCGGGAGCAAAGTCGCGTTTATGGGCGGGAACGGATCGGGAAAATCAACCTTTTTCCTGTGCCTCAACGGGATAAGGAAGCCGGATGAGGGGCGGGTGCTCATAGACGGAGAGCCTGTCTCCTACACGCGGAAAGGGCTGCTCGATGTGCGGCGCAGAGTCGGGATCGTATTCCAGGAGCCGGACGACCAGCTTTTTTCTGCCAGTGTATATCAGGAGATATCCTTTGGGATCCTGAACCTTGGCGTGGGAGAAGAAAAAGCGCGAAAAGAGGTGGAACGGGTGATAAGGGAACTTGGCATCCTCCCGTTTCAGGACCGCCCGGCACATGCGCTGAGCGGCGGTCAGAAAAAGCTGGTGGCGATCGCGGATATCCTCGTGATGGATCCGGAAGTCATGATCCTGGATGAACCGGCTTCATCTCTGGACCCGAAGCACACGAAGATCGTGCGGGGGATCGTGGAAGGGCTGACAGAGAGGGGCATCACTGTGCTGATGGCAACTCACGACATGGATCATGCCTTTGGCTGGGCGGACGAGATCGTGCTGATGCATGAAGGGAGAGTCCTGAAAAGCGGCACTCCTCTCGAAGTCTGCTCAGACCGGGGGGCGTTGGAAAAAGCCAATCTTGAGGTGCCGGCTGTGCTGAGACTGTATGAAAAAATGAGAGAAAAGGGAATGGTCTCTCCGGAAGGAGGCATTCCCAGAACAATGGAAGAACTGGAAAGGAGACTTGTGTGATGAAAAAGGGAATCCTCGTGGTCAGTTTTGGGACAAGCCATCTGGACACTTTGGAGAAGACGATCGCAGTCATCGAGAGAGAGGTGGCTGAAAAATTTCCGGAGGCGGGTGTGTACCGGGCTTTTACGAGCGGGATGATCATACGGAAGCTGGGGCGCACAGAAGGGCTCCATATCGATACCGTGACAGAAGCTCTGCGGCGTATGTCTGCGGATGGGATCGAGGATGTGATCGTACAGCCCACCCATATCATCAACGGCATCGAGAACGACCGGATGATGGAGGACCTGATGGAGAATATGGGACTGTTTCAGCGGATCCGTGTCGGGAAACCGCTTCTGAGCAGTGTGGACGATTATAAAAAGGCGATCCATGCGGTGATGGCGGAGACGGAACTTTCGAACGGGGAAATGCTGGTGTTTATGGGGCATGGTACGGACCACCATGCAAACTCCGCATACCCCACGCTGGAGTATACATTCCATGCACTGGGATACAGCCAGGTGCTGGTAGGGACTGTGGAGAGTTTTCCAGATCTTAAGAACGTGATGGCAAAACTGAAGATCGCGGGAAAGAAGAATGTAGCCCTCATGCCCTTTATGCTGGTAGCGGGCGACCATGCAAAAAATGATATGGCAGGGGAAGAGGATTCCTGGAAGAGTGAACTGGAAGATGAGGGCTATGAAGTGCGTGTGATCCTCAAGGGTCTGGGCGAATTTTCCGGCATCCGGAAGATCTTTCTGGAACATATAGAGGAGGCTGGGATGTGACCATGGGATACTTTTATTTCGCCCGGCACGGGCAGACGGTTTGGAACGTGGAGAATAAGATCTGCGGAGCAACAGATATAGAACTGACGGAGAAGGGGCATCAGCAGGCAGTGGAACTGGGACAGAAGATCCTCGATGAAAAAGTGCATATTGATGAGATACTCTGCTCTCCGCTGAAGCGGGCGGCTGATACTGCGCGCCACATCTCTGAGATCACAGGCATCCCCATGCGTGTGGAGCCAAGACTCAAAGAGCAGAATTTCGGAAAATATGAGTCCACGCCGAGAGACGGGGAAGAGTTCCAGTATGCAAAAACATGTTTTGCGGACAGTTATGACGGCGGGGAGTCCATGATCCGTTTCTGCCAGAGGATCTATGGTCTCCTCGATGATATAAAGACGGAGTCCGACAAAAAGACATATCTGCTTGTGGCACACAATGGCGTGGCCAGGGCGGTCCAGTCCTATTTTACGGATATGACAAATGAGGAGTTCGCGAGATTCGGGATCAGGAACTGCGAACTGAGGAAGTTTGGATTTTGACAAAAAGTGATAAATGACGGGATAAACGAAAAGCGGTGCGTCCGGAGCGGAAACGGACGCATCGTTTTTGTTTATCCTGCCTGTGAAAAGTATCATTTGAAAAAATTCCTGCGATATAGTATATGACATTACCTGGTTGACAATTCTACTTTTGTAGAATATAATTATTCTACAAAAGTAGAAGAAAAGCACCAGAGAAGGATCGCGGAGATATGACGGCGATCCTGCGGGGAAAAAGGAGGTTTTGCTATTATGAAAGAAATGAAACGGCTTCCCGAAAGTGAACTTGAGATCATGCAGATCATATGGAAGGAGACGGCGCCTGTTTCCAGGATGACTATCGAGACGGAGCTTCAGAACATCCATCCGCTTGCTCCGACCACGATCCTGACTCTTTTGACCCGGCTTTGCGAGAAAGGATTTCTCTCATTGAAAAAAGAAGGACGTACAAACCTGTATGAACCTTTGATCACGGAGAAAGAGTATCTTGCGGCAGAGAGCAGGTCGTTCCTCGACCGGCTCTTTCATGGTTCTGTTGCGGGATTTGCCACTGCGCTGTGTGACAGCGGCATAAAAAAGGAGGAACTGGAAGAACTGAGGCAGCTTCTTGAAAAGGGGGAACTGTAGATGAATGAACGGACTGTTGCTTATTTATTTCAGATCATCTGGGCACTGTTCCTGGGAGGAATGCTCGCGTTTGGGTTCCGTTCCTCGTGGAATGTGGAGAATGGGCAGAGGGGTCTTCTCGGTGAGACCAGATCCGGGACTACGGTTTGGATCGACCCGATCGCGTTCCCGGTACTTATTGTCATATATGTAGCTGCGTATATGACGATACTTAACCGAGGAGGACAGAGCCGGTCCTTTCTGATCGGTTTTGTGACTGATATCTTTTTGTTCACCAGCATCTATTTTATACTGCTCCTGCTTATCCTGCCGGTCCTGAGAAAACATTTTTCTGCCAGGATGTGCGCTACTTTATGGCTGATACCGGTATTTCTGTTTTATCAGCCGCAGATACTCGTAACACTGACAGTCCGTCCTCCGGCGGCGGTGATCTATATCCCGGGAGAAGTCATGAGAATTGCGGTCTTCATCTGGGCAGTGGGAGCGATCTTGATAATGGGTATCCAGACGGTATCCCATCTGTGGTTTGCCGCCGGGATCAGGAAACATTCCCGTCCGGTGACAGACAGGGAACTCACAGAGAAATGGGAGACCTTAAAAGAAGGACTGGGACTGGATATCCCGATCAGACTGTGGTACTGCAGCACGATCAAAACACCGCTTTCCATAGGGATGCGCAAAAAGAACAAGATCACCTGTCTGCCGGAGAGGTCCTATACGGCAGAAGAAGCGGAACTTATCTTTCTGCATGAACTGCACCATATCCAGCGCAATGATACACATACAAAATTTTTCCTGAAGTTCTGTACCGCGCTGGGATGGTTCCAGCCTTTTATCTGGATCGCGGTGAAAAAGGCGGAGGCAGATTTGGAACTGTCCTGTGATGAGATCGTGCTGAAGGGAGCAGGCAGCGACAGGAGGAGAAAATATGCCGAGATGCTTCTGGAGACGGCGGGCGAACCGAGAGGGTTTACAACCTGCCTTTCAGCATCTGCAGAAAGCCTGCGGTACAGGATGAGATCGACTTTGAGTGAGAAGAAAAAAAGAGCCGGAGCCGGCCTGCTGTTCTTTGTAATGTTTTTTAGCTGTTTCTGTGTCGGCAAGACTGCATTCTCAACAGATCGCGATACGCTGGGAAATGTTCTGGAGACAGATCCATCCAATATCACTTCGGCATTTTATACTGAGGATCTTGAAAGCGGGGAGAGAATAGAGGTTGTTGACAGGGAAGGTCTGCTGGATCATATATCAGGGATCCGTGTGGACAGACTGCTCTACAGATATGAGGTGATGATGAGCTACAATGAACCCGTAATTTTGGGAACGGTTTCATCAGATGACACAGAGTTCACGTTGTTCGGGGAATATCTGGAGATCATCCGGCATGAAACAGGGGAAACGTTGTTGTATCATGTGGCAGATCCGATCGATTGGGAGTATGTGAGAACGCTGTGACAAGGGTGATGACGATCAGAAAGCAGAAATAAATGTGGTATGTCCAATGAAGGGAGGACCAGATTTCCAGCCGCTTATTCTGAGAGTGTGATAATGTCAGAATTGTGTGAATTGTCTGAAATAAATAAAAAATAGAAAAAACATTGACAATTCCTTTTTGAGATGATAAGATAGCACCTGTCGCTGAGGACAGCACCTTGAAACCGCAGAAGTTAAGCACTGCCGGAGACGCGGAGGCGGAACGACCGGAGTGCGGGGAGCGGAAAAGGGGAGCTGGAAGCGCTGAAAAAACAAATGAAAAAAGTTGTTGACAACGCTGAGCTGATGTGATAATCTATACAAGATGTCGCTTGAAGCGGACCGAGAGGGAAGCGGAGAGGACAGAAAAGAAAAATAAAAAGTTCTTGACAAAGCGAAAGAGCTTTGATAAAATATCAAAGCTGTCGCAAAGAAAGAATGACAGGAACCTTGATAACTGAACAATAGACAACAACCCTTGAAAATTTCTTTGAAGAGAAAATTTTTCGAACAGCGGAGACCGCGCGAGCACGGCGATGGTCCGGAGAATTTATTTTCCGGGAACAACGCGGGCGAGCATTGGCGGAGCCAACGAAGCGAGGAACTTTGTTTCGAGCTGAGGAGCGGTCGAAGCGGAACCAAACAACAGTAAAAAGGGAAGAATTAGCTAGTAGTTAGTTCTGAACTGGA
>HHCFC02800__coassemble_1147_pt1 | contig 35115 bp, 32 predicted proteins | sample HHCFC02800__metabat2_high_PE_058 | metagenome-assembled genome bin HHCFC02800 | reverse complement strand
TCGAAGTGTATGCAAGCACAGATCCCTTGCCATTCGTTCCTGCAATATGTATGAACTTCAAGTCATCCTGGGGATTCCCAAGTTCACGCAACAGACCTCGAATCGTATCCAAGCCAAGTACACTTCCGTATTTCGACATTTCGTCCAAATATACCCTTGCTTCTTTATAGGTCACGTTCTTCGTTTCCTTTCTCTATTCAGTTCTTAAGTATCATGCAAAACACTTTTGCATCAGCGTCCATGATACCACTAAACCCGGGTATCTACAAGTCTTTTTCTGCAAAGGACTTATCTTATGGTAACAGTTCAGCCATAAGGTAAGGTGCAGCCGCAGAACTCTTGACATCTGCTCCTCTTCATGGTATCCTAGCTGTACTATTTATATTAGTACACCTCAAACACTCAAAACAGAGAAGAGGGATGATATGATCACCATTGATTACCAGAGTAAACTCCCCCTGTACGAACAGATCGCAGGGCGGTTCCAGGCTCTGATCCTGCGCGGGGTCCTGCCGGCGGACCGCCAGATGCCGTCGGTCCGCTCACTTGCAGTGGAGCTGTCCATCAACCCCAACACCATACAGAAAGCATACTCCCTTCTGGAACAGCAGGGATATATCTATTCTGTCAAGGGCAAAGGGAATTATGTGTCAAATGTCACCGCGCTGGCGGAGCAGAAACGAAAACACATTATGAAAGAAGCGGAGCGCCTCCTCTCTATCGGAAAGGACATGGGGATCGCGCGCTCAGAATACACCGCAGTCCTTGACAGGCTGTACGGGAAGGAGGATCCAGATGATCGAACTGAAAAATCTTGACAAAACATTCCGGGACATCCACGCCGTAGACCATATATCCGGTTCCATCCGGGAGGGCATGGTGTTCGGCCTGATCGGTTCAAACGGAGCGGGAAAGAGCACGCTCCTGCGCATGATCGCAGGCATTATCCGCCCTGACAGCGGAGAGATCCTGGTGGACGGCGGACCGGTATACGAAAATCCGGAGGTAAAATCACAGGTCTGCTTTTTGTCGGATTCTCCCTGCTATTTTCCAAATGCAGATATCCGGCAGATGCGGGACTACTACGCTATGATCTACCCGTCTTTTAACAGGAAACTGTTTGATTCTCTGGTAGAGAAGTTCAGGCTGGAGCCAAAACGCAGGATCAGTTCCTTTTCAAAAGGGATGAAAAAGCAGGTATCGATCCTTCTCGGCATCTGTTCCGGCACCAGGTATCTGCTCTGCGATGAGACATTTGACGGGCTTGATCCGGTGGTCCGCCAGGCGGTGAAAAGCCTGTTTGCCGCAGAGATCATGAACCGGGATCTTACTCCGGTGATCTCCTCCCACAATCTGCGGGAACTGGAGGATATCTGCGACAGCATCGGGCTCCTTCATCAGGGGAAGCTCCTTCTCACCCAGGACCTGGACCAGATTAAGTGTAACATCTGCAAACTCCAGTGTGTCATTCCGGACTCCCATCGGGAGCAGGCGCTCATACGCAGCCTGCGTATCCTCAGGATGGAACGCACCGGTTCCCTGCTGACACTGACCGTGCGCGGGGAGCGTTCACAGGTGCTGGAGCTTGTACACGCACAGGATCCTCTGTTTGCAGAGGTACTGCCCCTTACCCTTGAAGAAATATTTATCAGCGAAACGGAGGTGGCCGGTTATGACATTAAAGATTTCCTGCATTAAACTGATCCGCGAGGATATCCGGCACAGAGGATGGGCTGCTGCTCTGTCGAGCATCGTCCTTTTACTTATGATGCCGGTATATACCGTACTTTATCTGAGCAAATTTTCCGGGGTCACTCCCGGTTCCAGTGAGCTTGCCTATCTTGTCAGCTGTTTCCCGGGAATGTTCAACGGAAGCAATGTCCCGATCTTTGCGGCAGGGATAGGAGCCCTCGCAGTCCTTCTTGCACTGACCGGCTTCGGCTATATCCATTCCAGGGAGAAACTGGACCTTTATCACTCTCTTCCCGTGAGACGGTCCCGCTGGTTTGCGGCAGTATATCTGTCCGGTCTGCTCATGTTCCTTGTTCCATATATCATCTGTTCCGCACTGACCCTGGCGGCAGGTGCCTCCAAAGGGATCATGTCGCCGGGGCTCGCTGCAGACTGTGCATCTGCGATACTGGCAGGGATCCTTGCATGGCTCGTCATTTATACGGCATGTGTCTTTGCCGTTATGCTGACCGGGAGGACTGCCATCGGACTGCTCGCCTCGCTCGTTGTCATCGTACTGCCGTTCATGATGTTTTTTCTGCTCTCCTCACTGCAGACAGCATTTTTTGAAAGCTACTACACCCTGGAGACTCCCCTGTCGCAGAGGCTTGCAGATTACCTGTCGCCGCTTGGGATCTTTTCTTCGCTGATCACCCTGAGCGGCAACGGAGAATTAGGCGTCTCTGTTCCCGCTGCCGCAGTCATCCTGACTGCAGTGCTATTCACAGCCGCACTGTTCCTCTACCGTGCCTACCCCTCTGAGGCTGCCGGAAACGCCCTGGCTTTCCCGCTGATCTCACCGGTCGTAAAAGTGGTCGTCTGCATTCCGGCATCCCTGTTTGCAGGTCTCATGGCACAGACACTGATCGGGATCACAGACAGCAGCTGGATCTGCCTGATGAGCCTCCTCGCCGCTCTGGTCATCTGTGGGATCATCGAGTTTCTGTACACGATGGATCTTCGGACACTGCTGAAGGGCTGGCGTTCTTCACTGATCTCCATCGGTGCAGTCCTTGCCATCCTGAGTATCTTCCGGTTCGATCTGCTGGGCTATGATACATATATGCCTGACGAAGACAGGCTTGAAGGCATCAGTTTTTATCCAGATTCCTTCTCCGGCTATTTTTCTTACCCGGACGAAGTGCTCCCATCGGAATCCTCTCTCGGATACTATGTACCGGTAAAGGATATGGATCTGGTCTACACTCTGGCGCAGTCCGGGATACAAAATCTGAAGGATGGGCTCACACCGGACATGTTTTACTCGGCCGATGAGACGGACATCCCTGAAGGATATCTGCCCGCTGTATTCCGATACCGCACCTCCGGGGGACGCACCGTTTTAAGGCAGTACACTGTATCTAAGAAGGAAACAGAGGAAACACTGGCGCAGCTTCTGGAAGATCAGGAATACAGAAAGCAGCTTTTTCCCGTATTTCACGTTGACCGGGATAAAGTCGTTTCTCTGCAGATCAGTGATATCTACGGTCAGAACACGAACCTGAACCTGGACAGACAGCAAATGGACGCTCTTCTTGACGCGTACGAAAATGATGTCATGAAAGTGAGCGCAGATACTCTGATCAACGGAAAGCCCATCGGAGAGCTCATCGTCGAACTGCCCTATACAGAGACTGACACAGAAACCGGCGTCACCGACACTGCCTCATCTTACAACAGTGCCGGGAACACGTTCCTGCTCCCCATGCTGTACATCTATCCCGGGTATGATGACACTATGGCACTGCTCCAGGAATACGGCTGTCCTCTGAGCACAGAGATCGATCCTGCGGCTGTATCCTCCGTCACGCTCTCCCTGTCACATTCAACCATCGACAGCGGCAGCTATGATGATATGCTGCATGCGCTTTCTGATACGGCTGAACTGGAAGAGTACGAAGAGTCGACCGATATCACCGTCACCTCAGAGGAAGACATCGCCCTCGTGCTCGATCAGGTCGACGGATATTACATCGGGATCCTTGATCTGGGCTCCGCCTCCATGGATTACGTCAATATCTATTATAAAGACGGCAACTTCTACGGTTATTCCTTTTGACCCCCGGTGGCTCCCCCAAAATCGGGTATCCTAACTAACAATTTTCCCCTCCCGGAGGGGGCCCCCGGGAGGCAGCGTGCGTCCCGCACGCGCCCCCTCCCAGACGGTAAGGAATTACTGAAATCTGCCGGCGGACGCCTTTCGCCCTGCAGCTCTCAGTAATACCTCACCGTCACTTTCTTCTCCATCTCTTCCGCAGTCCTTACCAGCTGCTCCACCAGATTCTGCCGCATACTGAGTTCAAAGTTCAGCTCGGTCTCTTTATGGGCGGCATTTACCGCCGTGCCCACAAAAAGGTTCAGCTCCGTGCACTCTTCGATCAGAAGCCTTGCTAAGCGGGAGGCACCGTTGTCAACGTCCAGTTCATCAAAGAATTCTGCGTCAAACTCTCCCCTGGCATACTTTTTCAGCAGCTTCAGGCTTTTTCCCAGGGTCAGGACCCCCTCTGTCACAAGGTCGATCCCATCTATCACTGCCATGGGCGGCACATCGGGGTCAGCCGTATCGATCTTCGTCACGACCTCTTTTCCCAATACCCTTGCCACAACGTTAGCGCTGGTCCCGCCGGAGACAACTTTTTTCCCCTCTGCATGCATAAAGTCCCGCACTGCTCTCTCATCATCCTCTTTTTTTGCCGGAGGACCGGTAAAGATACTGACCACCCGTCTCTCGATCACCCTTGCCACCGCAACAGTAGTATCGTCCCCGGGCTTCTCCTCATACAGCTCGTCGCATGCCTGGGAGAGCATCACCACAAGGCGGGATGCCGACAGCGTCTTCTTCGTACATTTCAGCGTATACTCGGACATTGCCTCCCAGGTCCATCCCTGGAGGTTCAGGATGGAGCCTGCGCCTGCATAGATCACCCCGTCGCTCATCAGGGTGAAGCAGTCGTTTTTTTTCACCTGGAACCTGGATTCATGTACTTTTTTCCCCTCGATCTCCCGTACCTCATATGGATATTTCACGATCTTTCCGTCCCGGATAAACACGCAGGATGGGTTGTCAAACTCCGCCAGATACGCCTCGCCGCTGTGGAAGATCTGGAGGATGCTGAAGGTGGCATAAGCGACTTTGCGCACCTTGCAGATGGGAAGCGTCTTCGCAACTGTCTCCACACAGGACTCGATGGTTGCGCCTTCCCGCAGCATAGTCCCCAGGATCTTCGACGTCAGGGTGGCAAGGATGTTTGCCTTCACCCCGCTTCCCATCCCGTCCGCAAGGATCACGATATCTGAATCTTTTGTCCTGAGCACCTCTACTTTATCGCCGCAGAGTTCCTCCCCCTGCTTGTTCAGGCTCTTCCAGGACACATCAATACTGAAACTCATACCCCGCCTCCTCACTCTTCCTCATTCAGGATAGAATCTCTCAGCTTCGTCAGCGTCACCTTCGTCTCCGCTGTAGTCTCTCCGAGAAGTCCGGCGATCTCCTGCGCCACCATCATCTGTTTCTCTATGACTTTCTGCGCCATCTCCACCGTCTCTACTTTCAGGTTATAGTGCTGTTCCTTTATCCTCTCTTCCCTTGTCACATCCTGGAAAAGGACCAGCACGGCGTCCAGGTTTTCAATGTAAACGATGGTTTCCTCTGCCACGATCCTGCCTCTGTCCAGCCGGATCTTCTTATGGAACACCGGCTCCCTTGTCAGGAGCGCACTTTCAATGTCATCCGCTTCGATGAACTCAAAGATATATCTCCTGACCGCTTCGTCGTGTCCCACGCCCAGCAGTTCCTGGCCTTTTCGGTTACAGTCCAGGATCCGCATATCATTTCCGATGACAAAGATCATATTCGGCGTCATATCCATGACTACATTAGACATGGACTCCGCCTGGGTCAGGGCATAAGGCATGCACATGGTGACTTCCGCTTTTCCCTGGAACACGGCGACAGCTTTCTCCCGGCAGGTAGAGTATCCGCAGGCGCCGCAGTTCAGCTCATCCTCTTTCGAATATTTCCCCGTGGACATCAGGATCCTCCGGATCTGTTCCTCGGTGGGCATCCGGTCATCCAGCCCTCGGTTTCCGAATCTCTTAGCAAGTTCTTCCGTACTCATATCCGGAAGGTCACGGGCTGCTCTGTAAGAGACTCCATTCTCGATCTTTACCTTTGTCTTCACATAGGAAGTATTCCAGTGTGCAGAAGCCGGTCCCTTCGCGCACCCGCCCTCGCAGACATTTGCCTCGATAAAACAGTGGTCCAGCTCGCCTCTCTCGAGACATTCCAGCATCTCCATACAATTCTCCAGTCCGTCCACGAACACCTTATGATATCCGTCTGACTCCTCTTCCGTGATGACAGACTGGATCACGCCGCCGCTGACCGGATACAGGCGGTTGATCTTCGGATCCGGATTTCCCATAGGTTTCTCCCCGCAGGAGTGAAGATCTATCCCCTCTTCTTTCAGCCACAGTGCAAGTTCTTCAAAGGTCAGGATGGCGTCTACCGCACCCGTCACCCGGTCGTCCCCCTCCGCCTCCTGCTTCTTGGCGATGCAGGGGCCAAGAAAGACCACTTTCACGTCCTGTCCGTAAATCTTCTTTATATAGCGTCCGTGGGCGATCATGGGGGATACCACCGGCGCCATCAGCTTCGCGCAGTCCGGATAGTATTTCTCGACCAGGTCGTTCACGCTGGGGCAGCACGTGGTGATGATATTTGGCATTTCTCCTTCCCGGACCAGTTTCTTATACTCGTTCGTCACCAGAGCCGCGCCCTCTGCCGTCTCCCTGACCTCTGCGAATCCCAGCCGCTGCAACGCGTCCACCACCTGCCCCGGGCTGTCGAACTCCAATACTCCCGCATAGGACGGCGCGATGGAAATGACTGTTCTCATACCCTGGCGCAGATATCCCTTCACACGATCCATGTCGCTGGCAAAGGTCTTTGCGTTCTGCGGACATACCTCAAGGCATCTCCCGCAGTTGATACAATGGTCAACCATGATACGCGCCTGCTCATCCCGCACCGAGATCGCTTTCACCGCGCAATGGCGCACGCATTTGTAGCAATGGCGGCATTTCGCATCCTTAAAGTCTATGACTCTCATCTTACATACCCTCCTTGCAATTCCAGCTTTTGCCGGACGTTTTACGCACGTTTTTCTGTTAGCACCATTTTACCAGAGCCCTGTATGAATATCCAGTAAAATACCCGCTCCATGAACGTCACTTTGATCTTTGTCTGGTCAGTTATGAAACTGTGACTTTATCTGTCAGAAATGAAACCTTTCCCCCTCCCGGCGCCGTCTAATATATGTAACCGTGAAACAACGGCACAAAAGCTGCAGCACAGATCCGCCGGAAAGGAGGAGATAATGATATAATGGAACTCTCAAAGAGGAAGGAGGGGATCTCTCTGAAATATCTTGTCATCAAAGCCCAGAAAGGGGACGCCCAGGCCTTCATCAAACTGATCGAACAGAATAAACAGAGCATGTACAAAGTGGCGCGGAGTTATTTTCAAAATGAGGAAGATATCGCGGACGCGCTTCAGGATACGATCGAGACCTGCTACCGGTCCATTCCACATCTTGCAAATCCGGAATACTTCCGGACCTGGCTGATCCGCATCACGATCAATAAATGCAACGATATCATCCGAAAAAACAGACGGGAACACCCGACAGCGGAATTCCCGGAGCAGGGAGAGATCTGTATGGAACTGAAAAACTGTGAATTTGAGGAACTGATGCGCTCTCTCAACGAAAAATACCGCACGGTCCTTCTTCTCTATTACGGGGAAGGTTTCAAGGTCAGCGAGATCGCACAGCTTCTCGACATGGAAGAAAATACGGTAAAAACCCATCTGACCCGGGGACGGAAAAAGTTTAAGGAGATCTGGTCCGCACAGAGCGCGGCGACCTGATACGATATGTTACCCGAAACAGATGTTATGATACAAGGTCATGATACAAGACCACGATCCAAAAGGAGGAATCATTTTGAAAAAAGAATTTTCACAAGAAGAAATGGAACAGATCCTGAAAAACGACGCTGTCATCCCCACATCTGTGGATGAAAAGATAAAAGAAACCTATGACAAACTGGGACTGACCGCAGCCGCCCCGGAAGGACATGACAAGGGCAGCGCTTCTCAGAAAACGCGCCCGGTCCAGATGAAGAAGAAAAAGGTGTGGGTCACCATCGCAGCCGCAGCCGCGTTGACTGCGGGGCTCGGCATCACTGCATTCGCGGTAAACCAGTTGCTGAAAGTCGACCTGACCGAGAAGGACGGCACACTCGCCTACAATGTCTCTGTAGACCCGGAGGCCAAAGAAGCTCATGTGGTCACCTCATCCCCAGCTTACGTTCCGGAAGGATATGAGTACCATGAGGATGGACCGTACGGAGGCAAGTGGCATAACGATACCACTGACGGCAGCATGAGCATCATCACCCACAACGCAGCCGATCTCTATCTGATGACTCAGACTGGCGGCGGCACAGCCTCGCAGATAGACAAAGGCGACTACATCAAGACCGTAGAGATCAGAGGGATGAATGTGGATGTGTTCTCTTCCGACAGTATCTATACTGATGACGATACGATACGCCAGGACGTCGTTCTAACCAACGAAGAGTACGGCTATATGATCCAGGTCTTTCTGAAAGGCACTGATCTCGCCGATGACGAGGCGCTGAAAGTTGCAGAGGGACTTGATATCCAGGTATCAGATGAGACAGTCCCCTATGCCACCGATGAAGAGATCGCTAAGATAAAAGAGGAGCAGACGGCAGATTTTGACTCAGCCTATGACAGTTCTCTCTTCTACAATGTAGGCGATGTGATCACAGATCCGCAGGATAAAGACAATAAAACAGAATTCAAAGTAACCGACGTCAGACTTGCCGATTCCCTTCCTCTGGACCAGTTCCCAAAGGAGAATTACGTGCCGGATTATGACAGCGCGGTCGCCCCGCTCCTGAACGAGGACGGCACACTGAAGCCTCGCGAACGGTATTCACCCGCCAGCGACAGCTTCAGCGAGGACAATCTGGAGACCGCTGACTCGAAATTCATTGTCGCGACGGTAGAAATCACTAATAACGGAGATTCTTCCACAGAGGAATATATCACCCCGATGCTTGAGTATCTCAGCAAAGATGAGAACGGAAACTATACAAAATTCAACGTACAGTCCGCATCAGCTGCATATCAGGCTCTGAACGTGGACGGCGGGATGACCAACTCCTATCCAAGGGTGAAAGTGACGGAGTAGATTTAAATCCGCAAATGAAGCAAAACATCCGCCGGAGGGATATGTTGCCCGCGGACACGTTCGCACTCGGAAAACAACGCAGCGGCACATAGGCGCGCAGAGGACGCGCGCCAAGTGCCGGCGTTGTTTTACGGTCCTTAGGCAACATATCCCTCCGGCTTGTTTTGTTCATTCCGGCAGTCAGGAATCAACGGATGATGCGTTGCTCCCTGCCTGTTTAAAATTGCCGGGAGAAGCCAGCGCACCAGCCGGGAAAGTATGTTGCTTGAAGACTGTAGAACGGCGCCGGTGCTTAGAGCGTGTCTTTTGCGCTCTTATGTACCGCTGCGCCGTTCTCCAAGCGGAAGCGGGTCTGAGGGCAATATCCCTCCCCGGCGGACGCCGTCTGCTCCCTCCCGCCAATTCTAAATCAGTCTCAGTTGATCGATCTCTTCACATACGAGGTATGCAGTATCTGATGTGCCCGCTCGCTTCCCGGGTGCCCGAGATACTCATCATACACCTTCTTGACCGACGGATTCTCATGGGACTTCCGGATCGTCTTTGCCGCATCGTTATCGTACAGTGCCTTTGCGCGGATCGCCCTCACATCCTCAAAGTTGCGCACGTCCGCATGTACCTGTGGCTGACCGCCGCCGTTCACGCAGCCGCCCGGGCAGCACATGATCTCGATAAAGTGATAATCTGCTTCGCCGGAACGGACTTTGTCCATGATCATCTTCGCATTGCCAAGACCCGACGCCACAGCCACTTTCACGTCCATCCCCGCCACATTGTATGTTGCTTCTTTGATCCCGTCCGTGCCGCGCACTTCCGTGAATTCTACTTTCTCCAGTTCTTTTCCTGTCAGTTTTTCCACTGCGGTCCTCAGAGCAGCCTCCATGACGCCTCCTGTCGCGCCGAAGATCACACCGGCTCCCGTGGACTCTCCCAGCGGGTCGTCGAAGCCCTCATCCGGAAGACTGCGGAAATCGATCCCCACCTTGCGGATCAGCCTTGCCAGTTCTCTTGTGGTGATGGAGATATCCACGTCCGGCACTCCTGCCGCATACTGGTCATCCCGCTGGAGTTCAAACTTTTTCGCGGTACAGGGCATGACGCTGACACAGACGATATCCTCCGGCGGGATCCCCATCTTCTCCGCGTAATAAGTCTTTGTGATAGCGCCGAACATCTGCTGGGGCGATTTGCAGCTCGATAAATGGGCGAGCTGGTCCGGATAATAGTGTTCACAGTATTTGATCCACCCCGGTGAACAGGACGTCATCATGGGAAGGACTCCGCCGTTCTGCACTCTCTCCAGGAACTCGTTCGCTTCCTCCATGATCGTCAGGTCCGCGCTGAAATCAGTATCAAACACTTTGTCAAATCCGATCCTTCGAAGTGCCGCAGCCATCTTGCCTTCCACATCTGTTCCCATGGGATAGCCGAATTCCTCTCCGAGGGCTGCGCGGACAGCCGGCGCTGTCTGTACCACTACATGTTTCGACTCGTCCGCGATGGCTTCAAGGACGTCATCTGTATTGTCCTTCTCATAGAGGGCTCCGGTCGGACAGGCCGCGATACACTGGCCGCATCCCACACAGCTGGTCTCTCCCAGCCCCATCTCAAATGCCGAGCCGATGAATGTGGCAAAGCCCCGGTTATTGGGTCCGATCACACCCACAGACTGTACCTTCTCACACACCGCGGAACATCTGCGGCAGAGAATGCACTTATTGTTATCGCGGATCATATGTACTGCACTTGTATCCAGCTCATAGTGATTCCTCTCTCCTTCGAAATGATCCTCATCATCCACTCCCAGTTCCTGGCAAAGTTCCTGGAGCTCACAGTGACCGCTGCGGACACAGGAGAGACATTTCTTATCATGGGCAGATAAAAGGAGCTGCAGTGTCCTTCTCCTTGAGTCAAGGAGCCTCCTTGTGTTCGTCCTCACTTCCATGCCTTCTGCCACCGGATAGACACAGGCAGCTACAAGCCCTTTCGCGCCTTTTACTTCCACCACGCACATCCGGCACGCACCGATCTCATTGATCTCTTTTAACCAGCACAGTGTAGGGATCCGTATCCCCGCCGCGTGCGCCGCTTCCAGGATGGTAGAGCCGGCAGGTGCGGTGACGTTCAGACCATTGATCTTTAAATTCACATTTTCCATTCTTCTCATGCCCTCCTATTCTTTGTAGATCGCGCCGAAACGGCATTTTTCCATACATGCGCCGCACTTCACGCACTTCTCCGGGTTGATCATGTGAGTCTCCCGGACCTTTCCGATGATGGCGTCCGCCGGACAGGTCCTTGCGCAGAGCGTACATCCCTTACATTTATCCGGATCGATATGGTACTGTACAAGGTCCTTACAGACTCCCGCCGGACATTTCTTATCCACGATATGGGCGATGTATTCGTCCCTGAAATATCTCAGGGTGGAGAGCACCGGATTGGGCGCCGTCTGCCCCAGGGCGCACAGAGAATTCTCCTTCAAATGATAACAGAGCTCCTCCAGTTTATCCAGATCTTCCATGGTCGCCTGCCCTTTTGTGATCTTTTCCAGGATCTCCAGCATCCGCCTCGTCCCGATCCGGCAGGGCGTACATTTCCCACAGGACTCATCCACCGTGAACTCCAGGAAGAACTTGGCGATATCCACCATACAAGTATCCTCATCCATGACGATCAGCCCGCCGGATCCCATCATGGAGCCGATGGCGATCAGATTGTCATAGTCGATGGGAACGTCAAAATGTTCCGCCGGGATACAGCCTCCGGAGGGGCCGCCGGTCTGTGCTGCCTTGAACTTCTTTCCGTTCGGCACTCCGCCTCCGATCTCCTCCACGATCTCACGGAGCGTGGTCCCCATGGGTATCTCCACAAGCCCGGTATTGTGGATCTTTCCTCCAAGAGCAAAGACCTTTGTACCTTTGGACTTCTCCGTTCCCATAGACGCGAACCACTCCGGACCGTTCACGATGATCTGGGGAATATTCGCGTAGGTCTCCACGTTGTTCAGGATCGTCGGTTTCTGGAACAGACCTTTCAGTGCAGGATAGGGCGGGCGGGGTCTTGGCTCTCCTCTGTTTCCCTCGATGGAAGTCATAAGAGCCGTCTCCTCTCCGCACACAAATGCTCCTGCACCGAGTCTCAGTTCAATATCAAAATCAAATCCCGAATCAAAAATATTCTCACCCAGCAGACCGTACTCTCTCGCCTGAGAGATGGCGATCTCGAGACGTTTCACCGCGATCGGGTATTCAGCACGGACGTAGATATACCCCTGAGACGCGCCGATCGCATAGCCTGCGATCGCCATCGCCTCCAGCACTGCGTGAGGGTCTCCCTCCAGGATGGAACGGTCCATGAATGCTCCGGGATCTCCCTCGTCCGCGTTGCAGCAGACATATTTCTGATCCGCCTCATTTGCAGCCGCAAACTTCCATTTCAGTCCGGTCGGGAATCCGGCTCCGCCCCGTCCCCTCAGACCGCTGTCAAGGAGGATCTGTATCACTTCCTCGGGCGTCTTCTGGGTCAGCACGGTCCCCAGTGCTTCGTATCCTCCTGTGCCAATGTATTCTTCGATATTCTCCGGGTTGATGACTCCACAGTTGCGGAGCGCCACTCTGTGCTGCTTTTTGTAAAAATTCGTCTCATTGAGGGGGATGATCTGCTCTGTCTTTGTAGTCTCATCATAGAGGAGACGGCGGACGACTCTTCCCTTGAGCAGATGTTCTGACACGATCTCCGGGATGTCATCCTCCCGGACCATGGAATAAAAAGTTCCCTCCGGATAAACGATCATGATAGGACCCAGAGCACACAGCCCGAAACAGCCCGTCTTTACAACGCCGACTTCCTCACCGAGACCGTTCGCCGCGATCTCTTTTTCCAGCCGGTCTATGATCCTCTGGCTGCCCGAGGAGGTGCATCCGGTCCCGCCGCAGACAAGTACATGTGAACGATACATAGATTTTCCTCCTTTTCTATTTCAGGCCATCCTGCACGGCACTCAGCGTATACTTTGTTACCACCTGACCTCCCAGCAGATGGAGGCGCAGCACCTCCAGCGCTTTCTCGGGCGTCATCTTTACATACGTCACCTTTTCTTTTCCCGGTTCCATCACTTCCACAATGGGTTCATACTGGCACAGCCCGATGCATCCGGTCTGTGTCACACAGATCTTCTCCGACAGGTTCTGCTCCTGCACCGCGTCGGAAAGCGCAGTGAGGACAGGGCGCGCCCCGCTGGCGATCCCGCAGGTCGCCATTCCTACAACGACCCGGATCTGGTCCTCATTCTCCGCGCGCACGCCTACCTTTCCCTGCATCTTTTCTCTGATGGCACGCAATTCTTCCAGTGATTTCATATATTACCTCCATTCTCCTATATCTCGGCTCCTCCGTCCGTCTCTTCTTTCCCCGCCTCCAGATATTCCCTGATAAACGCCGATACTTCCGGTTCCATGAAAGAGATCTCATCTCCGAGGATTCCCCTCATCTCCCGGGTATCCAGCACGAAACTTTTTCCCCCGTACCTGTATGTATATCTGAAGCTGATCTGTTCATTGAAAATGATCAGCGTGTGGATGACAGCGCTGATATCCCCCAGCGGCATCCTGTCAATATGGGACAGCCCGAACACCGCTGTCACTTCTGTTCCTTTTCCTTTTTCCGAACGGATCTGGAAACTGCCTCCTGTGCTCTCCGCCGCCTGTTTAAAAAAAGGGACCCCAAGGCCTACCTTTCTCGTCGTCCTTGTCGTAAAGAACGGATCCTGCACTTTTTCCACCTGTTCCGGCGTCATCCCGCACCCGTCATCTCTTATCATGACAGTGAGGATATCTTCCTTCGGCTGCACGGATACAGTGATCTCAACATGCGACGCTTGGGCGCGCACGGAGTTCTCCGCAATATCCAGAATGTTCAGGGCGATCTCCGGCATCATAGGCTTACTCGTACTTTGCCAGGATGCCGTCCAGATCATCCACGGTCAGACGACCGTAGACCTCCTCATTGATCATCATGACCGGCGCCAGCCCGCAGGCTCCCACACATCGGCACGCATCCAGAGAAAACTTTCCATCCGGCGTACATTCGCCGCCAACGATCCCCAGCTTCTCCATCAGTGCATTGTAGATATCCCCCGAGCCTTTCACATAACATGCCGTACCGAGACAGACCGAGATCCGATATCTTCCCTTTGGGCTCATCGTAAACTGAGAGTAAAATGTCGCCACGCCGTAGATCTTCTCCATCGGGATTCCGGTCTGGTCCGAGATCATCTTCTGGACTTCGATCGGAAGATAACCATATATTTCCTGCGCTTTCTGCAGGATCGGCATGAGGGCTCCTTTCTCACCCTTAAGCTCATCGATCACCTTCATCAGAGCCTCTTCCTGTTCCTTCGTCCCCGCGAATGGAACAGTTCCCTTTTTTTCAGCCATTCTTCAACCTCCGTTTCTTAAGTCTTCGTTGCTCATTGTGTATATGATATCATATGAAATTACAAACTTCTACTGATATACTATTAATTTTTTGTGTATATTTTCCATATATCAAACCTTTTGTCTGACACTTTCATTGCTTTTTGCACATCCGGATGATATACTGAATACAAATTTTTGTACTTTAAGTTCGATTTTCCAATTCATTTTTTCAGGAGGCATTATGACGATCAGAGAGATGCAGGAGGTTCTTGACGCCAGTTTCCTTTACGGAGAAGATCTGGCGGACCTGGATGTAGAATTTGTTTTTTCCGCTGATATGATGAGCGATGTACTGGCATACGGTTCAAAATGTTCTGTACTCATCACCGGGCTCTGCAATCCGCAGGTGGTCCGCACCGCAGAGATGCTGGACATCGTCTGTATCATCTTTGTCCGGGGAAAAATGCCGGACGAGAACATGCTGGCGCTCGCCACAGGCAAAGGGATCGCTGTCCTGGCGACAGATCACTTTATGTTCACCACTTGCGGGATCCTGTATGAACACGGTTTACGAGGAGGTGCTTGAATGGGAGAAGCACTCACATTCCGCTATACCATAGACGGAGACGATTTCACAAGAGCAGGAGAGGCAAGCAGCTCTGTAAAAAACAAATTAAAGCAGCTCGGGCTGGACAGCGATGTGATCCGTAAAGTTGCGATCGCAATGTACGAAGGTGAGATCAACATGGTCATCCATGCCGACGGCGGTGAGATCACAGTCACCGTCACCGACAGTGGGATCACCATGGTACTTGCCGATACCGGTCCCGGCATCCCTGATGTGGGACAGGCGATGCAGGAAGGCTGGTCCACCGCCCGCGCAGAAGTCAGGTCTCTGGGATTCGGCGCCGGCATGGGGCTTCCCAATATGAAAAAATACACCGATGAGATGCAGATCGACACAGTCATCGGAAAAGGTACCACCATCAAAATGAAAGTATATATCTGACTCCGCGGGAGCGGCTTTTGCAAACGCACTGACTCCGGAAAGCGGCTCCTGCAGACACTCTGACTCCGGGAAAGGAGGGCACGTCACATTTCCATGAACACATATAAATTCATGCGCTCGGTCAGGCTCAAGGAATCTGCCTGCCGGGGCTGCATCAACTGTATCAAGCACTGCCCCACCCAGGCGATCCGGGTACATAACGGAAAAGCGCATATCATAGACAAATTCTGCATCGACTGCGGCAGATGCATCTCCTACTGCCCCCATCATGCAAAGATCCCGGTCTATGATCCGCTCTCCGTGATCAACAATTTCAAATACACCGTGGCGCTGCCTGCGCCCTCGCTCTACGCACAGTATAATAACCTCACAAATGCGGACATCGTGCTGAACGCGCTCCTGAGACTGGGGTTTGACGACGTGTACGAAGTGAGCGCCGCAGCGGAACTTGTCTCGGAGGCGTCACGGGAATACATCAAGGCTCACGCAGAGGACGCGCCTTTTATCAGTTCCGCCTGTCCTTCTGTGGTCCGTCTGATCCGGGTAAAATTCCCTTCCCTGGTCTCCCGTCTCCTTCCCATCAAAGCACCTGTGGAAGCAGCGGCAGAGATCGCCCGGGCGCGCGCGATAAAAAAGACCAGGCTGAAGCCGGAGGAAATCGGGATCATCTTCATCTCTCCCTGTCCCTCCAAGGTCTCCTACGCGAAGGCACCCCTGGGTATTGAGAAGAGCAATATCGACAATGTGGTGGCGATCAAGGATGTTTATCCCCTTCTCCTGCCCCACATGAAGCACGACGAGAGCCAGCTCATCCCCCTCTCTGCTTCCGGGCGGATCGGGATCGGCTGGAGCAATGCCGGCGGTGAGGCAGGCGGACTGCTGGTGGATAACTATCTGGCTGCCGACGGCATCGTCAATATCCTGCAGGTACTGGAAGAACTGGAAGACGAAAAACTCCACGGACTCTCTTTCGTGGAACTGAACGCCTGCAGCGGAGGATGCGTAGGCGGGACTCTCACCGTAGAGAACGCCTATATCGCCGCCGCGAAGACGAAACGGCTGGTCCGGTATCAGCCCGTCTCCAAGAACCATCTGGAAGATACTCCGGAACTTGCCAATATCCACTGGGCGGACAACGTGGAATATGAACCCGTCTTCCGATTGGGAAATACGTTTAAGGAAAGCCTTCAGATGATGGGAAAGGTAGAAGAACTCACAGCGAGATTCCCGGGACTGGACTGCGGCTCCTGCGGAGCCCCCACCTGCCAGACGCTTGCAGAGGATATCGTGCGCGGGGATGCCACCGAGAACGACTGCATCTATGTGCTCCGCGCCAACATCGCGGACCTGTCGCAGAAGATCGAACACCTGACCGGCAGTTCGGAATCCGGCTCCCCGCTTTCCGAGGAAGACGACCGGCTGCTGCACAGATACATCAAAGAACTGACCACCGAGCTCGCCTCTTTCGGCGTGCCCGAGAATACAAAACAGGAGGATCCGATAACATGAGATTACAGACGATCTTTGAGCTTCCCGGGTTCCGGGTCCTGGCAGAAGGGGATCCCGGACGTGAGATATCCCGCGTCTTCTGCTGCGACCTCTTGAGCATCGCCATGGGAAAGGCTCCCGCGGACGGCGTCTGGGTGACTGTGATGGGGAACAGGAACACCCTCGCCGTGGCGTCCCTGACGGACACTGCCTGCATCGTTCTCGCGGAAGGGGTATCTCTGGATGAGGCAACACTTGAAAAGGCCCGCGAAGAAGGCATTGCTGTCCTCTCCACGGACCTTCCCGTCTTCGATGCGGCGCTCAAGATCTATCAGGCAGGCAGGCCATGATCCCTCTTTTCTACGACCTGCATATCCATTCCTGTCTTTCCCCATGCGGGGATGACGATATGACGCCAGCCAACCTGGTTGGGATGGCGGCGGTAAAAGGGCTTGACGTGATCGCACTGACAGACCACAATTCCTGCGCCAACTGTCCTGCTGCCATATATCACGGAAAAAACTACGGCGTCACCGTGATCCCCGGCATGGAGCTGACCACCGCGGAGGAAGTCCACGTAGTCTGCCTCTTTCCCTCGCTGGAGCTTGCCCTGGAGTTCGACCGGCTCGTATCCGGCAGGCTCCTTCCGGTCCCGAACCGGGAGGATATCTTCGGGAAACAGCAGGTCATGGATGAACAGGACGAAGTCATCGGAACAAAAGGACATCTTCTGATCAACGCGACCACCATCTCCTTTGACGAGGCATTTCTCCTGACGGAGCGCTCCGGCGGGATCGCATATCCGGCACATGTAGACAAATCCTCCACCAGCGTTCTCTCCAACCTGGGCTTTGTCCCGCCGGAGAGCACCTTCACCTGCGCGGAATTCCATGACTTTAAAAACCTCCACCGGATACGGCGGGAACATTCATATTTCGAAAAATGTAATGTGATCTGCTGCTCGGACGCCCACTACCTGGAGGACATCCACGAGCCGGACTATCAGCTCTTCGCCCGGTCGCGGAATATCCCCGACATCCTGGATTCCCTCCGCGGATGAAAACAGCTTGTCTTTTTATTTAAACCGATACCCCACTCCGACCTCCGTAATGATATGCTGGGGGTCGGAAGGGTTTTTCTCGATCTTTCTGCGGAGCGTCGCCATGAACACACGGAGTGTCCCCGCTTCCACTCCCTCTGCATATCCCCAGATCTCTTTCAGGATATAGTGGTGTGTCAGCACTTTGCCCCGGTTTGCGATGAGCAGGCTTAATATCTTATATTCGATCGGCGTCAGGTGGACTTCCGTTCCCCCCACCTCTACTCTCCGTTTTTCATAATCCACCAGCAGGTCCCCCTGTTCAAAACAGGACGCCTTCTCCTGGGGATGGATCTCCGCCTTCCGAAGCGCCGCCCGGATCCGCGCCAGAAGTTCTCCCATATAGAACGGCTTTGTCACATAGTCGTCCGCCCCGGCGTCCAGGGCATGGATCTTCTCCTCTTCCTCCTGCCTCGCGGAGACGACGATCACCGGAGTGTCCGCGATCTCACGGATGCTGTGTATGACTTCCATCCCGTCCCCATCCGGAAGTCCCAGGTCCAGGATCACAAGGTCCGGACGGTTTGCATAGAACAGGCTCACCGCCTCTTTCACTGTCCCTGCCACCTGAAACGCATAAGCTTCTCCCTTAAAGCTCATTGATAGAAAATGTATGATATATTTATCGTCCTCCACGATCAGTATCGTCTTTTTATTATCCATGATTCTGTCATCCCGCCGCTTCCGCTTTCAGCCAGAATGTAAAGCGGGCGCCTCCTTCCAGTCTGTTTTCCGCCCATATCTTTCCCCCGTGGGCTTCCACCACTTCTTTGCATATCGCAAGTCCCAGACCGATCCCCCGTTTCTGGTCCGGGCTTTTTTCACTCACAGAGACAAACTCCCCGAAGATCTGCTGCTCCATCCCGGGCTTGATCCCCTTCCCGTTGTCTTCCACGACAAAGTACGCTTTATTGTCCTGAAAAGAAAGACTCAGGCGGATCGTACCTCCTTCCCCCGTATTTTTCATGGCATTGTCCAGAAGATTGACGAGCACCTGTATGATCAGCCTTCCATCCACCTCCGCCGTAAGGACTTCCTCAGGCACGGAATTCTGAAATCTGCGATGTTCCCGAAGCCCTGTGATGTGCCGCTCCGCCTCATAGACAAGATCCTCCAGGACTTCCTGCCGGCGGTCGATAAAGTCCGTACCGCCTTCCAGCTTTGTCATGCTCAGGATATTCTCCATCGTCCGTGTGAGCCACATGCTCTGTTCACGGATATCATTTACAAGGCTCTCTTTTTCCTCCTCATCCGCATCACGGCTTGCAAGGATCATGTCGCAGTCGCCGATGATCCCTGTCAGGGGCGTACGGAAGTCATGCGAGATGCTGCGCAGCATGCTGCTCTTTAAGTGCTCCCGCTCCACCTCCAGGCGGGTCTTTTCCTGTTCAGAATAGATCAGTTCCCGGTCCAGCGCGATCCCGATCTGTCCCGCCGCTGCGCGGATAAAGATCTCCTGTTCAGATCCAAGCCCGTTGTCGTCTGTAAACACTTTCAGTTCCCCGATCTTCTGCAGGATGCCTCCGATCGGAAAGATGACATAACCGGTCTCATTCTCTTCCTGCCCGCTCTCATCCCCATAGATCTCCACAGACGCCCTGTATCCCGTATTCTCCTGTATATACCGGATCCCCAGCTCGATGATGTGTTCTTTTCCGGTGACATTGATAAACTTTTCCGACATCTCGGACATGCGCCTCGCCGCTTTCTCATTCTCCTCCGCAATCGCCGCCTGCTTCCGGAATCTCGCTGTCATCCCCGACGAGATGCAGGAAACGGCAAGGAACAGTGCCATCAGGACCACATCGTCCGGATTCATGATCGCAAACGTATGGACAGGGACCGTAAAAAAGTAATTGAACAGCAGGACACTGACCACCGCCCCGATGATGCCGTACTCATACCCTGATGTAAAAGCACCGACAAGAAGGACACCGATCAGGAATACCATCAGCACATTTTCTTTCATCACTCCTGCCTCATTCAGGAGCAGACAGAACAGGCTTGCCGCGGCAACGATAAAAAGTGTATACAGGATGTCTGCAAACCGCTCTTTCCATTCCGTTTTCCTGGTCATGCCTCCGTTTTTTTTCATACTGCTCCTCATCTCCTGTCCATAGTCAAATACCGATGCCGGCACAGCATCATGCTGCGCCGGCACCCCGGTCACACCTCATCATAGCATCTTAAGCAATACTTGCCAAGATACGTTCTATATCTTTTTTCATCCCCACGATCATCAGATGGTCCTCCTGTTCCAGGACCCGGTCCGGATGAGGCAGGAACTGCAGATGACCGTTCACCTTTATTCCCAGGATGCTCACGTGATACCGGGAGCGGATCGCAAGCTGACCGATGCTCTTTCCGACCCATCCTTTCATCGGCGGGATCTCAAGGATCGAATATCCCTCCGCCATCTCAATATAATCAAACACTTTGTTGCTCCCGTATTTCACGGCAAATCTCTCTGCCACATCCCGCTCCGGATAGATAACCTCATCCGCTCCGTTCCGAAGAAGGAACTTCGCCTGGATATCCCGGTTCGCCTTACTCACAACATATTTCGCCCCCAATTCCTTAAGCAGGCTGGTGATCTCCAGGCTGCTCTGAAAATCGGAACCGATACACACAAAACAGATGTCAAAGTTTCCCACGCCCAGGCTCCTTAAAACGTCTTCTTTCATACAGTCCCCGACTTTTGCCATCACCGCCACGGGAAGCAGCTCCTGCATGGACTCTTCATTTTTGTCAACGATCATGACCTCATTTCCCATTTCTGCCATATTGGTACACAGATGATGTCCGAGCCTTCCCATTCCTATGATCAAAACTGATTTCATTTTTCTCCTCCTACCGTCTTTATCCTGTCATATCCGGTCATTATCCGATCATTACCTGCTCTTCCGGAAGCTTCACCGGCGGTTCCACTTTATGTCCCTTCAGCGAAAGGGCAAACGTCATGCTTCCGACCCTTCCGCAGAACATAAGGAAGATCAGGACAAGCTTTGATATGGTATCCAGATCCCTTGTGATCCCTGCAGACATTCCCACAGTGCCCATCGCGGACGCCACCTCAAATATCACGTCTGTCACATCCAGTGATGTAGCTGTGACGATGACCAGCACTGCCGTCACACACAGGGTCAGATTCGTACAGAGCACTGTGCCCGCCTTGTGGATCGCGTCCGTACTGAGCCTCCGTCCAAACATGCTGCACTCTTTTTTGTCAAAGAGCCCGGAGGACACGTAAGCGATAAGTACGACAAAAGTGGTCGTCTTGATACCGCCCGCCGTGGAGCCGGGGCTTCCTCCGATAAACATGAGCAGGGAAGTGAACAGCTTGCTGCTGTCCGTCAGCGCCGCCGTGTCCACCGTGTTAAACCCGGCCGTCCTCGCCGTCACGGATCCAAACAGGGAACAGAGGATCTGTTCGTCCAGCGGTCTTCCCACCAGTGTATTATCATATTCAAGGACAAACAAAACAGCCGCTCCCCCGAAGATCAGGATCAGCGTCATCAGGATCGTGATCTTCGTATGCAGCCGCCACCGCCAGAAATGCAGTTTGTGTTCGGACAAGTCGTTCCAGATAAAAAATCCGATACCGCCGATGATGATCAGCAGCATGATCACAAGGTTGACCACCCAGTCTCCGGAATATCCCGTAAGGGAGACATACTCCCCGTCCTTTCCCATCAGGTCAAATCCCGCATTGCAGAATGCGGAAACGGAGTGGAAGATTCCGTAATAGACCGCCTGTGCCGGTTCCATGGTCCGGCTGAAATGGATCGACAGGATCAGGGCTCCGGTTCCTTCAAATATAGCGGTTCCTATGATGATCTTCTTCGCCAGCCGTACGATCCCGCCTGTCTGCATGAAGTTTACGCTCTCCTGGAGTGTCCCTCTCACCCAGAGCCCGATCTTTTTTCTCAGGACCATGGCAAAGAAGACGCCGATGGTCATAAATCCCAATCCACCGATCTGGATCAGGCAGATGATCACGATCTGCCCGAATGTGGACCAGTACTGATATGTATCTGCAATGATGAGTCCTGTCACACAGGAAGCGGACACCGTCGTGAACAGTGCGTCCACCGGCGATGTCACGACACCTTCCCTGGTAGAGACCGGGAGCATCAGGAGCAACGTTCCCGTAAGTATGACCAGGCAGAACCCGATCACGATCATCTGCGTCTGTGTCAGACGACGAATCCATTTTTTCATCATGCCGCCCCCGCCTCATGTCCCAGTGTGATCAGTTCCATCCGCTGCATCAGGTCCTCCCTGCTGAAAAAGGAGATCGCTCCTGCCTGTCTGTACAGCTTTCTCACAGCCCGCTCATTACAGATACTGTAGAATTCTGCCTTTGGACAGGTCTTTCGGAACAAACTGCAGAGAGAAAGATTATCTACATCCGACCCGCCCAGTGCCACTACATACCGGACGTCCTTCCATTCCTTCTGCATCTGGATCTCATCGATAAAGAGCACCTCAAATCCGGCTGACTCAAACCACCGTTTCAGTTCCGGTTCTTCCCTGCTGCCGAATATGACAGCATACTCTTTTGTCTTTTCTTCTTCCCTCTTTTTCTCTGTGTACTGCTGACCGATAAATCTGTCGAGCATACCCATGAGTTTCATTCCGTACAGGAATCCTCCTGCCACGATAATAAGTAATGATAAATCTCTCAACATAAAAATCACCTTCTTTTCTTGTCTTCATCATAAGACAATTTTCATTAAGAAGGTGATAATATCACATCGTATTATGTTCAGATTCTGTTTAGATGATATGTTTCCGTTTAAATATGATGATACATCCCACAATGACAACGACGCTGAGCGCCACCACCCAGGGATAACCGTCTTTCAAACCCGGCATGTTCTGGAAGTTCATCCCGAACCACCCTGTGATGAGGGTCAGAGGGAAAAAGATCGTGGATATCACGGTCAGAAACTGCATATTGCTGTTCTGGCGCGCGCCTATCTGCGCCTGGTAAGCCTCCTTGACCTGCTGGGCGTATTCCAGCAGATGTCCGGTCTTGCTCATCAGACGGTCGGCGCGGTCTGTCAGAGTTCCGAAATATTTGAGCTGTTTTTTCAGGAAAAATCCATTCTCGTTCTCCTCCAGTTCCCTGCTCAGGTCCATCATTTCATCGTAGTAGCTCCGGAGGTTCAGAAGTTCCCTCCTTATCGGCATCAGCTTGCTCTGAAAATTCGTGGTGTGGTCCCTCGTGATCTCCTCCTCCATGTTCAGGAGCTTTCTTTCATAGGCCACCAGCATCTCCTGGTCCCGGCTCATGAACTCTGCGATAAAGTTGTAGAGGAACCGCTCTTTTGTCTCTCCCTGGTGGGTCCGTTTCTGCTGGATCCTTCGGATCAGTCGGAGTGAAAAGTTTTCATCATCCACGATCACCACATTGCTCCTGTTGACAAAAAAGTACATCCTGTACCTGCTCCCCAGGACATCCAGAAGCCTGGGGATGCAGAGCGTCCCCACCACACAGTCCTGCTGGTTTTCCAGCCTGCAGAATCCGATCTTTGAGATCTGGATCTCATTTTCATACAGTATCCCTGCCTTTGCCAGTATCTCGTCGGCATGCCGGGAGTCCGTGACAAAGACTGCCGGGACCTGATCCGCTTCCCAATCCTCCATTTCCATTGAAATAAGCTGTTCACCAAATCTAAATATCATTCTACCACCCTGTTGTCTGCTTTTGTCCGTCAGAGATCACTCTTTTGATCTTTCCATGTCAGGCGTGGACCGGACCTCCTTCCGGCGCTTTTGGCTGGAGCCGCTCCGCCGCCCTGTCATATGCCTCCTGATAGAGGGCTTCCTGGGAATTCACCGGCTCTCCCTCACATTTTACCAAAATATATTTCCCGTCCGCATTCTCTTTTCTCGCTTTCCTGTTGTCGCCCAGCATCAGGTCGAACATTCCCTGGATCCTTGTTTTGATCGCCGGATCATAGACCGGAGCCGCGACTTCCACTCTCTTCACAGTATTCCTTGTCATAAAGTCTGCAGACGAGATATAATATTTCCTGTTCTCCCCGCATCCGAAGATATAGATCCTTGAGTGCTCCAGGAATCTTCCCACAATACTGATGATATGGATATTCTCAGTCTGGCCTTTCACACCCGGGATCAGACAGCATATCCCACGGATGATCATATCGATATGCACTCCTGCGCAGGAAGCTTCCACCAGTTTATCCATGATTTTCTTATCTGTCAGAGAGTTCAGCTTCAGGCCGATATAAGCATCCTCCCCGTTCTTTTTGTTCCGGATCTCCTCATCGATCATATCGATGATCCTGGACTGGAGGCACTTCGGAGCCACCAGCAGATGCCCGGACTCTTCTACAGTCTCTCCCTTTGCCAGTGCCTGGAACACTCTCGCCGCATCCATTCCGATCTGCTCGTCAGCCGTCATAAGAGACAGGTCCGTATAAAGCCTTGCGGTCTTCTCATTATAGTTTCCGGTTCCGATCTGCGTGATATATTCGATGCCGTCTGCGCCCTTCTTTGTGATCAGGCACAGTTTGGAGTGTACCTTGTATCCCTCCAGTCCATAGATGATCTGGCACCCTGCCTTCTCAAGCATACGGGACCAGCGGATGTTGTTCTCTTCGTCAAAGCGGGCACGCAGCTCTACCAGCACCACAACTTCCTTTCCGTTTTCCGCCGCCTCACAGAGAGCCTCGATGATCTTGCTCTGTTTTGCCAGACGGTACAACGTCATCTTGATGGAGATCACACTGTCGTCCTCCGCCGCCTCGTTGAGCATGTTCAGGAACGGACGGATCGACTCATACGGATAGGACAGGAGTTTGTCCTCCTTTTCGATCTGCTTTAAGATACTCTCCCCGTCGCGGAAAGATGCAGATTTCTGCGGGACTCTCTTCTCGTAGAACAGTTCCGGGTTCATGCGCAGAAGATCCTGGATCTTATATACAAAAGACAGATCCAGCGGAGCCTCACTGCGGAATACACGCTCCGGAAGGACATCCAGATACCGGCACAGTGCCTCCACCACAGACTCGTCTATTTCTCTTGACATGTCAAGGCGTACCGGAGAGAGTTTTTTTCTCTCCTTCATCAGGTCCGCCATAAACTCACGGTAATCCAGATCCTCATCATACAGCGCGTCCGCGTCGATATCTGCATTTCTCACCACACGGATGAGAGATTTTCCTTTCACCTTATATCCCTTGAACACTTTCCCGATATAGTGGAGGATGATATTCTCGGAAAGGATGTATCTTCCTTTTCCTCCCGGCAGTTCGATCAGACGCTCCACCATGTTGTTTGTACAGGGGATGATACCGATCCTCTCTTTTCCGCTCCTTGTCTCAAGCACTAGGACCGCGTAGATATCCTGATTCCTGAGGAACGGGAAAGGCTGTCTTTTCCCGACGATGGTAGGCGAACTCAAGGGGACGATCTCATGATTGAAATACTGTTCCAGATACTTCTTTTCATCCGATTTCGCAGTGGTAAAATCGATCAGTCTGATGCCGTACTCTTCTACTTTCCCCATCAGGTCTTTGTAAGCCGCATCTTTTCTTTTATTCAGCCTTTTTACTTCCTTCAGGATCGCCCTGATCTGCTCCTCGGAAGTCATATTCGTCTTGTTGTCCCGTATCTTTTTGTTCACCAGCATCTGATCCTGGAGCGATCCGACTCTTACCCGGAAGAACTCATCCAGATTGCTCTGATAGATAGATACAAAGTTCATCCTCTCGCAGAGGGGCACCTCCGGATTCTCCGCTTCCTCGATCACTCTCTCATTAAACTTCAGCCAGGACAGTTCCCTGTTCATATAAATGTTTTCCATATTCTCCTCCTTCGTAACTGCTCACATTACTCTTTTCGTCTTCTTTATTATTTCATGGTGCGTCAGCAGAGTTTGCTGCCGTTCGCCACCAGTTTGAATTTACAGTTCAGGCGTTCCGCCGCCCTTCTGCACATGATCATGCGTTTCAGAAATATCTCGAAATAATCCATCACGGTGCAGATGGAGTCATCTAATTCAAGCTCCATCTGTATCATACGCTTTTCTTTCTCAATAATCAACTTCGAAGATAATGCCGCATAATTTACTCTGTCATGGATGTCAAATGTCGCCTTATTCCTGTTCTGCACCCGGTTCCTTCTGACATCCGTCTTGTCCGCCAGGATCAGAGCCGCGGATACCGGATCCACCGCAGTCCCTGTCGACTCGTCATGGTGCCCGATGGCAGTCGCCACAACAAGGATATCTTTGAGCGGCAGGTCTGTGTCTTTCAGGATCTGATAGGCAAGGATCCCGCCGCTGTGGGCATGGTCATTACGGTTGATCGCGTTGCCTATATCGTGCATATATCCTGCGATCTTTGCAAGTTCGATCTTATGTTTTCCATATCCCAGTTCTTTTAGTATCTTTCCTGCTGTCTCCGCCACTTTTGCCGCATGTTTTTTAGAATGTTCCGTGTAGCCTAGTTCATTGAGCGTTGCATTTCCTCTTTCGATCAGGAGATTGATCTCCTCGTTCATTCTGATCTGTTTGTAGTCCGTCTTCATAGCCGCTTTACTGCCTCCATCGCGAGAGACGATCTCTCACATTCTTCCGCCGTCATCATGATCTGCCAGCAGAGGGAGCTTCCTTTCATATGTTCTGATGCATAGCTCAGGCCATTGGTCCTCTCGTCCAGGAACGGGCGGTCGATCTGGTTCGGGTCTCCCAGAAGGATGATCTTCGTATCCTTCCCCGCCCGGGTGATGATCCCTTTGATCTGGTCCGGCGTAGTATTCTGCGCCTCGTCGATAATGAGATAGGTCTTAACGATAGAGCGTCCCCGGATGTAGTTCAGCGCCTCCGCCTGGATGATGCCTCTCTCAAAGATCTCATCCAGTTTTCCACGCAGTTCTTCTTCATCTTTGTAGCGTTCCTCCTCACTGGAATCAATGAGCTGCTCCAGGTTGTCAATGATCGGGCGCATCAGAGGCGATATCTTCTCCTGCTCATCGCCCGGGAGGAATCCGATATCGTCGTCGAACTGGGCGTTTGGACGGCAGACCAGGATCCTGCGGTATTCCTCTGTAGGATGGTTGAGAAGCTTCTCCAGTCCCACCGCCAGGGAATAGAATGTCTTGCTGGTCCCCGCCATCCCCTTCACGATGACCAGCGGCGCCTTGTCCGCCGGCTGCATCAGCGCTTCCTGGAGGAAATACTGTCCCGCATTTCTGGGAGTGATGCCGTAAGGAGAACTTTTTCTGTATTCCAGTTTCCGTATCACTCCGTTCTCTACCCGTCCGAGCTGCGTCTTCTTTGAAGACTGGTCCGCCTTCAGGATGACAAACTGATTCTCCTCAAGCTCCGGAACGACGCTTTTCCCCTCCCTGTCAAGCACATACACCTGGTCTGCAGGGACGCCTTTCTTCTTAAAATTCTTGAACAGTTCTTCCGGGACATACACCTCGCACCTTCCGCTGTACTGATTCTCATGTTCCAGCACCTGGTCCGTAGTAAAATCTTCCGCACAGATGCCCAGGATCTGAGCCTTGATCCGAAGGAGTATGTCTTTGGTCACGAGGATGACCTGCTCCTCCCTGGAACGCACAAGACCGAGACAGACTTTTAAGATCCGGTTGTCCATCACCTCCGCATAGAGATCTTCCGGAAGCTCCACATGGACAAAGTTCTTTTCCACCCGGAGCGACCCTCCGCTTTCCAGTTCCACCCCATTCAGAAGGTCGCCTCTCTGCCTCTGATGTTCCAGATAGCGGATGACCCGGCGCGCGTTCACGCCGATCTCCCCTTCCGCTTTTTTAAAGTGATCCAGTTCTTCCAGTACCACCATAGGAAGTATGACAGAATTGTCTTCGAAACTCTCCAGCGCATAGGGTGCCTGGAGAAGGACGTTCGTGTCCACAACATAGATTTTTACCATATGGTTTCCTCTCAGCTTCTTAAATTTGTAAGCAAGTTTATTTTATAATAAAGTCGTGTGGGATGGGGTAAGAGAAATGTTAAATATAGGTAAAAAGGTGACAGTCCGGCCATGGTGCCCGAATCCGCTGCTTTGTATGCAGCTAATCTGCCGCTTTGAACCGCTTTATATCCGCCGCTTTGAAGCTGCTTCCATTTTCGCCGTCAATATGATATCATACCTTCTATATATCAAAAAGAAAGGAAAAGATACAAAAGAAAAAACATGGAGTATACGTTTACAGAACTATTCTGGCTGCTCCTCGTATATTCGTTTATCGGATGGGTCATCGAGGCAATGGTCGGAACGATCAAGAACAAAAGATTTACCAACCGTGGGTTTTCCACCGGTCCCTTCTGTCTCATCTACGGAGTCTCCGTTGTCATCATGGAGGTCACTCTCTCCGAACTGATGGACAGCCCCTTCTTTCTTTTCATCGGCTGCGGGATCCAGGCGACTGTGATCGAATGGATCACCGGAAAGGTCCTGGAACGGCTGAACCATCATAAGTGGTGGGATTATTCTGGTAAGAAGTGGAATTTTGACGGATATATCTGTCTGCAGTACACTCTGCTCTGGGCAGTTCTCGGTGTTGCTGCGCTGCGCTATGGGAATACATACTTCTTCTTCCTGTACAGCCTGATCCCGGAACCTCTGCGCAGCATTATCGTGTGGGGACTTGTGATCTATCTGGCACTGGACACTCTGGTATCTTTTACCGCCGTTCTCCATCTCCAGCACGGCAAGGGGCCTTCCGGCCGAGAGCACAGAAAGTTCACTGTCATGCTCTTCCGCGCTTCCCGCGCTGTGATCGGTTATGTGGAACGGCGTATGACAAAAGCATACCCCCTCATCCAGGAGCGGGCGGAAGAGATCCTGAAAGAGGGCCGCTTCGCAGAAGGATGCGGATTCTACAAGCTTTTCTGGCTCTTTCTGATCGGTTCCCTCCTGGGAGACTTCACAGAGACCATCTTCTGCCGGATCACCGCCGGCGTGTGGATGAGCAGGAGCAGCCTTGTGTGGGGACCGTTCAGTATCGTATGGGGCTTCGCCATCGTACTCGCCACGGTTCTGCTCTATAAAGACAGGGATAAACCCGACCGTCATATTTTCCTCATTGGTACGCTCCTGGGCGGAGCCTATGAATATATGTGCAGCGTTATGGGAGAACTTGTGTTCGGGCAGGTGTTCTGGGATTACAGTGAGATTCCCTTCAATCTGGGCGGCAGAGTCAATCTCCTCTACTGCTTCTTCTGGGGTATCGCAGCGGTCGTCTGGATCAAAGGGCTGTATCCCCATGTTTCAAAGTGGATCGAAAAGATCCCCAAAATGACCGGATACATCGCCTCCTGGATCCTGATCGTGTTCATGTCCGCCAATATGATAGTCTCTGCCGTCGCCCTGATCCGCTATGACCAGAGAGCGGGAGGTCCTCCTGCTGAGAGCGGCTGGGAACAGATCATCGATACAAATTTTGATGATGCGAGGATGAAGCAGATCTATCCCAATGCGAAATTTCGATAAGATTTACGTATAGACAAAAAGGCGTCCCCGGAGGGGAATCCTGCCGCAAAACCGTTCCGCTTTACCTCAAAGATCGGAATGTTTGTAGCACCAAAGAATATGTTCGTGCAAAGGCACTCCATATCCTTTGATCAACAAACAGAACCGATGCTTTTCGGAACGCTCTCACTTGATGTTTTGCTTGCAGGATTTCCCTCCGGGGACTTACTTTCTCTATAACGGAAGGCTACCCACAGAAGGTGTTTCCGATCAGAAATCCTCTCCAGAAACAACTCTGCTGCCATCTTGTTTATATTCCACCCGGAATATATCCTCAGAAATTGACGTTCTTCCGGCATGGATAAGACGAGTCCCCGGGGAGGGTGTCATGTGAGCAAAACATTAAGTGAGAGCGTTCCGAAAAGCATTCGTTCTGGATGTTAGGCGGAGTCAAATGGAGTTCCTGTGAACGAACATTTTGCTCCCGCCGTTACATCCATTCGAATCTTTGAGGTAAAGCGGAACGGTTTTGCGATATGACACCCTCCCCGGGGACGTCTCTTTATCCAGTCCTATAATTCTATCTTCAGATTCTGTTCCTCGATCTTATGCTTCTTCGCATACCCGGACAGGATCAGAGTCAGCGCACCGTCTCCGGTGATGTTGCACGCCGTACCGAAGCTGTCCTGGAGGGCAAAGATCGTGAGCATCAGGGCAGTCCCTGTCCCGTCGAACCCAAGTACGCCTGTGATCAGTCCCAGAGACGCCATGACGGTGCCTCCCGGAACTCCCGGCGCCCCGATGGCGAACACGCCGAGCAGGACACAGAACAGGACCATTGTTCCAGGTGAGGGCAGATTTCCATAAAGGATCTTTGATACTGTCATCACAAAAAACACTTCCGTCAGCACTGAACCACAGAGATGGATATTGGCAAACAGCGGGATCCCGAAGTCTACCATATCATCCCGCAGCGGCGGAGTGGACTTCTTCGCGCAGCGCAGCGCCACCGCAAGAGTCGCCGCAGAGGACATGGTCCCGATGGCTGTGATATATGCCGGTCCGTAATTCTTCACCACGTTCAGAGGATTGCTCTTTGAGTAGATCCCCGCTGCGATATAGAGCACTGCCATCCAGAGATAGTGCCCCACGATCACGATCAGGACGACCTGGATAAAGACCGGAAGCTGTTTTGTGATCGTGCCCTCGTAGGAGAGAGCGCAGAACGTAAATCCGATAAACACCGGAAGGAGCGGGATCACCACCCTTGTGACGATCTCCAGCACGATCTTCTGGAATTCCTCGAGCAGGTTTGTCATGGTCTCGGCTTTCGTCCATGTGCACGCCAGGCCCAGGAGTACGGACAGCACCAGCGCGCTCATGACCGACATGATCTCCGGGATCTCAAGCTGGAATACGATCTCCGGCAGTTCTTTTAACCCCTCCACTTCAGACACGATGGACAGGTGTGGAATGATCCCGTATCCTGCCGCCATGGAAAGGAGCGCCGCCAGCAGGGACGAAGTGTATGCGCAGAACAGCGCGACCCCCAGCATCCTGGAAGCACTGCGCCCCAGTCTCGTGATCGAAGGAGCGATAAAGCCGATGATGATCAGCGGCACGCAGAAATTGATCAGTTCCGATAGTATAAATCTCACAGTCACAACCACGTTCATCACGGCTGTGCCGACTGCCCCGGCCGACTCCATTCCTGCGAGCTGCCCCGCGATGATCCCGGCCACAACTCCGACAAGGAGACGGAACGGAAGGCTGCTGAATATTTTCTTCATATAACATCCTCTCTTCTGAATTTATTTTTATATCTCATTTCTTTCCGCCCAAAGTAAATTTCCCCTTTAGCATACTTCGGTCTGCGAAAAAAATACCTCCCCAGTATAATCGATATCCCCTCTTCTGGCAAGAACTGTTTTTTTCCATTTGAACGCTCACGCAGAAGTTCACTGCCTGTAATCCAGATACTCCAGAAACCTTTTGACCGCCAGCGAGGCGCTCTTCTTCTCTTTCAGCGCGACACCGATGCTCCTGTACGCGGGGATCTCCAGTTCTTTCACGATGATCCGGTAGGGAATGCGCTTCAGGATCAGTTCCGGAAGGATGCTGATCCCAAGCCCGCTCTCCACCATCGCCATGATCGCATAGTCATCCCACGTGGTGAAATGGACCTTCGGCGTAAGGCCGCACCGCTCAAAGATTTCCGAGACTTCCGCCCTTGCCCCTTTCTCCAGGAGCATGAAAGGTTCCTCAACGAGGGCGTTCACAGGGAATCTGTCACACCCTGCAAGCCGGTGCCCCTCCGGCAGGACCACCATCAGCCGGTCCTGCTCCAGGAAGATCGTCTCCAGTTCCGCATGAACCGGGAGCCGCAGAAATCCGCAGTCCACTCTTCCTTCCAGGATCCACTCCTCGATCTCACTGTAATCCCCCAGCAGGAGTTCATAATCGATATTCGGGTAATCCTTCTGAAACTCCCGGATCATGTTGGGCAGCCACTGGGATGCCACGCTGGAAAATGTCCCGATCCGGATCAGTCCGGACTTCAGCCCGTTCAGTTCTTCCACCTGCACCTGCAGTTTCTCATATTCCCGGCACACATTCTCCGCATAGGGAAGCAGTTTCATCCCGTCGCTGGTCAGGCTGACCCCGCCCCGTCCTCTCTCCAGAAGGGTCACCTTCCACTCCTGTTCCAGGTCGTGGATCATCCGGCTGATCCCGGACTGGGAATAGTTCAATATTTCGGCAGCCTTTGTAAAGCTCCCGCACTCTACCGTCTTTACAAACGCCATATATTTCTGAAGGTTCATATCCATTCCCTGCACTCTCCTTCCTTCACATTGAAACAACTCATCAGGTTTATCATCCATTCGTTTTTATCATGATATTTATGATAAATATTCGCTTTTGTAATCTACAAGTCTATGATACGATATCACAGTGAGTGAATCAAGCAGTAATTCCGGCTGCGCGCCTGATGCATTCATGGTTACGGTCCGCCCCTCACTCATTTGAGGAGAGACCGGATTGCTGCTGTGTATTCAAAAAACAGATAACAAGGAGAAGATCATGGGACTTTACAATAACAGGATCGTAGTAAAAGTAGGGACATCTACCCTGACAAACGACTCGGGAAAGAGCGACCTGCGCGCCACAGACCGTCTCGTCTGCACGCTGGCAGATATCCATAACATGGGATACGAAGTGATCCTCGTATCCTCCGGCGCCATCGCCGTGGGCAGAAACAAACTGAACATGCATTCCAGACCGGACAGCATGAGGATGAAGCAGGCTGCCGCCGCAGTCGGGCAGTGCAGCCTGATGTATCTGTATGATAAATTTTTCGGAGATTATGACAAGACGGTAGCTCAGATCCTTCTGAACGCAGAGGACATTGAACAGGAAGAGAAAAAGGAGAACCTGACCAACACCTTCAACGCCCTCCTGGAAATGGGCGTCATCCCCATCGTCAACGAGAATGACTCTGTCAGCTACACAGAGATCGAATCCGAGGACCGTCTGTTTGGAGATAACGACATGCTCTCTTCTGTCGTAGCTGTCCTCTGCCGCGCGAAGAAACTGGTGATCCTGTCCGATATCGACGGATTCTACGACAGCGACCCCCGTCTCCATCCCAATGCACAGCTGATCGAGCAGATCGATCACATCGACGAGAGCGTCTACTCCCTGGCAGGAGGAGCCGGGAGTCGCAGAGGCACGGGCGGGATGCGCACCAAGCTCCAGGCAGCCCAGCTCGCCACCTCAAACGGCATCGACACCATCGTCACGAACGGAAAGCGCCCTGAGGCGCTCTACGATATCGTAAAAGGCGGAAAAGCCGGGACGCTGTTTACCGGTAAAATGTAAGTATCCCGAAGTCATCCCCGTTAGGGAGTCCAACGGAGTCTCCTAAAAGAAGAGGCCGCGCATTTCACTTTGCACAGCCTCTTCTTTGTAACGGCGACGATTCAAAGTCCCGGCTTGTCCGAGACTCTGGCGGCCGCTAACGATTCCGGAATGTGCTTTCTGTCACTTCCGGTGATTTATTTATTTCTCCCCACGCTCCAGAGCGAGAAGGCTCCTCTTTTTTTCCACTCCTCCCGCATATCCGGTGAGGCTTCCGTCTGTCCCCAGGATCCGGTGGCAGGGAACGATGATCGAGACCGGATTGTGCCCGACCGCTCCGCCCACCGCCTGGGCTGACATGGAAGTGATCCCCCGCCGTCCGGCGATCTCTCCCGCGATCTCCTTGTAGGTCATGGTCTTCCCATATGGGATCTTTAACAGGATATCCCAGACCTCCATCCGGAACGGGCTTCCCTGCAGATGGAGCCTTGGCGTAAAGTCCGGTTCCTGTCCCTCGAAATAGATATCCAGCCACTTTGCCGTCTCTTCAAATACCGGAAGGATCTCTCCGCCCTGTCCCATCTCTTCATGATCCGCTTCAAGCCCCGCGCCGAAGTATTTCTGTCCGTCAAACCACAGTCCGGTAAGCCCTACCCCGTCAGAAGCCAGTGTGATCCCGCCCAGCGGTGAATCGTAATGGTATGTGTAACGCATCCTTTTCCCTCCTTATAACTGCTTTGTTCCGTTTCCGAAAGTATCCCCAGCGGGACCAGCCGGCGGTCAGCGGTCAGTTCCAAAACTTAACGCTGTCTCTCCTGCTTCAGGAATCCCTCCACGATCCGGTTGAATCCCTCCGGATCCTCCTTCGCGATAAAGTGACTTCCCTTCATCACACGGATCTGTGCATTTGGCAGGCTGGCATAGATCATTCTTGTATGCTCATCCTTTATCATGTCCCTGTTTCCCGCGATCACCAGTTTGGGGATCCGCAGGAAATCCGGATCGCTGTTTTCGGAAATCTCCTCCGGGTCAAGATTTGGATCGTTGACCATAAGTCCCAGCATCTCGGCGTTTTTGCGCGCCTTTTCGCTTTTCCCCGCAAGCAGTGACGCAGCATGATATCCCAGGATGATCGGGATCTGGACAGAAGGCTTCACTCCCGCACTGTACAGGTTCGCCCCGTTCAGGATCAGCCGGTCCACCCGCTCCGGGTATTTCAGGGCAAATACCAGGGCAATGTTCCCTCCGTCTGAAAAGCCGAGGAGATCCGCTTTTGCGATCTCCTGCTCGTCCATAAGATCATGCAGGTCCTCGGCAAACTGCCGGATCGTGAAAGGCTTCTCGCCTCGCGGAGATTTCCCATGTCCCCTCGTATCCAGCGCGATCACCCGGTATTCCCTGGAAAAATATTCTATCTGGTGGACAAAATATCCGCTGTCCTCTCCGTTTCCGTGGAGAAGGATAAGCGGAGAACCGGTACCTTTTTCAATGTAATGAAGTTTGATGTCCATATCTTTGCTCATGTTATCTTTCTCCCTGGTCAATTCATCCTGTTTTCGTAATCCTGCAATTCATGAAATATGTTATCTATAATAACCAGATTACCGAAAATACGATACAACATAAAATATCTATGCGCAGTAAAATTAATCCTTTTGTATCCCTGTTCTTTCAACTTGGGATTCTCACAATATTTTAAACTTCCTGCAACATTTTGAAGCATTTTCCGCTTTCGAGGCGCTAAAGCACGGTG
>HHCFC02800__coassemble_1121_pt1 | contig 37976 bp, 35 predicted proteins | sample HHCFC02800__metabat2_high_PE_058 | metagenome-assembled genome bin HHCFC02800 | reverse complement strand
GAGCAACCGGCTCATAACCGGTCGGTCCTGGGTTCGAGTCCCCGAAGGTCCATCGCGAATTTCTTATAAAGTTCGCACAGTATGGCCCAGTGGCTCAGTTGGTTAGAGCGCCGCCCTGTCACGGCGGAGGTCGAGAGTTCGAGTCTCTTCTGGGTCGTTTCTCTTAGCGATAAGAGAAGGAAAATTTTATAGCTGCCGCAGTGGCGGAACTGGCAGACGCCCGGGACTTAAAATCCCGTGGGTAGTGATACCCGTACCGGTTCGATTCCGGTCTGCGGCATTCTTTAAAAGTGAGAGAAATGTTGGAGTACAGCGTTTCTTTTTTTTATACTATCATAGGTCTGAACTATCAACTGTAAAATTTTGAAATTCTGAAAGTTGAAAGTCGATAGAAAAGAATTGCATTCTGATTGGAAAAGACAGTGGCTACGCACCCTTTGGGTCAAAAGAAATGCGGGAAAGGGCACACCCGCCAAATATCTTTCTGTTTACTGAGTTATATGAATCTTAGATACCGCTGGTCAGAGATGACCGGCGTTTTTCTTACTTTGAGAATCTACGTTCGTTCGAGCTGCAATATTTTCTCTTGCTTTTTAAACGAGAACAGAGAACATACAGTCATAAAAACTTATCATAGGCGAGCCGTTCACTCCCCTGATACTTGATCACGCCGCAGTATTCGAAGCCGTTTTTCACCAGGATATGCTGCATCCGCTTATTAGGAGTTGCGGTATCGATCCGGAGGTAGTCCACACCTTTCTCGATACACAGTTTTTCTGCCAGAGAAAACGCGGACTCTGAGAGCCCTTTTCCGCAGAAGATTTTACGAAAAGCAATCCTGTGTATAACGGCGTAGTTTTTTCGGACCGCCAGCTGCCGTTGATGCTTTCGTAGGCGGGTTCTCCTGAAAAGTCAATGCACATATATCCCGCGATGGCGCCGTCCACTTTCAGGACATAACCTTTTTGGCTGAGGATGTCGTTCTCCACTGTATCTCGGTTCGGGTAGTCGTCCGTCCACTGGACAAAGCCCTGCTCCCTCTGGAATCTGCGCCCGTCGGCAAGGATGGCCCAGCAGACATCGATATCACTGTTTTTTGCTGATTCTAATATGTCCATGATCGTCCACTCCGTACTATCGTCTTTTGCTCTATGCAGGATTATACCATTTCAGGGACTGTGTGTCACGGAGCTGATGAGAGAATGTCCCGGCAGCAGCTTTGCTGAAATGAAATACAAGGACAGGGGAAAGCCGATACAAGGAGAAAGTCGATCGCCGTTGACGGCGCTGTGGGAATCCGCTACAATATCATTTGGGCAGGACGGGGATATCCGCAAAGCAGCGTGCCCGCGCTTCTGCTGATCTTATAGGAAAAGGAGAATCATCACTATGGCAAATCCAGTTGTTACATTTGAAATGGAAAACGGCGATATCATGAAAGCGGAGCTCTATCCGGAGATCGCGCCGAATACGGTAAAGAATTTTATCTCACTGGCAAATAAAGGGTTTTATGACGGGCTGATCTTTCACCGTGTGATCCGCGGCTTTATGATCCAGGGAGGATGCCCGGACGGAACAGGAATGGGCGGCCCGGGGTATAGCATCAAAGGAGAGTTCTCTCAGAACGGTTTCAAGAATGATCTGGCGCATGATCCGGGAGTCCTCTCCATGGCACGTGCCATGCATCCGGATTCAGCGGGGAGCCAGTTCTTCATCATGCACGAGAAGTCTCCCCATCTTGACGGAGCGTATGCGGCTTTTGGAAAGATCACAGAGGGAATGGACGTTGTAAATAAGATCGCGGAGACCGCGACAGATTACAGCGACCGTCCGCTGGAGAAACAGGTGATGAAGAAAGTTACTGTGGAGACGTTCGGAGAAGAGTACGGTGAGCCGGAGACAGTGTGACATATGTGTCAGGAAGCCGGTATGAGATCAATATGGAACTGGTATGAAATCGGTATGAAGCCGACGTAAAACTGGTATGAAGCCGGCGTAAAACCTGCATAAAGCCGGCATAAATCTGACAGGAGCCGTGTACGTTGCAACACGGCTCCTGTGATGTTTACAGATATTTTATAAATTTAACACAATTATTAGCACTCATCTTCAAAGAGTGCTAATTTTCTATTGACTTTTAAAATCCCGTGAGCTAGAATGTCTTTTAGGCATAAGATACAGCCTTTGGCAGCTTGAAAAAAGGCTGATATGATATCAAAATGTATTTTAAAGGAGTGTTAGACATGGAAGTAAAGAAAGGCAACTTATCCATTGACAGCGAGAATATATTCCCGATCATAAAGAAATGGGTGTACTCGGATCACGATATTTTCGTGCGTGAGCTGGTATCCAACGGATGCGACGCGATCACAAAGCTGAAAAAGCTGGATATGATGGGAGAGTATGAACTCCCGGAAGGATATAAGCCGAAGATTGAGGTCATTGTCAACCCGGAAGAGAAGACGATGAAGTTTATCGATAATGGTCTGGGAATGACTGCGGATGAAGTGGAAGAGTATATCACTCAGATCGCATTCTCCGGTGCGACCCAGTTCCTTGAAAAATACAAAGACAAGACCACAGAGGACGATATGATCGGACACTTTGGTCTGGGATTCTATTCTGCATTTATGGTTGCGGATGAAGTGCAGATCGATACCCTTTCCTATAAAGAGGGGGCGGCGCCGGTACACTGGGCGAGCCAGGGCGGCACAGAGTATGAGATGCAGGAGGGGAACAAGACCACGGTCGGATCTGAGATCACACTCTTCCTGAACGAGGACAGCCTGGAGTTTGCAAATGAGTACCGTGCGAGAGAAGTGCTGGAGAAATACTGTTCCTTCATGCCGGTGGAGATCTTTCTTTCCAAGGCGAACGCGGAGCCGGAATACGAGACCATTGACGAGGAAGACCTTCTGGATACGGATACAGTGATCGAGCATATCGAGGAGGCTCCGACAGACGCAGGGGCTGGTGAAGAAGGAAAAGAGGATGGAGAGAAGGAGCCGCCGAAGAAGAAAGTCAAGATCGCGAAGCGTCCGGTTTCCCTGAGTGATACCCATCCGTTATGGGGCAAGAGCCCGAGCGAGTGTACGAAGGATGAGTACATCGCATTTTACAGAAAAGTGTTCATGGATTACAAGGAGCCTCTGTTCTGGATCCATCTGAACATGGATTATCCGTTTAACTTAAAAGGTATCCTGTACTTCCCGAAGATCAACACAGAGTACGAGTCCATCGAAGGAACGATCAAGCTGTATAATAACCAGGTGTTCATCGCGGACAACATCAAAGAAGTGATTCCGGAATTCCTGATGGTATTAAAGGGCGTTATCGACTGTCCGGACCTGCCGCTGAACGTTTCCAGGAGCGCGCTGCAGAACGACGGATTTGTAAATAAAGTCGCAGATTACATCTCCAAGAAAGTTGCGGACAAACTGGTCGGGATGTTCAAGACAGACCGTGAGAATTACGAGAAATACTGGGATGACATCAGCCCGTTCATCAAGTTCGGATGCCTCAAAGACGAGAAGTTCGGCGAGAAGATGAAGGATTCTATGATCTATAAGAATCTGGAGCACAAGTACCTGACCCTTGAGGATGTGATCAAAGAGAGCAAGGGCGAGAAAGCCGAAGGTGAGGATAACGACGCTGAGGTTCAGGCAGCAGGTGAAGCGGCAGAGAGCACAGACGGACAGACAGAAGAGGCGAAGACAGAAGGTGCGGATGCTGTGGAGGACGAGAACAAGGAAGAGGAGAAGACCAGGATCTACTATGTGACCGACGAGGTACAGCAGAGCCAGTACATCAACATGTTCAAGTCCCAGGGACAGGACGCGATCATCCTGTCACACAATATTGACTCCGCGTTTGTGACGTATCTTGAGCAGAAGCATCAGGATGTCGAGTTCCTGCGGATCGACGCGGACGTTCATGAGTCTCTGAAAGACGAAGTGGCGGAAGATGAGAAGGAAGAATTTAAGAAGACTTCTGACAGCCTGGTCGAGATCTTCCGCAAAGAGCTGAACAACGACAAACTTGATGTGAAAGTGGAGAAGCTCAAAGACGACAAAGTCGCTTCCATGGCGGTTCTTTCCGAGCAGGAGAGACGTATGGCGGAGATGATGAGGATGTACGGCATGAACGGAATGGATCCGTCCATGTTCGGAAGCCAGGCGACTCTGGTGCTCAACGCAAACCATCCGCTGGTGAAATTCCTTGTGGAGCATAAGCGCAGCAAGAACGTGCCGGTCATCTGCAAACAGCTCTATGACCTGGCGATGCTGGCTCACAAGCCGCTGAGTCCGGAAGAGATGACGGCGTTTGTCCAGAGGAGCAACGAGATCATGCTTCTCCTTACAAAATAAAACGTTTCGACAGCCCATGATACAGCAAAAGATCATGGCACAGCGAAAGATAATGGCGTAACAGAGAGTGAAAACAGCAAGATCCCGGGAGAGAGGTCCGAATACAGAGGATACTCTTCCGGGATCTTTTTCTGATCTTTTTTCAATGTTATTTTAGTTTTGCTTCCGTTTTCTCACAGTTCTTTTTCAAAGTCGAGCCCCTTCTGGAGAAGAAATTTTTCTGCCAGCTCATCCCATGCGCGTTCGAGGGACTTATCCATGGTAAATGTCTTAAACGATGTGCCGGTCACGCAGGTAAGGCGTGTCCCGTCGTAATGGATATTGAGATAGAGCCCCTGCACCTCCTGCGGGGTTACGGGAAGTGAGTTCCGTGAGATGAGCTGTTCGATATTTTTCGGGGACAGGCTGAACACGAAACGGAAACTTAAAGGCGTCTTTTTTCCGCGGATCACAGCGAAACAGTGCTCGCGCACATTTTTCCAGAAGGAATATTCCGGCAGCTCTGCTCCGGTATCAAAGAACTCTTTCTGGATAAAACCGTCGATGTGGAATGTATTGAAGGTCACGATCTCTCCCTCGATGAAGCAGAAACTGTCAAAGGTATCTTTTAAGAAGAGATGAGACGTGGATGATTTCAGGTCTGTTAAGGTCAATGCTATCATATCTGTGGTTCCTCTCTGTATTCCCGGCGCAGGACCTGTATCAGGTATGGAAAGGCCGGCTGGCGCAGTCCCCACTGTGACGCGGCAGCACCGGTGTGTACCTGTCCATCATAACACAACATTGACTTTTAAAGGTAAAAAAAGTATTATAAACCTATGAAAAAAATGAGCAGAAAACAAAGAAAAATGTTTCTCCTCTGTGGCGGCTGTGCCGCTGTGCTCCTACTGGCAGCAGGGATCGTGTACGGCGTCACCCGGCTTACCTCTTCAGGAGCGGACACGGAGGAAGGGATCGCATATATCAAAGCAGCAGAAGCGGAAGACATCACCGTGATCGAGCAGAAGATCGCCCAGCTTGAGAGCCAGGACGGCGGGGAGGAGGATACGCGCAGTGCCAAAGAAAAGTTTGCAAGTTCTGTGGTGATGGGAGATTCGATCACAGAAGGTCTTGTGGAATATGATGTGCTGAGTGCCTCCAGTGTCGTCTCAAAGATCGGAGTGCATCTCGATGAACTGGACGACCAGGTGGCCCAGGTGAAAGAACTGAACCCGCAGGTCATCTTTCTCACGTTCGGGATGAACGATATCATCGAGAACGGAGAGGATACGGAGCGGTTCCGGTCAGATTATGAAGCACTGGTAAAACAGATCCAGGAAGAGGTGCCGGACGCGCACATTTTTGTCAACTCGATCTTCCCTGTCCTTGATACGGCGGTGGAAAATGAGCCGGCTCTTGAGCGGATCAGCGAGTATAACACGGTACTGTCGGAGATGTGTACGAAGCTGCAGATCGGTTTTATAGACAATACGGAACTCGTGTCCGACCGGTATTATGAGGAAGACGGAATCCACTTTAAAGCGGAGTTCTATCCGCTGTGGGCGGACCGGATGGCGGAGGTGGCATCGTTATGATGGAGAAGAGACCCGGGCTGCCGGAGGTGGCAAAATATATCGTACTGGCAGTCATCCTGATCTACGTGGTCGTTCTGATGCTTTTTACCAGCGGGAGCAACAAGTCTTTTGAACAGGTGTCGGAAGCCGTGAGCGCGTCCATCGATACGGAAAACCTCACAGAGATGAGTGAACGGATGCTGAAACGGAATTTCGGGCTGAACAGCGCGGACTATGACGGTGTGATGTACTATGCGTCAGAATCCAGCATGTCTGTGGAGGAAGTGCTTCTGATCAAGGTGAAGAGCAGGGAGCAGATCCAGGAAGTCACAGACGCCCTTGATGAGAGGACCCAGGCGCGGATCGCGGCCTTTGAGGGATATGGATCCGATGAGGTAAGGCTGCTCGAAGACGCTCAGCAGAGCGTGCGGGGCAGGTTTATCTTCTTCGCGGTATCATCACAGGCCGGAGAATACAGGTCTGTGTTTGACAGTAGTCTGTAGGGGAGAGGGAAAGAGAACATGGTATTCAGCAGTATTACTTTTTTGTTTCTGTTTCTGCCGGTGGCGCTGGCAGTTTACTATATCATTCCGGAAAAATGGAAGAATATCGTATTGCTCGCTGCGAGCATTCTGTTCTACGCGTGGGGAGAGCCGGTCTATGTGATCCTGATGGTACTCTCCATTCTCCTGAACTATTTCTGCGGTCTCGATATAGACCGGAAATCTGATGATCCGGTGAAGGCAAAGCACAGTGTTGTCTTTGCCGTCGCCGCGAATGTGGCTATCCTTGCTTTTTTCAAGTACTATGCGTTTGTCCTTGATATGCTGAGCGGGATCCTACCGGTGGAGATCCCGTACCGGGAGCTTCCTATGCCGATCGGCCTGTCTTTCTATACGTTTCAGAGCCTGACATATATCATTGATGTTTACAGGAAAAAGACAGGGGCACAGAAAAATATCCTGAATTATGCGCTGTATATCGCCATGTTCCCGCAGCTGATCGCAGGACCGATCGTGCGGTATGTGGATATAGAAGAACAGCTCACGAACAGAAGGACCAGCGCGGCAAAGCTTGGACAGGGGGCGATGCTCTTTATCAGAGGACTTGCGAAGAAGGCGGTCATCGCCAACATGACCGGAGAGATATTCCAGCAGATCTCAGATATGCCGGCGGGCCAGATGTCCATGCTCATGGCATGGCTCGGGTGTATCTCGTATGCATTTCAGATCTATTTTGATTTCAGCGGATATTCCGATATGGCGCTGGGACTGGCGCGGATGTTCGGATTTGAACTGAAGAAGAACTTTGACTATCCGTACATCTCCCAGAGTATCACAGAGTTCTGGCGCAGATGGCATATCTCCCTGAGCTCCTGGTTCCGGGAGTATGTCTATATCCCGCTGGGAGGAAACCGGTGCTCCGCGGTGAGGAACATCGTGAACCTGATGATCGTGTGGACGCTCACAGGAATGTGGCACGGAGCAGCCTGGAATTTTATCGTGTGGGGCGTTTACTACGGCGTGATCATCGTGATGGAGAAATATGTATACGGAGCATCTCTTGATGAGCTGCCAAAGCCGGTGAGGCATATTTATTCCCTTGTGCTCATCCTGATCGGCTGGGTGTTCTTTTTCAGTCCCAGCATCGGATATGCTCTCCGCTATCTGGCGGCGATGTTCGGCGGAGGCGCGGGGATCGCGGATAAAGGGGCGTGGTTTGTGCTCTTTTCCCACTGGCTTTTATACCTTCTTGCTGTGCTGGGATCGACCCGGATCGGATATGCGCTCGTCCGGGGAATCACGGGAGCGTGGAAGAGCCGGAGGGCACGGACTGCGGCGACAGTGGTCGTGTATTTCGGGATGTTCTTTATCTCGATCGCATATCTTGTGACAGGAAGCTATAACCCGTTTTTGTATTTCAGATTTTAAGGTGGAGATATGAGAGGCAGAAAAAGAAAGAACGGCAGGACAGAGAGCCTGATCGGAAAGATCTTCATATTGGTCCTTCTTCTGGTGGCGGTCATCAACCTGGTCATCCCGGACAGGGAGAGCTCCGATGCGGAGAACAGAGTGCTGGCATCCATGCCGAAATTCAACTGGTCGACGATCGTGACGGGAGATTTTGCAGAACAGTTTGAAAACTATCTGAGCGATCAGTTCATGGCGAGGGATGTCCTGCGGGGGGCAAAGGTGACGGCGGACCGGATCGGAGGAAGCAGGATGGAGAACGGAGTGCTGATCGGAAAAGGCGGACAGCTCCTCCAGGATATCCAGGTGGCGGACCAGGAAGATCTTTCGGCAAACCTGGAATCCATCAGGAGTTTTAAAGATTCTTATCCGGATATCCCGGTCAATATGATCCTTGTGCCGGATGCGGCGTGCGTGCTCAGCGACAGCCTGCCCGCTCTTGCTTCTGTGGAGGATCAGACACAGATGATCAGTATGGTCCAGAGGGAACTGGGGGATTCTGTGAACTGGATCGACGCTGTGTCTGTATTGAACAAGCACAAAAGTGAAAAGATATATTATAAAACAGACCAGCACTGGACTGCGCTTGGAGCGTTCTATGTCTTCCAGAGCGCGGCATCAACCCTCGGGATCGGCGAGGATGTCTCGGACAAGTATGTGTCTTATGCGGTCTCCGATGATTTTACCGGAAGGCTCGCGGCGCGCAGCGGCGTGGGGCTGGGGAAGAAGGAGCAGATCGATATCTACGCACCAACCCAGGGGGACAATGACCTGATCGTAAATTATGTAGATGAGGGAAAGCGGACCACGTCTCTGTATGATTCGTCCAAGCTGGAGTCCAGAGATCAGTATGGAGTTTATCTGGGAGACAGCACATCTGTGCTGGATATCCGCACTGTCTCCACAAGTCAGGATCGTCTCCTTGTCATCAAGGATTCTTTTGCGAACTGTTTTATCCCGTTCCTGACGCCTTACTACAGAGAGATCGTGGTGGTGGATCCCAGATATTACAGCGGGTCGGTCGAGGATCTTATGGACACCTACCGGATCACGGATGTGCTGTTCCTTTACAGCGGAAATACATTTTTTACAGATAACAGTATAAGCGGAGTGTTTGGCAGTGAGTAATCGGATCAGTGAAGAATTTCTACAGAAAAAGGAGCCTGTGAGGCTGAACAAATATTTGAGCGAGGCGGGAGTCTGCTCCAGACGGGAAGCTGACCGCCTGATCGAGAGCGGACGTGTGACCGTGGATGGAGAGAGGGCTCGGACCGGGATGAGGATCGTCCCGGGGCAGGTCGTGAAAGTGGGGCATAAAGTTGTCTCAAAGCAGGATGAGATGGTGGTCCTTGCCGTGAACAAGCCGAGGGGTATCGTCTGTACCGAGGAGCGGAGAGAGAGGAACAGTATCGTGAGATTCCTGGATTATCCGGTCCGGGTGACGTACATCGGAAGGCTGGATAAGGACTCCCACGGTCTCCTTCTCATGACAAACAACGGGGATATCATCAACCGGATGATGCGCGCGGCGAACCGCCATGAAAAGGAGTACAAGGTGACTGTGGATCATGAGATCACGCCGGAATTTCTTGAGAAAATGGCATCCGGCGTCCCGATCCTTGATACAGTGACCAGACCCTGCGAGGTAAAGCAGATCGGGAAGTACAAGTTTTCCATTATCCTGACCCAGGGGCTGAACCGGCAGATCCGCAGGATGTGCAGCGCCCTCGGGTACGAGGTCCGGGACCTGCTGCGGGTCCGGGTCATGAACATCCGCCTGGATGGTCTGAAGGACGGTCAGTACAGGAAACTGACGGATGAAGAGTTAGAGGGATTATATGAGTTGATCAAGGATTCTCCCGGAGAACCGGGACGGTAAAGGTGACCGGATGAAGGAGCATATGGAGAAACGCGGATCAGAAACAGAGAAAGTCGGCAGGAGGATAATAGACGATATGGCAGATAAGATGGCAAGGATGAAAGAACTCGTGGAACTCCTGAACAGGGCGAGGCGCGCCTATGAACAGGAAGACAAGGAGATCATGAGTAACTACGAATATGATCAGTTATATGATGAACTTCAGGGACTGGAACAGGAGCTGAACACGACTCTTGCTTCCAGCCCTACTGTTAATGTGGGGTATGAAGTGCTCAGTGAACTCCCGAAAGAGCGCCATGAGCGCCCCATGCTTTCCCTCGATAAGACGAAGGATGTGGAACGCTTAAAAGAGTTCCTGGCAGACCAGAAAGCGGTGATCTCCTGGAAACTGGACGGGCTGACCATCGTGCTGACTTACCGCGGAGGAAGTCTTGAAAAAGCAGTGACCCGCGGAAACGGTGAGGTGGGGGAGGTCATCACCGGCAATGCCAGGGTGTTCCAGAACATCCCGCTCTCCATCCCCTATCAGGGAGAACTCGTTCTCCGTGGGGAGGCGGTCATCGGATATAAGGAGTTTGAGAAGATCAATTCGCAGATCGAGGACGTGGACGCGAAGTATAAAAATCCGCGGAACCTGTGCAGCGGTTCTGTACGCCAGCTCAACAATGAGATCACGGCGAAGCGGAACGTCCGGTTCTATGCTTTTACCCTGGTGAGGGCGGACGGAGTGGATTTCCACAACTCCAGGATGTATCAGATGGACTGGCTGAAAGGACAGGGATTCGATGTGGTGGAACATCACCCTGTCACAAGGGAGAGTATCGATGAGGAAGTGAAATGGTTTTCCGAGCATATCTCGGAAAATGACGTGCCTTCCGACGGGCTGGTCCTTGTCTATGACGACATTGCCTACGGTGAATCGCTGGGGGCGACAGCGAAGTTCCCCAGGGACTCTTTCGCTTTTAAGTGGGCGGACGAGATACGGGAGACCACCCTCCTGGAGATCGAGTGGAGCCCGTCCAGGACAGGGCTGATCAACCCGGTGGCGATCTTTGAACCTGTGGAACTGGAGGGCACGACAGTGAGCCGTGCCAGCGTCCATAACATCAGTATCATGGAAGAACTGGAACTGGGCGTGGGAGATACGATCCAGGTCTACAAGGCAAATATGATCATCCCTCAGATTGCGGAAAACCTGACGCGCAGCGGTGTGAAGGATATCCCGGATGCCTGTCCGGTGTGCGGCGGTCCGACCCAGATCCGGATGGAGAACGAGACAAAGACACTCTTCTGCACAAATCCGAAATGCCAGGCGAAGCATGTAAAGGCGTTCGCACTGTTCGCGAGCCGGGATGCCATGAACATTGAAGGACTCTCGGAGGCGACCCTGGAAAAGTTCATCATGAACGGGTTCGTGAAGGACTTTACGGATATCTTCCATCTGGAACGCTATGAGGATGAGATCAAGAGCATGGACGGATACGGTGAGAAATCTTACCAGAACCTTCAGGCCAGCATCCAGAATGCCCGTGTGACAACACTGCCACGGCTGGTATACAGCCTTGGCATCCCCAATATCGGGATCGCCAACGCGAGGATGATCTGCCAGGCGCTGGGAAATGACCCGGAGCGCGTGGCGGATGCCACAGAGGAAGAACTGGATGAGATCCAGGGCGTGGGCGAAGTCATCGCAAAGACGTTTGTGGAATATTTTGCAGACGGGGAACACAGGGAGATATTCCGCCGGCTTCTTGAAGAAGTGGAGATCCCGGAGGAGGAAGCACCATCAGGAGGACAGAGTTTCAGCGGAATCAATTTTGTGATCACGGGAAGTGTGGAGCATTTCGCCAACCGCAGGGAGGTGAAAGAAGAGATCGAGAAGCGGGGCGGAAAGGTCACGGGGAGTGTGACATCGAAGACGAATTATCTCATCAATAATGATGTGAACTCAACTTCGTCAAAAAACCGGAAGGCAAGGGAACTTGGCATTCCGATCATATCAGAGGAGGAATTTATGAAGATGCTCGGCTGAACGCAGACAGGCTTGAAAATGCCGGGCTGGAAAGGAACAGGAAAGAGGCAGAGGCAGAGACAGGAAAGGCAGGGATGGCGTGAATTTTAAGACAGCCAAATTAAAAGAAAAACTACTGGAAAAACTCAATGAAACTTTAAAGGCGGTGCTCCCGATCATAGCGATCGTATTGTTTTTGTGCTTTACGATCGCTCCGGTCGAGCCGGGGATACTGCTGGCATTTCTCTTAGGAGCAGTGCTCCTGATCGCGGGAATGATGTTCTTCACGCTCGGGGTGGACATGTCTATGGCACCCATCGGTGAGAGTGTGGGAACCTGTATGACGCAGACGAAAAAGCTGTGGCTGATGGTTCTCTTAAGCTTCGTTCTCGGATTTATCGTAACCATATCTGAACCGGATCTGCAGGTTCTTGCAGAGCAGGTGCCTTCGGTGCCGAACATGGTCCTTGTGCTGTCCGTGGCAGCAGGTGTAGGACTCTTTCTAGTGGCATCACTTCTGCGTATGCTTTTTAATATCACACTTGCACATATGCTGATCGTGCTGTATATTATCGTGTTCGCACTGGCGTTCCTGGCGCCGGGGGATTTCATCGCAGTGGCGTTTGATGCGGGAGGAGTGACGACGGGACCCATGACCGTGCCGTTTATCATGTCGCTGGGTATCGGTATCTCTGCGATCCGAAGCGATGAGAGGGCGGAGGACGACAGTTTCGGTCTGGTGGCGCTGTCCTCTGTAGGACCGATCCTTTCCGTTCTGGTGCTGAGCCTGATCTATCGCCCGGAGAGCGCGGAGTATACTCCGAGCAGTATCCCGGATATCAGTGACTCGGTGGAACTGTGGAAGATCTTTGCGGAAGAACTGCCGGATTATATAGGAGAGATGGCGGTCTCCCTTCTTCCGATCATCGTGTTCTTTGTGGTCTTCCAGATGGTCTTCCGGCGGATGCAGAAGAGGATGCTCATCCGAGTGGCGGTTGGTATGGTGTATACCTATGCTGGTCTGGTGCTTTTTCTTACCGGGGTCAATGTAGGATTTATGCCGGCGGGAAATTATCTGGGACAGATCCTGGCAGACAATCCGTATAAATGGGTCATCGTACCGATCGGGATGATCATCGGGTATTTCATCGTGCGTGCGGAGCCGGCAGTGTTTGTTCTGACAAGACAGGTGGAGGGCATCACTTCCGGGACGATCACGGCAGGAGCCATGAGCATGAGTCTTTCGGCGGGGGTGGCAGTATCACTGGGGCTTGCGATGGTACGCGTTCTGACCGGGATATCTATATTCTGGTTTATTATTCCGGGGTATGTGCTGGCACTGGCGCTCTCCTTTTTTGTCCCGAAGATATTTACTGCGATCGCCTTTGACTCGGGAGGTGTCGCATCCGGACCGATGACTGCGACTTTTCTCCTGCCTTTTGCCATGGGCGCCTGCGTGAGCGTGGGAGGAGATATCGTAACGGACGCGTTCGGCGTGGTGGCGATGGTCGCAATGACGCCGCTGATCACGATACAGATCCTGGGACTTGTATATGAGATCAATTCCAGACGTCTTGAGAAGCAGGAGACAGCCAAAGCAGCGGCGGAGTCCGTGCAGCTTCCGGACGACGAGATCATAGAACTTTAATGACTACGTGAGGTGTAGATATGAGTGGATTATATTGGATGATGACGATCACAAAAAGGTCGATGGGAAAAAAGCTGATCGCCTGCTATGAGGAAAACGGTCTCGTGTCAGTGCTCTGTATGCTGGCTCAGGGAACTGCGACCAGTGAGACGCTGGATTATCTCGGGCTGGAGGTGACAGAAAAGACGGTCACTATGGCGGTGGTATCGGATGAGACATGGAAAACGGTGCGGAGGGAGCTGGAGGAACGATTCCAGATCGACGTGCCGGGGACAGGGATCGCATTTCTGATCCCACTGTCCAGCGTGGGAGGCAGGAAGGTGTTCCGGTTTCTGACGGATGGACTGGAGTACGAGAAAGGAGAGGAGAGCGAGATGAAAAATACAAAATATGAACTGATCGTTGTGGTAGCAAACCATGGTTACAGTGAGGAAGTGATGGACGCAGCCAGGGCAGAGGGCGCGGGCGGCGGAACCGTTATCCATGCAAGAGGGACCGGCCTGGAGAAGGCGGAGAAATTCCTGGGTGTGTCCATCGCGGATGAGAAGGAGATGATATTTATCGTTTCCAAGGCGGAGCAGAAGAACCTGATCATGAGATCGATCATGGAGAACGCGGGGCTGGAGAGCAAGGCGAGATCGGTGGTGTTCTCGCTGCCGGTGACGGATACGGCAGGTCTCAGGCTGCAGGAGGTACAGTAGAGGAGCGGACTGCAGCATGGTCAAAAATTATGTCGGCGCTGTCAGCGGCACAAGTGTGCTGCGCTGAACGCGGGACTGATTTAGAAAAAGTTCATTTGTATAACTCTGACAGGTGTACTATAATGATAAAGAGGCGTCAGTGCATTCTGGCGCCGCTACTATATTGACAGGAAGGGATAAATTATGTCAGATCACGATTTTATCATATTAGATGAGGAAGAGACAAAAGACGGCTCCTCAGCAGGACATGAGTCTTCAGAGAATAAGAAGACGGAAGTGACTGCTTCAGAGCAGAAGAAAGAGAAGGACGACGATGGATACGAGAAGATCTGCTTTATCTGTCACCGCCCTGAGAGCGTGACCGGGAAGATGATCGAACTGCCTAACAATATCACGGTATGCCCGGACTGTATGCAGAGGAGCTTTGACGCGATGAACAATGGTACCATAGATCTGAACCGTCTGATGAACATGCCGGGGGTGCAGTTCTTTAATATGTCGGACCTTGAGAATATGCAGCCGAAGCCCCAGAAGATCAAGAAGAAAAAGGAAAAGCCGAAGGAGTTCCATCAGCTCGATATCAAAGATATCCCGGCGCCGCACAAGATCAAGGCAAGACTGGACGAGTATGTGGTGGGCCAGGAATATGCAAAAAAGGCGATGTCTGTCGCAGTATATAACCACTACAAGAGAGTGGCGACGGACACGATGGATGATATCGAGATCGAAAAGTCAAACATGCTCATGATCGGACCGACGGGAAGCGGGAAGACCTACCTGGTTAAGACGCTGGCGCGCCTCCTGGATGTGCCGCTCGCCATTACGGATGCGACGTCTCTCACCGAGGCGGGGTACATAGGTGATGACATTGAGAGCGTGGTATCAAAACTCCTTGCCGCTGCGGACAACGATGTGGAGCGCGCCGAGCAGGGGATCATCTTTATCGATGAGATCGACAAGATCGCGAAGAAACGGAACTCCAACCAGAGGGATGTGAGCGGAGAGTCCGTTCAGCAGGGGATGCTCAAGCTTCTGGAAGGGAGTGAGGTGGAGGTGCCCGTGGGAGCGAACAGCAAGAACGCTATGGTGCCTCTGACTACGGTAAACACGAAGAACATCCTCTTTATCTGTGGCGGTGCATTCCCGGATCTGGAAGAGATCATCAAAGAGAGGCTCCAGAAGAAGACATCTATGGGATTTAACGCGGAACTGAAGGATAAATATGAGCATGATAAGGATCTGCTGTCCAAAGTGACAGTAGAGGATCTGAGAAAATTCGGTATGATCCCGGAGTTCCTGGGACGTCTGCCGATCATCTTTACCCTGAAGGGGCTGGATAAGGATATGCTCGTGAAGATCTTAAAGGAGCCGAAAAACGCGATATTGAAACAGTATCAGAAGCTTCTCGCCCTGGATGAAGTCAAACTGGATTTTGACGACGGAGCGCTGGAAGCGATCGCGGAGAAGGCGATGAAGAAAGATACCGGAGCGCGTGCGCTGCGTGCGATCATTGAAGAATTCATGCTGGATATCATGTACGAGATCCCGAAGGATGACAGCATCGGACAGGTCACCATCACCAGAGAATATATCGAGGGGACAGGCGGACCGATCATACAGCTGCGGGGGCAGGAAGTGCCGCGTCTGGAGTAAGGAACTGTAAAAAGTCAAGTCTGTTTGAGGATTGGATACGGAATATTTTGAAGTGTTTATACAATTGCAGCAGGTACCGTGTACTTTTGCAAAAGTACACGGTACCTGTTAATTTTTTGTCATAATTGCCGCATTGTCTCAAATGTATTGTACAGATTGAGCTGCCCGTATCCCCATTCGCGGTTCGGATATTCCATGATATCGGGACGGACAGCGCCGAGGATCAGAAGGCTTTTGATCTGGTAGGAGTCAATGCCCGGAACGTCCTGGTCGTAGATCAGCCATTCCAGCATCAGCGCTACGGCGCCGGCGGTGACCGCGGCGGAGACGCAGGAACCGGAGCGGGCGGCAAAGCGCCCTCCGGGAAGCGCGCCCCGGACATCTACGCCCGGGGCGGTGATGTCGGGATTGATGCGCTGCGACCGGGTGTATCCTCTGCCGGACTCCTGAGAGAGTGCGCCGGTGCTCCCGTTGTACCAGGACACGATCACCGGGCTGTCGGTGTTGGCAGGGCTGGTGAGCGTGTAATAAGGGTCCGCTTCCAGAAAATAGACTTCCCCGCTCAGAAATTCCGTGAGCGGGAGCCACATGTGGAAATTTCCATCAATGGAGGCCAGGGGCTCTACGATGATCTTCCAGATGCCCGGTGCGGGAGCCTGGAAGCGGAAAAATACCAGCTCAGATGTGCTTTTTTCGACAAGGAGCCGGTAATCTACAGAGACCTTTGTCTTTTCGAACAGAAAATCGATCTCAGCACCTGCTCCTGCCCGGAAGGGGATCCGCGAGGTGCTTTCCCCGGAGGGCGAGATCATGGAGATGGAAAAGACGTTGGGGATATCGCTCCAGAGTTCCAGGGAGAAGCCGGATACATTTTCTCCGACGCGCAGTTCTACAGTGCGGGAGTTGGTGCTGCTCTCGAGGGTGTCGTAATAATGATGCCGTTTGTCCGCTTCGTTCCCTGTGCCGATCACAGTGATCCGGTTGGCGCGGGTACTGTATCCCTCGATGAGAAAGGGGAAGGGGAGCGTGCCGATATGCCCGCCCATGCTGGTGCCGACGGTGATGCAGATGACCAAAGGCATTTTCAGTCTGTCAGCAAGGTCGTTGAGATATTTCAGTCCCAGCATCAGGTCTGTCTCCTGATAACAGACTGCGTCCCGGGGGATGAAGTAGTAATCGCGGAGATAATCCTTTGCCTGTTTCAGTTTGACCATGGCGATGGAAGCTTCCGGTGCGGCGCCGAGAAACTGCTCTTCGGCATTGGCGCCCCCTGCGGCAATGCCCGCAGCATAGGTCCCGTGCCCGCTTTCATCCCCGGATGGGACGAGAGAACGTGGATCCTCTGCCGCGAGCGCCGCGTTGATCCTCTCTTCTGAAAATTCGCTTCCGTAGGCAAATCCTTCGGGTGGAGTTCCGCTCTGCTCGGTCTGATCCCAGATCGCTGTGATCCGTGTGCTGCCGTCAAGGTTCCGGAACACTGCATTTTCATAGTCTATCCCGCTGTCCAGGAAACCGATGAGCACACCCTCTCCTTTTAACTGCAGCGTGGGGTAGTTCTGTATGGGGAGGATACCTGCCTGGTTCAGTGTCTCCAGGCTGAGCGGTGCATAGCATTTGGGGATGGAATTGTAAGAAAACCGGGTGAGGGTCACAGGTTCGGCATCCTCTTTGGGAAGATAGATACATTTATAGTCAAAGCCGGCATCCTGCTCACACTGCCCGTCGCGCATGATGCTGTCAAAAAAGGGTGTCCGCACGTGATTCCCGATGAAGTCCCGGTAATCTTCGGACAGAATGTGTTCCCGGCATGTTTCAAGATCGGCCATAGTCTCTACCTGAGGAGAAAAAATCTTATCAGAACATATGCCCTGTACAGAAAAAATATGCCTGAAAAACGCCGGCGCAGCGGGTACGCATGCGGGCGGCGGTCAGGTGCCAGCTGTAAGAAACAGGCTGGTTAAAAAAGTATAAATTAATCCGGGAAGCGGTTGAAGATAGCAGATAATGGGGTATAATGAGTATAAGTCAAAAATGTGATGGCTCAGCCTGTGCCGGCGGCGTGCATCAGGCGGATTCGACAGGCGCGACGGCTGAGACGGCAGAAGTGATGCCGAAAGAAGGGAGAACGGAAAGATGAAAGATTTTTTTGAAGATTTAGGAAAGCGTCTCGGTGAGACGGCAGAAACAATGTCAAACAAAGCAGGCGACGCGATCGAGATCCAGAAACTGAAAAGTCAGATCCGCAGCCTTGCAAGAGGAAACGCGGTGGATCTGATGGAACTTGGCAAGACGATCTATGACCGTTTCAAAGCGGGCGAGGAGGTTGAGGAGTCAGCAAAAGGACTCTGTGAAGCGATACAGAACCGCGAGGCGAGCATGGAGAATTACGAGAAGAAGATCGCCAGGATCAAGGGCGCGTCCGAATGCGGAAACTGCGGGAAAATGGTTGCAAGAGATATGTCCTTCTGTCCATACTGCGGGGAGAAGATCGATACAGCCATATATGATGCGGAAGTGGCAGAAGAGGATTTTGAAGAAGAAGGATATGCGGATGTCGTAAGGGAGAAAGCGGCAGATGCAGCAGAGATGGTAGCAGAGAAAGCTGACGAGGCTGCAAAGAAAGCGGGAGATATGGCAGAGAAAGCCGCGCAGAAGACAGGCGATATGGCGGAGAAGGCGGCTCAGAAAGTCGGCGAAGCGGCGGAGAAGGCGGCAGACAGACTCAATGAGGCTGCGGAGAAGATCAAGAATACGCCGGAGGAAGCGGGCGAGTAAGACGGACGGGCTAAGGCAGGTATCGTGATGAAAAGATTATGGTTTCTCGGAGAAAGCGCGGTTCTGTTCGGCACAGACCAGCTTATGAAGACCTATGTGGAACAGAATCTTGACAGAGGCGAAGAGAAGAAGCTGACGGACCGGATCGTGCTGCGCAGGGTACACAACAGGGGAATGTGCCTGAACCTGCTTGAGGAGGAACCGGGGGCAGTAAAATATCTGTCCCTGTTTTCCGCATCTGTCCTGACTCTTGTCTATGCTCTGAGTCTGATGCGGAAGAAAGGATTCTGGAGAAAGAAAGGGCTCGCGCTTATGGCGGCGGGAGCCTGGAGCAACACGTTCGACCGGTGTGCCCGGGGGCATGTGGTGGATTATATCGGTTTCCGCAGTGAGAATAAAAAGATCTCAGACGTTACATACAACCTGGGAGATTTCTTTATCGCAGCGGGCGGTGTGCTTGCCCTTTTGGCATCTTTGCCAGGGAATGTCACATCGAAGAAAAAGAACGGAAGAAAGAGCAGAGCGGAAGAAGAGCCTGCGGAACAGTGAAAGGATAAAACAGCGAATATAGGGAGAAGACCGGTGGACGGGAAGTAGTCCTCCGGTCTTTTCCTGCTTCCGGGGTTGACAGCCCGTTGGTCTTGCTTTAAACTAATCCTACAAATGTAAGAAAAAGAACGACCCGGTATCGGGATATGGGATCGCAGGAGGATACCGGAAAAAGGAGCGGAAGATGTACAGGCGGAGACTTTTAAGATGGATGGCAGCTGCTGCGGCAGCAGTCTTTCTGGCAGGATGCGCAGGAGATGCGGACCACAGTGACCAGGAAGCAGAAACTGAGACAGGAAAGGCGGACGAGAGCGGGGAGGCGGAAAAAGGGTATGATCTGCCTGTTGATGAAGAGGAAACGGAAGCGGCACAGGAAGACTGCACAGAGATGCTGTCTCTGGCCGCAGATGTCTGTCCGGAGATCCTGGAAGAAACTCCGGTGCTGCTGTCGGATGACATGACGGAACAGGCAGCAGAGACGGTCGCCGGCGAGGGAGTTCCGGCAGCAGGTACGGATCTGTACCGGGGACTGAAGAACCATGATCTCATGGAGCGGTTCCTGCGGGACTGCGAGAGTGGAAAAGAAGGCAGCATCGTGACATATGAGATCTACGATGACGGCAGGATCGGCAGGAAAAAGTTTATCTGTGACGGGGAAGACATGTATCTGCTCGCTGTGACCGCATCCTGGAAGGACGGGCAGGCAGTGCTGGGGAATGTCTCATATTCCCGGATGCGGGAGTGGAGTTTCACAGAGAAAGGCTGGTTCTTTTATGAACTCTGTACACCGGAATATCCGGAAGTGACGGAGGTGATCTATTCCAATGCCATGATGAGGGTGATCCCCCTGGAGGAAGAATATGCGAAAGTCACGGAAGCATTTCTGGAACCGGTCGCCTATAATGGGAACAACCTGTTCTGGACGGACTGGGATGCGGAACATATGGACGAGATCGATTACAACGGGCTGTTTGAATATCTCTATGAAGTGAGGACTGGAAAAGATTTTGATAAAACACAGTACCAGGACGGGATCCCAGGCGGACAGTTTGAAGAACTGATGACCGCAGCCCTTCCGGTCACGACGGAGCAGCTCAGAGGATATGCGGCATATGATGCGGAAAATGAACGGTATGAATGGATCAGCCTGGGAGTCGGAAACAGGACTCTGGGACCGCTGACAGGTGCGATCCCGGAAGTGGTCGGCATGGAAGAAAACGGCGACGGGACCGTGACCCTGACTGTGGATGCTGTGTGCGAGAGCACAGCGGATGACGCGTTCCTGACACATTATCTGACGATACAGATGGATGAGGAGGATCCGGTGCGATATCTCTCAAATGTGGTAGCGGAAGGACAGGAGGATGCGCTCCCGGAGTATGTCTATCGGATACAGAGATGACACCGCAGGAGTGTCACAGCGTATGCGGAGAACGGGAAGCTGATATGACGGGACTTGAGACAACTGATATAATGGGGACATCCGATACCTGTTTTACACATCGGGGAAAGTGTGCTATGATATACAGGAACTCAAGTCAGACAGGAGAGACAGACAATGATACAGGACATACAGCCGCACCATTATGATAATCAGTACAGACTGGTCCCTCCCGACAGGGAGAGCTATGCGATGTATTATGAAGCGCGTACAGCGCTGGTGAAGCGCACAGCGGACGGGATCACGTTTCCGAAGTTTAAGGACCTGGAGCGGCTGAACGAGGAGATATATGAAGACTGGATATATCTCTTTACGATCGATGAGGAACGCTATTACCTTGTACAGGAGATCAACCGGGAACCGTTATCAGAATTTACGATGGAGAACACGGAGATCTTCCGCAGCGCTGATCCCAGATACCAGTGTTTCGCAGGGATCACCGGGTATCAGCTCCATAACTGGTACCGGGATCATAAATACTGCGGGCGATGCGGGCATCTGATGAAACGGGACGAAAAAGAACGGATGCTGTACTGCGGAGAGTGCAGGAATATGGAATATCCGAAGATCTGTCCGGCGGTCATCATCGGCGTGACAGACGGGAACCGGATCCTGATGTCAAAATATGCGGGAAGGGCATACAAGAAATATGCTCTGCTCGCAGGATTTACGGAGATCGGAGAAACGGTGGAAGAGACCGTGCAGCGCGAGGTCATGGAAGAGGTGGGGCTGAAGGTGAAAAATATCCGGTACTACAAATCCCAGCCATGGTCTTTCAGCGATACACTCCTGATGGGGTTCTACTGCGACCTGGATGGCAGCGGTTCCATTACACTGGACCGGGAAGAACTGGCTATGGCAGGGTGGTTTGAGCGAGAGGAGATCCCGGAAGTAACGTCCCACGAAAGTCTGACAAATGAGATGATCATGAGATTTAAGAACGGAGAGGTATAGGAGGTAACAGACTTATGAGAGCAGAATTTGACGACAGCCTTGTGACAGGAAATGAGATGATCGACGGACAGCACAGAGAGCTGATCGAAAAGATCAACAATCTTCTGGACAGCTGTGAGACGAGCAAGGACAAACTGGTGGCAGTGAAGACACTGGATTACCTTGCAGACTACACTGAATTCCATTTCGGAGAGGAAGAAAAACTCCAGGAATCCATTAATTATCCGGGGGTCAATGAGCATAAGAAAGAACATGACAAACTGCGCCAGGTAGTAAAAGACCTGTATGAGATGCTGGAGGAAGAGGAAGGACCTTCCGATGCGTTTGTAGAGCAGGTGAACAAGAACGTGATCGAATGGCTTTACAGGCATATCAAAGGATTTGACCGTTCCGTGGCAGAGTACAAGTTCATGAATGACAGCAGTGAGAGACTCTGATCAGTGGACTGTGTGCAGACCCGGCGGATAAAAATAAAAAAGAAAACAAAGAGAAAAAAGATCAGGGATGCGGCCACCGTGGCGGTCGGGTCCCTGATCTTTTTTTATCCTTTAGGGAAATCCTCTGCGTAGATCCTGATCAGTTCCAGTACGATCCGGCATGACGCATCCATTCCCTCTGCGGTGATATGCTCATACGGACCGTGGTAGCCGTGACCGCCGGTGCCGAGATTGGGGCAGGGGAGCCCTTTGAAACTGAGCTGTGCCCCGTCGGTGCCGCCCCGGATCGGGAGGACGAGCGGTGTTACGCCGGCAGCGTCACAGGCTTTTTTGGCGTTTTCGATCAGGTGCATGCAGTTTCCTATGATCTCAGACATATTGTGGTACTGATCTGTGATGGTCAGTGTCACGGTGCCGCGTCCCCATTTTCGGTTCATGGCATCGGCGGCCTTCTTAAGGCATTCCTTACGCTGCCCAAACCGGGCGGAGTCATGGTCGCGGATGATATAACGGAGCTTCGCCTGGGATACATCTCCTTTCATGTCGATGAGATGGTAGAAGCCTTCGTATCCTTCTGTCTCACGCGGCGTCTCGTCAGGCGGGAGAAGAGAGCTGATCTCCATGGCGACCAGGGAGGCGTTTACCATGACATCTTTTGCGGAGCCGGGATGCACATTGACTCCACATATGTCAAAGACCGCTTTGGCGGCATTAAAATTTTCATACTGGATCTCTCCTTCCGTGTCTCCGTCCAGGGTGTAGGCAAAATCCGCGCCGAATGCCTCCAGATCAAAATGTTCTGCCCCCATACCGATCTCTTCGTCCGGGGTAAAGGCGATGGAGAGAGGTCCGTGGGGGATATCATCTGTCAGGATCTGCTCTGCCACGGTCATGATCTCCGCGATCCCCGCCTTGTCATCCGCACCCAGGATCGTCGTTCCGTCACTGGTGATCAGGGTACGCCCTTTCAGGTCCTTCAGATGAGGAAACATCTCCGGGGAGAGGATGCGGCCGGAAGTCCCGAGGGGAAGGTCCCTGCCGTTATAATCTTCGTGGATCTCAGGGGAGATGTGACGGCTGCAGAAATCAGATACGGTATCAAGGTGGGCGATGAATCCCAGCGCCGGGCGGTCTTCATAACCCGGTGTAGGAGGGATATGGGCGTAGAGATAGCATTTTGTATCTACTTTTACGTCTGTGATCCCCATTGTGAACAGCTCGCGGCACAGATGCTGCGCCAGTTCAAACTGGCAGGAACTGGAAGGCACAGAAGAACTGTATTCATCGCTGGGGGTGCGTATCGCAGTATATTTTAATAATCTTTCAACCGGATTCATAAGGATCCTCCTTTCTGTGTGCGCTATTATTATATCACGAACCCGGAGCATGCATGAAGAGAAAATGAGTAATTGACACATTCAGGCCGAGATGATATTGTTTAAAATGGATTTTACGCAGATTTAACAGTATGATAACAAAGGGGAAAAAGAAAAATGCAGAAGAGGCTTAAATCCATATCTTCCGCCATCCTGATCGGTGTTGTCAGTATTTTCCTTTTATTCAGCGGGCATACAGACCAAGCTGAAAACTTGACAGGAGCAGGTAAGACAGGTGACCTGAGATTTATCGGGGGAGAACTTCAGCGTCCGGAAGAAAATAAGATATGTCTGGAAAGCGGGATGGCCGTCCTGACTTATCAGCCCTGCAGAGCGGCTAAATGCGCACAGAGGACAACGCACTTTGCCATGGCGGGAATCGTATTTGCCCTTTTCATCAGAAGGAGAAGGACCGGCGCAGTGTGCCTGGGCGGCGCCGCATTTCTCCCGGCGCAGTTTCTGTGCGAGCTTTTGATACGACTGGAGAAGGACGGGAAAAAGCGTCTCCGTCCTTCCGGTGCATAAAAACGGCGGCAGCCTTTATTTACAGACCGGTCTCTTTGTGGGCGGTACCGGGAGGAAAGGCTGAGCCAGCAGAAAGATGCGCGTGAGAATGCGCAAAAAAGGAGTTACTATGGATTTATCACTTGACTATTTTCTAAATAATATCATGGGGAACCCTATCCTGATGATCACAGTCCTGCTCACACTGGGCGTGATCTTTGTAAACGGATGGACGGACGCCCCGAATGCGATCGCCACCTGCGTGACAACACGGTGTTTAAGCCCCCGCAGGGCGATCCTTATGAGTGCGGTATTTAATTTTCTGGGTGTGTTCATCATGACTCAGATCAACAGTTCGGTCGCTTCCACGATCAGCAACATGGTGGATTTTGGAGACAGTACACATGAGGCTATGATCGCGCTCTGCGCGGCGCTGGTGTCCATCGTGGTGTACAGTGTCGCCGCGTCGGTCTTCGGGATCCCGACCAGCGAGAGCCACAGCCTGATCGCCGGTCTCTCAGGAGCTGCGATCGCGATCCAGGGCGGGATCGGCGGGATCAACGGAAGTGAATGGGTAAAAGTCCTGTACGGGCTGGTACTCAGCCTTGCTCTTGGTTTCGTGACCGGGTGGACGGTCTGTAAGCTGATCACGATCCTGTGCTGTAAGATGGACAGGAGAAAGACAAATGGCATCTTCGGAAGTGCCCAGATCGCCGGCGCTGCCGCAATGAGTTTTATGCATGGCGCACAGGACGGGCAGAAATTTATCGGTGTCCTGTTCCTCGGCATTGCTTTCGCAGACGGGCAGAATTCGGTCACTGGCATGGAGATCCCGGTCTGGCTGATGATGCTCTGCAGTATCGTGATGGGTGTTGGGACCAGTGTGGGCGGAGAGAAGATCATCAAATCTGTGGGAATGGATATGGTAAAACTGGAAAGATACCAGGGATTTTCCGCGGATCTGGCGGGGGCGATCTGCCTGCTGTTCTCCAGCCTGTTTGGTATCCCGGTGTCGACAACACATACAAAAACCAGCGCGATCATGGGAGTGGGAGCGGTAAAGCGGCTCTCGGCGATCAATTTCGGCGTGGTAAAAGATATGATGCTGACATGGATCTTTACATTTCCGGGCTGCGGTCTGATAAGTTTTGTGATGGCAAAGATCTTCATGTTTGTTTTCGGATAATGAGGAGGAAATACAATGGTAAGTAAGCAGGATGCATTTTATTATGATAATTTTATCGCCTGTGCAGGGTATTCATGCAAGGCGGCACATCTCCTGAAAGAGATCCTGACGGATTTTGATCCGGATAAGATCGGGGAGCGATTTAATGAGATCCATGAGATCGAGCGGCAGGCGGATGAAGAAAGGCATAAACTCAATGACATGCTGGTCAAAGCGTTCATCACGCCGATCGAGAGAGAGGACATCGCGCAGCTCAGCCATGATATCGACGAAGTGACGGACAAGATCGAGGACGTCCTGATCCGTGTGTATATCAACAACGTGCAGAAGATCCGTCCGGAAGCTCTGAAACTTCTGGACACTGTCATAAAATGCTGTGACGCGCTGCAGGAGCTTATGAGAGAATTTTTTGACTTCAGAAAGTCGAAAAAACTCAGTGAAAAGATCATCGCCATCAATACGCTGGAGGAAGAGGCGGACAGGCTGTATATCGACAGCATGAGGCGGCTCCATACCGAGGAGAAGGATGTACTCCAGATCATCGCATGGAGAGAGATCTATGACTATATGGAGAAGTGTGCGGACGCATGCGAGCATGCGGCGGATGTGGTAGGAAATGTAGTCATGAAAAATTCATAACGGAGCCTGTGGCTGTGAAAGCAGAGAAGATCGTCTGTACTTTTTAGTACAGGCGATTTTTGGCTTTATAGGAAATTTACGGTGTCTTGCATACAGACCACCATAGCGGATCATCCGGGTCGGCAGAGATTCTTTGTAAGATATTCGTAAGTCCATTATGCAAGAAAAAGTAACAAAAGCCCCCAGCCCCTCATGCTTGAGGGAAAGGAGAGTTGAACAGGCAAAGTTTAATTTGCGCGTTTATGAATGAAAATGAAAGATTATGAATTATATATAAAAAGTAAGTGTTAATTTTGTGAATTATTATGATTGAAATTAAATGAATATGAATATATAATGAAATCATCAAGAGGAGGTAAAACAAAGATGATCTACACAGTTACATTTAATCCTTCACTGGACTACATTGTTGAAACAGAGGGATTCAAACTGGGAAATACGAACCGGACCGTATCGGAGCGGATCCTGCCGGGAGGAAAAGGAATCAATGTCTCCACTGTCCTCAAGAATCTCGGGATAGAGAGTACGGCGCTGGGGTTCACCGCAGGTTTTACAGGGAATGAGATCCGGCACAGAGTAGAGGGGCTGGGATTTCGAAGCGAGTTTATCGAAGTAGATAATGGTTTCTCCAGGATCAATGTGAAAATGAAGGAATTTGACGGGACAGAGATTAACGGGCAGGGGCCGGTTATCGGCAGCGATGCCATTAAGGCTTTGATGCAGAAGCTGGATAAGCTTGGAGAAGGCGACACACTTGTGCTGGCAGGAAGTATCCCTTCCAGTATGCCGGATTCGATTTACAGTGATATCCTTGCCGCGCTTCAGGACAGAGAGATCACTTTTGTGGTGGACGCGACGAAAGATCTGCTGCTCAATGTCCTTGAGTATCATCCGTTTCTGATCAAGCCCAATCACCATGAACTGGGAGAGATTTTCAGGGTGACTCTCGAAGAGAGAGAGGATGTGATCCCATATGCCCGGCAGCTCCAGGAAAAAGGCGCGGAGAATGTTCTTGTCTCTATGGGAGGAAAGGGTGCGGTTCTTCTCGATGCCGGACAGCAGGTGCATATGCTCCCTGTTCCGGAAGGAAAGCTGGTAAATGCTGTTGGTTCCGGTGACTCCATGGTAGCAGGATTTATTGCGGGATGGACAGAAAGGAAAGATTACGGACATGCATTTAAGATGGGGATAGCGGCGGGAAGCGCAAGCGCATTCTCAGAGCTCCTGGCGACAGAAGAGGAGATCAGAGCGCTTTATGAAAAACTGTAAAAGTGATCGGTTAAAATAAGTTGTGAAAGGAAGGAAAGCAAGATGAAGATTACAGAACTGCTCGACAGACGGAGCATTTCACTGAATGGCTCGCCGGCTTCAAAGAAAGAAGCTCTGGATCAGATGGTCGCGCTGATGGTGAAGAGTGGAAAGATCAGAGATGAGGAGGCATACAGAGAAGAGGTATATCACCGGGAGGAGGAAGGTACTACCGGGATTGGAGAAGGAATTGCGATCCCGCACGGTAAATGCGACGCTGTTATCCGTCCGGGGCTGGCGGCTATGGTCATAAAGAATGGAGTGGATTTTGATTCGCTGGACGGTGAGCCGGTCAATCTTATTTTTCTGATCGCCGCACCGAACACGAAAGACAATGTCCATCTTGATGTGCTGAGCAAGCTTTCCATGCTGCTCATGGATGAAAAATTCGTGGAAGACCTGAAGAATGCGCCTACAGTGGATAAGTTCCTGGAAGTGATCGACAGGGCGGATCAGGAGAAGGCGGATGTAGATGATCAGCTGGCAGCCCAGGCGGAAGCCGGCACATCGGAAAATGTATGCCGCATCCTTGCCGTTACATCCTGTCCCACGGGAATCGCCCATACATATATGGCTGCAGAAGGAATCGAGAAAGCAGCAAAGGCTGCAGGATGTTTTGTGAAAGTGGAAACAAGAGGATCCGGAGGAGCGAAAAATATACTGACTGATCAGGAAATCAAAGACGCAGACTGCATTATCGTGGCAGCCGACGCGCAGGTGCCTATGGACCGGTTTGACGGGAAAAAGCTGATCGAGTGTGCGGTGACGGACGGAAGCAGCAAGATCCTTCTCGGGATCATTGTGGCGGGGATGATGTCGATCGATATGGGAGGCCCGTTCAATAAAGCCGCATATGTATTCGGTACAGCTTCCATAGCGGCGGGAAATTATGACATTATGGCAGCAGTTATGATAGGCGGTATGGTGCCGCCATGTGCGATCGTCCTTGCAACGCTTCTTTTCAAAAACAAATTTACGAAACAGGAAAGAGAATCCGGACCGGTTAACTTTATCATGGGACTTGCATTTATCACAGAAGGCGCGATCCCGTTTGCAGCATCAGATCCGCTGCATGTATTGCCGTCCTGTATCGTGGGATCGGCCCTGGCGGGAGCACTTTCTATGGCGTTCGGATGCACGCTGATGGCTCCCCATGGTGGAATCTTTGTATTCCCCGTAGTAACAAATCCGCTGATGTATTTTGCGGCTCTGGTTATCGGGACAGTTGTCGGCGCGCTGATCCTCGGCGTACTGAAGAAAAAGATCCGTGAATAATGAACATCAGTAAGTCATTGTTTACCGAAACGTCTGTAATATCGGAGAAAAGACTCTTCCCGGAACTGCTTGCCGAAGCAGAAATTTCGAGGTAAAATAAACAGTAAGTAAAAGGAAAGCGGATTCCGGGAATCCGCTTTCCTTTTCAGAACTGTTTCACGGAGGAATGAATAATGCTGACAGAAACAAGACAGGGCGAGATATTGCAGATGCTGGAGGAGAAGGGAAGCGTGACCGTGCAGGAACTGACGGAAAAGTTTCGCACGTCAGAATCTACGATCCGGAGGGACCTGAACGCACTCCATAAGAAAGGAGCCCTCATAAAAGTGTTTGGCGGGGCAGTGCAGGCGGAAAGCAGGCTTGCCACGAAGGATGAAAAGGTCGCTCTGCGAAAAGAACAGAACAGGGATCAGAAGATACGGATTGCCAGATATGCGGCTTCTCTGATCAAGGCGGGGGATTTCGTTTATCTGGATGCGGGGACAACAACTGGCTATATGATTTCCTTTCTGCAGGAGAGGGCAGTAACGTTTGTGACAAACGCGGTGTCTCATGCGCTGAAACTCTCGGAGAACGGTTTCCGGGTCATACTCATAGGAGGGGAACTGAAGGCTGCAACGGAAGCTATTGTCGGAAATGAGGCCTATGCGGCGCTCCAGAAATACAATTTTACGAAGGGGTTCTGGGGGACAAACGGTGTAAGCGAACTGTCAGGCTTTACCACGCCGGATATCAATGAGGCAATGATCAAGGAGTGCGCCATGCGGCATACGCAGCAGAAATACGTGCTGTGTGACAGTACCAAGTTTCATCAGATAAGCCCGGTAAGTTTTGGAGAATTCCTGTCGGCATCCGTTATAACTGACCGGATTCCGGAGGAAGTCCGGGAAACAGGTAATATCATTGTGGCAGAATAAACTGATATGAGATTCAGACCGGTCATCCGGGCGGAGGATCCTGCGCAGCAGGATCTTTTTTTAACCGGAGACGGGGCAAGCCCTGCCTGCCCGGTACAGCAGGACAGCATAACTGGGCCACTGGGAGGGGAGTGCGTATATCATGTGTGGAAAATGATTGAAGAACACCATATTTTGTGCGTGGATCACTTTTTTTTGGGCTGTCAAGCCTTGATATTCTTCTGCCGGGATGATAACATCTTATATGTCGGACGCCGTAAAAGAAAAAGCTGTCGTGCGACAGCATGTTTTTACTGGCGAAATGTGAATGAAATCAAAAAGGCAGAAAGAGGGAGCTAAAAATGACAGTAGAAGAATGGCTGGGCAAAGATAACCAGCTGGGAACGGACATCTGGACAAAGAAATACTGTAACGAGGGCGAGTCTTTTGACGAGTGGCTCGCACGTATCAGCGGGGGGAATGAAGAAATCGCCGGGTATATCCGGGAGAAGAAATTCCTGTTTGGCGGAAGGATCCTTTCAAATAGGGGACTGGACCAGGAGGGGAGGAAGGTCACATACTCCAACTGTTATGTGATCGACCCTCCGGAGGACAATATCGAGAGCATCTTTGACTGTGCGAAGAAACTGGCGCGCACTTACAGCTACGGCGGGGGATGCGGTGTGGATATCTCAAAACTGAGCCCCCGGGGAGCAAAGATCAACAATGCGGCGAAGGAGACGAGCGGTTCTGTCTCTTTTATGGAACTGTACTCTCTGGTCACCGCGCTCATCGGACAGAACGGGCGCAGGGGAGCGCTGATGATCTCCATTGACTGTTCCCATCCGGATGTGGAAGAGTTTATCGACCTGAAGACAGACCTTGAGAAAGTGACAAAGGCAAATATTTCTGTGAGGATCCGAGAGGATTTTATGGAGGCAGTTAAGAACAATGAAGACTATCTCCTTCATTATACGAGGGAAGCCACTGGGGAAGTGATCGAGCGCACTGTGAGCGCGCGGGAACTGTTCCACCGGATCGCGGAGACGAACTGGGACTATGCAGAACCGGGCGCCCTTTTCTGGGACCGGATCGAGGGATGGAACCTTCTGAGCAATACGAAAGAATTCTCCTATGCGGGCGTGAATCCCTGTGCGGAGGAGCCGCTTCCCGCAGGCGGGAGCTGCCTTCTGGGAAGTATCAATCTGTCGGAGTTTGTGCAGGATCCGTTTACGGGACAGGCACAGTTTGATTATGAAGGGCTGAAACACTGTGTTGAAGTATCGGTGCGTGCTCTCAATGAGGTGCTGGAAGAAGGTCTGCCTCTGCACCCGCTCCAGGAGCAGCAGGAGAGCGTAGGGCAGTGGAGGCAGATCGGTCTTGGCATTATGGGGCTTGCGGACTGCCTGATCAAGCTGGGACTGGCTTACGGGGAAGAGGACGCGGTGGAGATGTGCGATAACATCGGTTTTGCTATGGCGGATGCCGCGATCGCGTCTTCTGCGCTGCTGGCAAAGGAGAAAGGTCCTTTCGCGGCATGTGATACAGCGGAGATCATGTCTACCCCGTATTTTATAGCAAATACCACGGAAAAGACAAGAGAACTGGTACGCAAGTACGGACTTCGTAATTCCCAGCTCCTCACCATCGCACCGACAGGAACTCTTTCTACAATGCTTGGGATCTCCGGCGGCATCGAACCGGTCTACGCGAACTATTATGAACGCAAGACCGAGTCGCTGCACGGGACAGACGTTTACTATAAAGTCTACACAAAGATCGTGGAGACGTATATGAAACAGCACGGGCTCCGGAGCGATGCGGAGCTGCCGGACTATTTCGTGACAGCCATGACCCTGGATTACCGCCAGAGGATCGATATGCAGTCTGTATGGCAGACACATATCGATGCTTCCATCAGTTCCACGGTCAACGTGCCGAACCGGTTTACTGTGGAGGAGACGGAGAATCTCTATATGTATGCCTACCAGAAAGGACTGAAGGGCATCACTATCTTCCGCGACGGATGCAAGCGGATCGGTATCCTGAACACAAGCGAGAAGAAAGAGAAGGAGAGCAGACAGGTGGTGGCAGGAGAAGGGCTCAAGCGGGGCGAGATCCTTCTTGTCACAGACGATGTGGTCGGAAAGAAGAGAAAGCTGACAACAGGATGCGGAAGCCTTCACTGTATCGCCCTGTTCGATCCCCACACCGGGGCGCTCCTGGAGACTTATCTGAGCAAGGGGTCCACGGGCGGATGCAACAACTTTATGGTGGGACTTTCCCGTATGATCTCCATCAGCGCCCGGGGCGGCATCCCCATTGAGACGATCGTGGACCAGCTCAATTCCAGCGGTTCTTGTCCTTCCTATACGGCGAGACGCGTATCGCGCAAGGATACCAGCAAAGGCGCATGCTGTCCGATGGCAGTGGGAAATGCGCTGATGGATATGTACAACGAGATGCAGGAGGAACTTGCACAGAAAAAAGATGACGGACAGACAAAAACAGCGCATAAGATCCAGAAGGCGCCAAAGCCGAAGGCGGTGTCTTCCGAGGCGGAGTCGGACAAGATGTACTGTCCGGAGTGCGGGGAGCCTCTGGTGTTTGAGGAAGGATGCAATATCTGCAAATGCTGCGGGTGGAGCAAATGTCTGTGAGGAAGGATCAGACAATGGGAGGTTTACTTTTCCGGAAATATCTTTCCGAACAGCCAGTGTGAGAATGGTGCGGCGGCAAACATGTTCCAGAAGAACGCCATGGGGAAGTTCTTCAGAAGAGTCCCGGCCCAGATCGCGGGAAGCCGCGTGACCGGAGCGCCGGCAAGGATGACATTGAACAAGATGGAAGCAACAAGGCTCATCGTCGGGCACATGATGGCGACCGTTCCTGCCTGGCGCAGTATCCGGCATATGTAAGGATTGTCTTTTGGGGGATCACAGTGTCTTGCGGCAAATGCGGCACCGATCCGGTTTCCCCACAGGCTGGAAAACAGAAAGACGAGCACTCCCATATAGAGCGCTTCGATCAGAGCGTCCCAGAATACGGTGTTTGTCATATTGCTGAATCCGCCTGCAGCCAGATTGACTCCTTCTTTGATGGCGATGTTGTAGACTTCCATGCCGTATGCCATGGCATAAGACATGATGATCCCGAAAATGATTTCTTGAAATTTGGTTTTCGGCATTTTTAATTCTCCTTTCAAGATTTGATGGCAGCAGGCTCAAAAGACTGTGCATTTTCTGTGTGTGGGCTTTTGAGCCTGCTTGCTGTATAAAAGAAAAACGTGCAGCGTTCAACTGGATTTACGCAGTAGAATGCCACACGTCAGATGCTATTTTATATCATTTATTCAGTACTTTTCAAAGGTGATTTTGCACAAAATCGCATAAGTTTTTCTTATCGATCCCATTCAAAATCAGAAGTGTATCTTTACCCCAAACAGTTAAAATTGTAGTAGTAAAAGTTAATGTGAACTGTAATTCAGAAAGAAAAAGGAGGATTTTTCGATGAAAGATGTGATGATCTTAACGGGAGCAGGACAGATCGGCATGCTCATAAACGCGGCGGGCGTATCCCCGAGCCAGGCGCCGGTTGAGTCGATCCTGAAAGTGGACCTGCACGGCACAGCCGTTCTTCTGGAAGAAGTGGGAAAGGTCATCAAAGAAGGCGGCGTCGGTGTGACCATCTCCAGCCAGTACGGACACAGGATGCCGGCTCTTACCCCGGAAGAAGATGAACAGCTTGCATGTACTCCCGCAGAGGACCTTCTGAAACTGGATCTGCTCCAGCCGGAAAATATACGGGACACGCTGCATGCCTATCAGCTCGCAAAGCGCTGCAATGAGAAGCGGGTCATGGCAGAATCTGTGAAATGGGGAGAGAAAGGGGCGCGCATCAATTCAATCTCTCCGGGGATCATCGTGACGCCTCTTGCCATCGATGAATTTAATGGCCCGCGAGGCGATTTCTATAAGAACATGTTCGCAAAATGTCCGGCGGGACGTCCGGGGACCGCGGATAAAGTGGCTAATGTGGCGGAGCTGCTCCTGAGTGACAAAGGAGCATTCATCACGGGGGCGGATTTTCTGATCGATGGAGGAGCTACAGCGTCATATTTCTACGGACCATTGAGACCGGAAACATAGTATCCGGAAAAAGAATACGGAAAAGTAAAAAAATATACAGAAAAAAATCCAGGACCGCTGTAAAATAGACCCGGATGAAACGTACCGGCAGGATGTCCCTCTGCCGGTAAGCTCAGGACTCTAATGTTTCTGCGGAACAGTAGGATTCCAGTGCCTGCTGGTCGATGATCTCGATCCACCGGTGGTGGGGAATGATGATCTTTTCGTCCCGGAGACGTCCGAGATTGCGCGCGGCATTTACGCGGGTCACGGTAAGGATCTCTGCGATATTTTCCTGTGTCAGGTCAATGCGCCCGTTCTCTTTTCCCAGAGGATTCTTTGAGAAAAGATAGAGAAGATTGCAGAGCTTGATGAAGGAATTATTATAATCCTGATGGGCGCTTTCGTACAGGAGCAGATTGATATAAGCCGCGTTCCAGTCCAGCGTGCAGAGCATCAGGTCTTTATTATCACAGAGCATCTGAAGAAATTCTTCGTTGGTAAAGCAGAGTGTCTCAACCTCAGTGACTGCCGTGGAAGTGATAGAGTGTTCGATCTTGAAAGCGGACCGATGGCATCCGGGAAAGACTGTGCCGCTGCCGTGGAAGGAGCAGATCTTGCGGGAACCGTTTTCATGCTCAAGAGTGGTGACGACGGCTCCGGATATGATGTAGTGGACGTGGGTCACGAATTCTTCACGGCCCCAGAGAGCGTCGTTCTTTGAGAATGTTTTTCTGGTGTGAGGCCGGGTGAGAAAATATCCGTAGAAATCCTCATAGTCTCCGGAAAAGCAGTAGCGGGGGATCAGCATGTCTGGTACCTTCTTTCGTCAGGATGAGTTCATCATAGCACAGAAAAAACGGGACTTCAATCAAGCGGAAAGGAAAGATAGCATTATGAAAAAATGTAAGATCACAGTATTAAAAACAACATTGGATAAGGAACTCGCAGAAGAGTATGGGGTTCCGGGGCTGGGCGCCTGTCCGATGATGAAAGAAGGGCAGGTCTTTTATGCGGATTATGCGAAGCCGGAGGGATTCTGCGACGAGGCGTGGAAAGCGATCTATCAGTATGTGTTCGCACTCTCCCACGGAGCGGGCGAAGGACTGTTTTACTACGGCGACTGGATCAGGAAGCCGGGCGTTGCGATCTGCAGCTGCAATGACGGGCTGCGACCGGTGATCTTTAAGATCGAGGCGACGGAGGAAGAGTCAAAGATCGATTATACTCCGGTGAGATAAGAGTTTTGTAATATGTGCGGATATCGGGGCGCGGTGGCGCTCTGGTATCCGTTTTTTGTTGCTTTCATGCTCAAAGTTTTCTGAGCAGATTTCCAATTCACAACACAGAAGTGGGGTATAAGTATCCGCATTGCAGGCGAATAAGGAGGGATGCCATTGTCTGTGAGAAATGTTTTTCAGGTATCGATAGCAATTTTTTAGAAAGGTAAAACAGGAAGAACGGGAGACAGTTGCATTGTAGAAAAGAAGTGTATTATACTTGGAGGAGAACCTGATGGAAAAGAAAAAAATACAGTGGCATTCCGGTTTCAGCGCAGCCCTGCGAATCACCCTGGGGGATGAGATGGAACTTCTGGAAATGCGGGAAGAATATCTGCTTGGCAGAGAACCTTTGCAGATGGATGTCCTCATCATAAAAAATCGGAGGAATATTGAGATAAAAAAAGAGATCGGGAGGATTTTTCGAAAACATAATATTATTGAGTATAAGTCGCCGGAAGACTCACTGAGCATTAACGATTTCTATAAAGTGTATGGATACGCCTGTATCTATCAGGCGAACACAGATACGGTGAAGGAGATCGATCCGGAAGAACTGACGATCACCTTTGTCTGCAGTCATTACCCCAGAGAGATGATGAAACACCTTTTTAAAGTCCGTGGTATCAGAGCAGAACAGAAAGGGGAGGGAATCTATTGGCTGACAGGGGATGCGATAGCGATGCAGCTTTTGATCACACCGAAACTGTCTGGAGCAGAGAATTACTGGCTTCAGAAACTGAGGACAGATCTGAAAGCGGGTGAAGAGATACGGGATGTGATGAGAAATTATGAAAAACACAGAAAGATAAAAGACTATGAAGCGGTGATGGATCTGATCACAAGGGCAAACTGGAATCAGATGAAGGAGGAAAAGAAGATGTGTGAAGCATTGAAAGAATTATTTGCAGAGGAATTGAGAGAGGCAGACAAAAATGGAATAGAGCGTGGAAGAACCGAGGGGATGGAGCTTGCAAAAAAGATCTTTCAGCTTTCCGCGAAAGGGACGCCGGTGGAAAAGATCGCTGAAGAGTGCGGTCTGCCGATTGAAAAGGTACGGGAGATGCTGGAATGAGGCGGCATCCGGTATAAGAGACGGTAAGGAGGTGCGCCTTTGCTTTTCAGGCAGATGAAATATTTTAGTCGTCTGCCGATCATGCAGGGAGGAGAGCCTCTTCGGAGGAACTACTGTCTGTTCTGGGCCAAAGAGCGGACAAATTATTATATTGAGGAATTTGCAGAGATGTTCAGAAAACTGCTGCAGGACAAAGAGGAAATATAAGAAGGAGAGGAAGAGAAAGATGGAATATCGGGAATTGGGAAGTACAGGGCTTAAGGTCAGTGAGATCGGAATGGGATGCGAGGGCTTTGCGGAGGATGAGTGCCGCAATACAATGCGGCTTTTTGACGAGGCGGAAAAACTGGGCATCAACTATTTCGACCTTTATGCTTCGAATCCGGAAGTGAGGGCAAGTGTGGGGGAAGCTCTGAAGGGGAGGCGTGAGAAATTTATCATCCAGTCCCATGTCTGTTCGATCTGGAAAGACGGGCAGTATAAGCGCTCGAGAAAGATCGATGAAGTGAAGGCAGGATGGGAAGAGATGATGTCCCTGCTTCAGACAGATCACATTGACGTGGGAATGATCCACTATGTGGATTCTATGAAAGACTGGCAGGAAATTGCGGAAGGACCGGTGCTTGACTTTGTAAAGGAACTGAAGGAGAAGGGAGCTATCCGCCATATCGGGCTGAGCAGCCACAATCCGGAGGTCGCCCTGGAGGCTGTGAAAAGCGGAGTCATAGAGGTGCTGATGTTCAGTGTGAATCCCTGCTATGACCTGCAGCCGGCAAGCGAGGATGTGGAAGAACTGTGGGCAGAGAAGAATTATGAGGGACATCTGGTGAATATGGACCCCAAGCGCCAGGAACTGTATGAGACCTGCCAGAGGATGGGAGTGGGCATCACTGTCATGAAAGCATTCGGGGGCGGCGATCTTCTGGATGAAACGCTCTCTCCGGCGGGGAAAGCGCTGACAGTAAACCAGTGTATCCATTATGCCCTGACACGTCCGGCTGTCGCGACCGTTCTCTCCGGAGCACACAGCGTGGAGCAGCTTCGGACCAGCGCGGCTTACGAGGAGGCTTCGGAGGAAGAAAGGGATTATGCGATGGCATTTGCATCTTTTCCGAAGATCAGCTGGGAGGGGCACTGCATGTACTGCAGCCACTGTGCGCCCTGCCCGATGAAGATCGACGTGGCGTCCGTCACGAAGTTTCTGAACCTTGCAAAAGCACAGGGGACTGTGCCTGAGACAGTGAGGGAGCATTACGAGGTGCTGCCCCATCACGGGGGAGAGTGTATCCGCTGCGGTGCCTGTGAGACAAGATGTCCCTTCGGTGTGCCGATCATGGAGAACATGAAGCAGGCAAAAGAGATCTTTGGGAAATAGCAGACGGCTTCCTATACGGAACAGGCATAGCGTGGGATGAACCAGAGGCATTAGACAGCAGGAGGCAGAAGTCTTATAATAGTATTCAGTAAAAAGGAAAAAAGGAGACTGATATTATGAGCAGGACACTTGTGGCATATTTTTCAGCGAGTGGAGTGACAAAGAGGACAGCAGAGCAGCTTGCGGAGGCTGCGGGAGCAGATCTGTATGAGATCAGACCTGCTGTTCCGTATACTCAGGCAGACCTGAACTGGATGGATAAAAGATCCCGCAGTTCTGTGGAGATGAACGACAGGTCTTTCCGCCCGGAACTGGCGGACAAGGATGCAGATATCGCATCCTATGACAGGATCTTTCTGGGGTTCCCGATCTGGTGGTATGTGGCGCCGACGATCATCAATACGTTCCTCGAGAGCTATGATTTTGCAGGAAAAGAGATCGTACTTTTCGCAACTTCGGGAGGGAGCGGTCTTGGAAAAACACTGCAGGGACTTGCGCCGAGCTGCCCGGGCGCAGACATCAGGGAAGGGAAACTCCTCAATGGGAATCCGTCTGCTGATGAACTGAAAAAGTGGGTGGAGAATCTGTAGAAAAACAGAGTTGGTGAAAAATAGAGGCGGAATAGATAGAATGAAAAGATTCATTGTATTTATTCTGCCTTTTGTATTTCAACTATGTAGCAAATTTTATTGAAGCCTACGGGAGAATGTATTACAATTATTTCAAGATTTTTATGATAATTAATTTGTGGCTGGTGGAGAGAGATGATTGCAGTTAAAGAAATTGCCGAGATGGCAGGTGTAAGCATGACAACGGTATATAACGTGATACATGGTAATGCAAAGAAAGTATCCAAAGCTAAAATGGAAAAAATACAATCATTACTGAAAGAGTATCATTATGTACCTAAAATGGGATTAAGCGCGTTAAAAAATAATAGTTCTAAAATTATCGGGGTGGTAATCCATACTTCAAGATATTATGAGGATACGGTAAT
>HHCFC02800__coassemble_1111_pt1 | contig 38764 bp, 32 predicted proteins | sample HHCFC02800__metabat2_high_PE_058 | metagenome-assembled genome bin HHCFC02800 | reverse complement strand
ATATCTTGCTGTCCATATATTCTTCTGATATAAAAAGATTATAAAGCACAGCTTCAAAAATTCTGTTTGAGATTACTGCACTTCCATTTTCATTTTTAATAAAACCAAACATTTCCGCAGTTTCAATATATTTATTTAGCGGATTATAGGGGATTGCTTTCCCCGTGAAAAGCAGTTCATACAGAACATTTTTCAATTCCGGATAATCTGTAAGTTTATTCACCAGGGATTCAAATAACGTATTTTTATCATTCAGCAGTAATTTTTCCGCCTCAAGAAAACCTGATTATTTGAAGCGCTGTCCACTTCATCGATAATCAGAACGATTGGTTTTTTTGATATTCGGCACCATGTGCTCAAAATTTCAAACAGACGACTCAGTGCTGCTTCCTGACTGTCCCCGATCAACTTCTGCAGTTCTCTCCTGATTTCTGCAGGCATAGCGTCCTCTCCGCTGACTTTCCTGAGAACCGCTTCTGAAAAAGCTTTTACAAAGGTCCCTTCCTCCGCAAAATCTTTATGGCTCATCAGTTGAAAATCCAGACTTACAACAACATAGTCCTGTATCAGATATTTTGCCAGTGCACGCAGGGTCGTAGTTTTTCCATACTGCCGCGCACGGTTTATCGTAAAATACTGCCCTGCATCTATCATCTTTTTTATCTTTTCAAGACGATCCGTTATATCTACCATATAGTGAAGCGACGGCTTGCAATCTGCCGTGATATTAAATGTTTTGCTCATCACACATTCCTCCCCTGTTTGATTATTTCTTTTGAAAACACGTCGGATATATGCATATAATATTCTACCATTGCCTCAGCTAAATAACAAGAAACGCACCCTCTCACATATACGCTTTTATCTCCTGCTTAAACGCCCTGTGCCTCGGAAATTCCGCTAGATATTTGCTCACACGTTTCTCCTTGCCGTTCCTCTTTCCCATGGATTCTTCAACCTCGCCCAGCGCTGCTCCCAGTCTGGCGGCTTTACAATAGCTGCCGCGATGGCCGCCGCCCACAATTGCTTCCACCCGGGCGCCGATTGTTTTCGTCAGATATGCAAGAATCTCCTTCTTTACATCTTCCGGTATCACGGTCTGCTTTTTCCATTGAAGAAATCTTTCCGCAAATTCCGGCTCATCATACTCTTTCTCATATCCGATAAAGTACCTTATATCAGAAAGCATTGTCTGCATCGCTCTGCCTTCAAAATCATTTTCACACAGAGCTGCCAGAAGCATAGGAGCTCCTTCTGAGATAAACTTTCCCGTCCATCCCAGTGCGTTTTTTGTTTTACGGCATTCCTGCCATATCGCCTGACAGTCGCCGTCAAGAAATCTTATGCCCAGCCTGTCCTGTTCTGTCTGCCAGTATACATCTGTCTCTTTTGGTTCATGCCAATAATACCGCGCGCGTTGTCCTGCAGCGCCATTAACCTGTTGTCTCTGCTCCTGCTGCACCCGCTCTGCCAGTTCCAGGACACTCTTCATATCATCTCTGCCGCATCCGTCGCCGCACGTGAGTATACGAAAATAGTTTGCGGCTGCCGGTTTCGAGCAGAATGCCTCTTTTAACGCCTCCGCTGCGGTTTTACTGTCTCCCGTATGAGTTGCTGCAACGGCTGTCATACGGGCCGCTTTATCACGGATCTCCATATTGCGCTCCATCCGTCTCAGCGCTTCCGTCCCTTCTTCCCGCAGCCTGTCCCACTCCTCATCCTGAAAAAACTGCTCCAATACCTGAATGTAAAGCCTGGGATGCTGATTTGCTGTCTGCTTTGCCTCTTCCAGCAGACCTTCCGTTCCGCTTCGGAATGTCACTGCCTCGATCAAAAGCCTTGATGTATAGCTGTCATTTTGCTCTCTCAGATATGTGATCCATGCTTCCAGGAACTCATCAATTTCCTGAAGCGGCTCCCTGCCTGCTGACATCATATCTTCTATTCCTGTATTTTCAAACATATGCCAGGAGAAAAAACCATATAGCTTTGGAATCCGTTCCGGCAGTTCATACGCCTGATATGTCGAATATAATGTCAGGGATGCGATCTGTTTCAGATTGAGGGCAACCAGCTTTTCGGATACCATTTCCTCTATTCCCAACTCTTCCGGTTCGCCGCTATATATATCGTCGGCTGTAATGTTCAATACCCCAAGGCTCCAATACATCCGGCTCGCGGATTCATAGTCTCTGTCATAGACCGCCTGCTCCGCTTCTTCATAATAGCGTTTTAACTGTGCCCCGATCCCCATCGGGTCTTCATATTCCGTTACCCAGTCGCGGTCCCACCAGCTTTCTCCATATTCTTCATAGCCGCTGCAGGAGAGAGTAATTTCGCCCTCTTCCACTTTTTCACACCAGTCTGTAAGCTCCTGCAGTATTTCCTTGTGGTTGCACGATTTTCTTGTCTGCATCTGTTCCAGAAAATTTCCGCGGTCTTCTTCCGGAATACTGCGGGCATAGTTTCGGATCCAGTTCCGGAGTTCTTCTTCGGTTTTCATCTGAGAAAGATTCTGTTCAACTGAATTCATAAATAACTTGAAATCCATAATGGTATCCTCCAACTCGATCGTCCTTATACTACATCTGCTTTCTGACCATAGCATACTCGTCCCCGTTCCGATAATACGGGCACTGATAATACCTGTCCGACATGATCCTCACATAGTCGTCCTCACCCATGTTCATGTCGCACAGATACGCCCCGTATTCATCGTCATAGACGTAGAATGCGCAGGTCTCGCAACTTGTCCTCTCTTTACTCTTCTTCCTCATGTTTTCTTATCCTCTGCTTTTTTCTGATCTGCCGGTCAATATTTCTCTGACAGATATACTAACTTAGTATACCGGATTTTACCGTCTTCGGCATCATCTTTCACATATCTTCTTTCCATCGTACGCCTTCAATGCACTTGTTTTCCCCCTTCCGCCGGAGTTATAATAAGAGCAGATAAAACATGTTCGGAATATTATTTTAATTTTTCAAAGGAGGGATTGATATGTCGGAATACAAAATCATTACCATCAGCCGTCAGTTCGGAAGCGGCGGACATGAAATCGGAGAAAAACTGGCTGAACGTCTTGGGATCCCGCTCTACGACAACCAGCTTGTGACTATGGCGGCAGAGAAGCTGGGCTATACCGAGGAAAGTGTTGGCAGGGCGGATGAATCCGCACTGAATGCTTTCATCACTTCCTATGGCAAATCTCCCATAAGCTACGCCAGTTTCATCAACACTGCATCCTATATGCCGTCTCTCGACATGAAGGTGTATCAGAAACAGACCGAGATCATTCTCAGTCTAGCAGAGAAGGGCCCCTGTGTCATCGTTGGACGCTGTGCCGACTACATACTGCGGGACAAATATGACTGTATCAACGTCTTTATCTGCGCCGAAAAGGCCGACCGGATCAAACGAATCGCAAAGCGCTATGATCTGACAGAGAAAAAAGCCTGGGACAGAATCCGCAAAACAGACAGGGAAAGGAAATTCTACTATGAGACCTACACCGGTCTTGAATGGGGAAGCATCTATTCCCACCAGGCGCTGCTGAACGCAAGTCTTCTCGGGATCGACAAAATCGTTGATCTTCTTGAGCTGGTATATCGCACATGAAAAGGAAGCCGCAGGAAAGATTTTTCTTCTCTCCCGCGGCTTTCTTTTTATCTGGTCTTTTCACGATATTCCCTCGTCAGCTCATCTCTTGGTTTGATCTTCTGAGAAAGACCGTATTTATAAATTTCCTTCCACATCTCATCATCATCAATAATATCCGCTGCCCGAAGCGCGCAGTATAAAATAGTCTCTTTATCCGGCTTTATACTGTTCTTAAAATAATATTTTTCTCCTGACTCTGCCTCTGCCAGTGATAGTGAAAGCATAAGAAACAGGTCGCAAAAATTATTGATTTCTTCTTCCAGATAATATCTCTGATGATCATACTTTCCCAGTCCATGCAGTTTCTCCTTCCGTTCCCGAATCTCTTTCTTTGCTGTTTCCATGGCCATATACTTTACATCGCTTGTCTTCAGTTCAGAAAGAAGCACTGCCTGCTGTTCATAATAAAGAGATTCTCTGCTCAGCCCGCCCGTACATGCCATAACGGTCATCTCCGTAACATTATCTTTGCTGAATCCGCTTCCAAATGTCTTCGACACCAGCAGATGAAACAGTTCATCCTGCCGCCAGCCTACTGATCGAAAAGCATCCTCCGTTGAAAACAGATAATAATTGCACGCCTCGCACAACAATGCATAAATCTCACGCAGAAGTACCGATGTTCTTTCATAATGTTCGCTGCCCGGAACGATTTTTTCCAGCTCTTTAATATATCCTTTCACCAAGAACCGCCACTTTGGGCGCTGGCTTTTGGGGATCACACGATTCGGCGCATAATAGTTTCCCGCTTTTGCATTTTCAAGAAATGTTTCTATCTGCGCTTCCAGTTCCACAAAACTCTGCTTTTCCTTTTTCACTCCTGATTTTTCGCTCTGCCCGGATAAAATATCCCTGATCAGGATATCTGCCTCTTCTTTTTGATATTTTTTAAGCTGTTTATAACTCTCGACAAACGCTTTTTCAACCCGGCTGCGCTCCGCACTGCTGAGCATCTGTCTTAATTCCTGAATTTTCATACGCCTTACTCTTTTCTGCCGCAGCACTTTTTATATTTCTTCCCGCTCCCACAGGGGCACGGATCATTCGGGTATACTTTCTTCGCTTTTACGATGGGTTCCTGTCTTTGCGGCCTTTTGGCATCCATATCCCACAGTCCGCCTTCCATACTCCATGGATCCTGTTCTGATCCTTCACCGAAAAACGGCATTTCCCAGTCCTCATACTCCGTTTCATACTCTTTCATGCGCTCTTCATATTCTTCCTGCATCCTGTCAAATTCTCCGGCCTTATTCTCCTGACCGATCTGTCTGCAATATTCTGCGCCAATAGCATAGAATCCGTCATAATCGTTTCCGCTTTCGCACTCTTTCAGGATATGGTCCAGAAGTTCCTCAGTTCTCCCATATTCCCTTCTTGCCATCCAGTAGCCCGTGCACGCGGTGACCGCATCCGGCTCCCGGCCTTCATCCAGCCAGGCCTCATACCATGCATCACTCTCTTCAAGCCTCCCAAGCTCCATAAGGCAGTTTCCGATACAATTTTTAAACTCAGATGGTGGGAACTGCCGCCATGCAAATGTATCGATCACTTCCTTGCAGAAGCTGATACATCTGTCATCTTCTCCCATCCTTCGATAAGAATCTGTCATTTCTGAAATCCACTCTTCCAGATTATACTCATAATCCGTCGCCTCATCCACCTCATAAATCTCCAGAGGCATTTCAGCATTTCTCACCTTTTCTTTCACGATCTCCCATGCCTTCTCCCATGGTTCTATCGCGGAAGGATCCCTGAAATCTCTGTCCAGTGCATCGTACCCCTGTTTCAGCATCTCACTCATTCCCAGCCAGGGTTCTTCCTGTCCGCCGAGGCCATAGTCTTCCAGCATCTCTTCGAGCCCGTTCCGGTAGCTTTCTTCGCTGAATTCCTTCATTTCACCAAGCATGGTATACATTTCACTGAGAAGGACTGCCGCTATAGCTTCCTTTGCCTCCGCAGAACTATATCCCATATCTCTCATTTTGTCGTATGCCTCTTTTACATAAGCGGTCGCAGGATCCTTCATCTGGTTATTGACCACCTGCAGGATCGTCCTCTTTAATCTTTTATTTCCCATATTCGCTCTCCTCTGCATTTCTGTCTTCATCCCGCCGGAATATCTCCAGATACACCCGCAGCATATTCTCCTGATACCCGGCTTTTCCGCTCTTCTGCAGGGCTTCCGCCGCCCCCTTCAATTCCGGATCCTCCACCTTCTCCAGCATCTTCTGTCTCCTCTGCGAGATTTCTTCTGCTGACATGGACATCTCATAGTCATCCGCCGACATATGCCAGCAGTGGAATTCGCCCTGGTAGTACTGCTTCAGCCTCTGCGCGATCAGAAGCCCCTCCGGATCGATATCGCCGCCGTACCATACTTCTGTCCCGGACTGTGCCAGCAGGTCAAGAAGCAGCAGGGAGCTGAACCTGGGCTGTCCGTTCATACACATCAGACCACATTTCCGATCCCATTTTCCACAAAGGACCGCATAAACGGACGGGTTTTCCACAATATACATCCGTTTTCCCGGACAGGAGGCAGACTTCCATCCCGCGATCACAGATAACGGGATCTGTACAGGCTCTCCCTCTTCAAGAAATCCTTCCATTCCCGCATGGGGCTTTCCCCTTCTGTCACAGGCACGGATCCCCGCAGCCAGAGCATAGTTTGATACATCATCACTCAAAATTCCCGCTTTCAGAAACAGCTTCTGTTTCCTGAACGCAGGGAAAGCTCTGTCCAAACTGTTTTTCCCGCCGTGCTCTCCGTTTGCACCCGCTTCCGCCTCTGTCCGCCGCACATACCATTCCACCAGCATTTCCAGATATTTTCCGTCCTTGGTTCCCGCGTCGAAGGCATGGGGATTTCCCGTGATCTCCGCCGCAAACACAGCAAGATACCGGGCAGGCATTTCAGGCGCATCCGGCGCTTTCTTCCCGCTTTCTTCAATGCCGCCTGCCCGGTCACCGGCCGCACAGGCATCGATCGTTTCCGACACTTTTCTCACCGGGAGAGCGTCCAGAATCTGTACACCCAGCATCAGCAGACGCTCCGCCTCGTCCAGATTTCCGCCTGCTTCCCGGTCACGCCTTTTCAGATATGGCATGAATCCGCTGCTCTGCATCTCGCTGATCTCATCGATCCACCGCGCAGACAATGCCCCCGCCTCTTTTTTTGCCCTGTCAAGAATCGCCGTCCACTGTCTGTCCTCACGCTGCCTCTGTTCCTTTCTTCCCTCCACAGGCTCCCGAAAGTACAGTTCCAGCACATCCTTTCCGCTGATTCCCGCGAAACGGCTCCCGGACAGCGCCTTCTCGAAGCGCTCTGCGGAAACGGACGCCGACTTCTTCCCGTGATAGTTCCGCAGAAGGAACCCTTCCAGATCCTCCCGCTCGGATTCTTTGAGGTTCTTCAAGGTCACTGTCCCTGCAAACCTGCCGTAAGAGAGATATTTCTCCCGGAATCCGCGCAGAAGCTTCCCAAAGACCGGCCGCTCCCGAAAGTACCGCAGACACTCAGCCTGCAGTTTCTCATCCTCAGAACTTTCCCCTGCAGGTCTTCCATTCACAACTCCATCCTCTGCAAGTCTCTCACCCATAAGCAATTTCTAAGCCTCCTGTGCTGCCCGCTTCTCCATCTCTGACTCATCCTCCAGCATGACCCTGGCATGGCCGTTCCACAGATAGGGCATGACGGTCACGAATTTCGCGTTCTCCGGGCGCAGGAGCTGGTAGATTGCCAGGGCATCCAGCGTATCGCAGTCGCCCCAGAGCACCTGAGAATTGATGATAAAATCGAACTGAAATTCTGCCATCAGCCGGAACATATCCCGGATATTCCGGTTATCCACGCCGGCAAACGCCTCGTCCAGGGAGATCAGCCGCGGCGCGTCCGGGCGCCCGCCCTGATATTTTGCCACCACCGCCGAGAAAAGGGGCACATACATTGCCATCGCTTTCTCTCCTCCGCTGAATGTTCCGAATACACTGTTCGTCAGCTCCTTCACTCTTTCCCCGCCCTTCTGGAAGAAAAGCTGGAACTCAAACCATTTCCGATAATCCAGAGTCTCCTTCATAACCTGATAGAAAGAGATCATGCCGCCGCTGTCACGTGCATGGCGTCTGGCCTCTTCCACCTTTGAACGGAAATGGGCAGAGAGCTTCGCCGCCTCGTCCTCCCGCATAAGGCGGTAGTCCTTTTTCAGCAGCTCGACCAGTTCTTTCGTATCAAGCTGATCCTCAGTCTCCGCCGTGCGGCTGCGCCACCTTAAATTCAGCTTCAGCCCGCTGGACGTATTCATGGCTCCCATCAGGGAATTCATCTTCTCCACCCAGGCATTCGAGCTGTTGATCTTTCCACGGATCTTCCGGCTCACCGTATTCGCAAGAATATCCTCAAAGAGCTCCCTGTCTCCGGCTTTGATCAGATCCTTCAGTTCCGCGATCTCTTCCGCCAGATGCGTAAGAAGACGCCCGAAAGGAATCCGCACGCCCTGATAGCGAGCCGCAATATCCAGACGCTTTGCTGACGGATCGCCTTTCTGGGCTTCCCGGTCCAGCTCTTCAAAAAGCTCTGTCTGCATGATCTGATAATCCGTCAGGAATCCTCTGTTCTCAAAGTAAACCTGATTCAGGCTGCGGATGATCTGCTCTTTATCCATATCCCTGCACTCGCCGGCAAGGAGACTGCGGATCTTCTCCACCGGTTCCGCTGTCTCTGATTCCTCTCCCGGCAGTTTCACATAGTGCAGGCTTCTCTCTGCCGCAAAACATGTTTCAAGATACTCCGCCCTGCGCTTTAATTCCATGATCCGTTCTTCATTCTGCGCGGCCTGCCCGGAGAGTGCCCGGATTCGCTCTTCGTTCTGAGTCTTTTCCGCCACGCAGGACTGGAGACGTTCCGGATAGTCTTTCAGCCACTCCATGCATTCATCCAGCTTCTGCCGGATCTGCTCATAGTCTGTCAGCTCGAGCTGACGCAGGATGGAATCGTATTCCTCCTGCTCTTTCTTAAGCTCCCGTCCGGCGCTGCCTGCCTCATATCGGATCTGATCCATCTCCCCGTCAAGGATCTCCTGCCGCTCTCCCAGTTCTTCCATGTGAGCCCGGATCTGCAGAAAGAGCTCATGACCGGATCTGAGCTGATAGAAATGCTGTCTGTAGTCTGACGCCGCCTCATCTGCTCTTCGGAAGGTCTCATAGCTGCAGGTCAGATATAGTTTCTGGGCGATCTCCGCCGCCTGACGCTTAAGCTCTCCCAGCGCCTCGCCGACTTCCATCAGCTCCCGCTCCAGTCTTGCTCCTTCTTCCCGCATGCGCTCTACCGCCCGCCTGGCTTCGCTCAGCATCTTCCACGCCTCCCGCATGTCTGTGTCTTCCGGCAGGCTTTCGTATTCATCCTGCAGCCTGCGGATGCGCTGTTCGAGCGCGGATTCTTCGCCGCGCAGGACCTCCTGCCTCTGCTCATTCTCCGCCAGCAGTTCCCGGCAGGACGCGATCTTCGCCTGCCGGTTCTTTTCCCTTGCCTGTACGCCGATGAAGCCCGCCTCATGTTCCCCGGATACGGTTCCGCTGACCACGCCGATCTGATAGGAGCCGTCCGGGCGCACTGCCGTCATAGATGCGCCAATACCGGCAGATCCGCCGTGAGCAGATCCGCCGGAACCAGCGCCCTCCGCTTCATCCAGCCTCTCGCTCAGCGCGATATTTCCAAGGATCCCCGTGATTCTCTGGTTCATGAAAATATCATTTACCGAGTCATTGAGATCCAGCACATCCAACAGGCTCTTCTCCGCATAATGCGGCTGTACGAACAGATACCTGTCCGCGCACCCGGGATCGGCTTCCATCACCTGATCCCGGTACTGCTCTTCGATCACAAGCGCGTCCAGGATCCCCATCTCCAGGAGGGCTTCCTCCAGCCTGCCGCACCGCTTAGGATCCCCGGACATTTCCCGCCCGAACTCCACGACTTTGTAAAACTCCTGATAGGGAATCCCTTTCTCCCGCAGTCTTTCCCTGTTCTTACGCACGGCGCCGCTCCGGGGCGGCTCCGGCTCGCGGCTGCTCTCCCACTGTGCAAGCTCTTCCTCGATCTCCCGATGAGCATCTTCCAGATCTTGGAGTTCATCCTGTCTGCGGCGGACTTCTCCGCTGATCTCACCTTTTCGCCCGATCCACAGATCCGCCGCAGTCTGCCGCACCCGGGCAAAGTCTGACGCCTCCCCGTACTCGTCGGCAAACCGCGCCATTTCCCTCATTTGCTCCGGGGTAAATTTCAGTTCCTCATTCCGCCCGTTCCAGCTGTAAAGCGCCTCTTTCCACTCGTTCTCCACCTGGACCAGCACCGACTCCAGTTCTCCCTCGCGCCGCTGGGCAGCGTCGGTCTCCCTCTGCTGCCGTTCCCGCTTCTTCAGCAGGTCGTCCGCCTCCCTCTGGCGCGTTTCAGCCTCCCGGAGAAGCTCCGTGCCCCGGCTGATCTCATCCTTTACTTTACGGAACTGCGCCTCGTGGGTGTCCCAGGAAAATGCCTTATCAAAGTTTTCTTTCAGTTCATCCTGAAAGAAATCGTGCTCCTCAAAGGACATCTCTCCGGCTTCCGACTGCATTTCCTCCAGAATACTGTCAAGCTCGCGCTCCTTTTCATACGCCCGGTCCTCTTCCTGCTTCTTTTTCCCCTCTATCTCCGTATACTGTTCCTGTTTCGCATCGAGCTGCCGCTGCTTTTCCTCCAGCAGGCTTTCTCTCGTCCTGATCCTGGCAGCCAGATCCAGCTCGCGGCTCTTTAAGCTCACCGCGTCGCTTTTGCTTAAGGACTCCCGCTCCTTCTCCATGGCGTCTCTGCGGGCGTCCAGCTCTGATATCTCCTGTTCCAGCGCAAGGAGCCGTTTCCGGCTGCGCTCTGTCTCATCAGCCTGTGCTTTCGCCTCCCGCTCCGCCTCTGAGAGCCTCTTCTGGTTCTCACAGCACCGGTCCGCCTTCTCGAAAAGTGTAAGGCGGTTGTAGCGGTCCAGCACTCTCTGGATCTTCTCCGCCGCCTGATATCCCGCTTCTCTCGCCTTCAGGTTCAGATTCATGGTGTCCATGTTTTCGATCGCCTCCGACATGGGCCGCAGATCTTCATCGGACAGGGGCTGGAGGGAATCGCTCAGAATATCGTTGACCACAGAAGGTTTAAAGTCTTTTGACAGCTTCGGCGTGCGCAGCTGGATCAGAAGGTCGATCAGCTCCTTATATTCTTCCACGGTCTCAAACCCGAAGATCTGGCGGTTGACATATTCCATGTAATCTGCCTGGCGGTCAAACACCTGTCCGCCGCCGGCAATCCGGTTCTCCAGCTCCTTTTTCGAGAGCGTCACTTTCTCACCGATCTCCTTATAGAGCAGGAAATCCTTTCCCACTCTCCTGCCGTCCGACAGGCTGAAATACCACTTGTCCAGCGGCTTTCCACGGCGGGCGCGGATCCCCATGCCGACCGTCAGCCAGGTATCGCTCTCCTTTCTTTTAAATTCGAGATAGAGATACCCTGTCCTCTCGTCCCGCCCGTCGTCTTCTTCCAGGAGATAACTGCTCATTTTCCGGTCTCTGGAACCGAAAGGATCGAGGCGCTCCGGACTCATATTTCCGTCCAGCAGAAGCGGGATCACGCTCTGCATCGTGACGGATTTTCCAGATCCGTTGGAACCTCTTAAGAGCATTCGTCCTTTTACAAAAGGGAATTCCTGGTCATCATAATACCAGAAATTGATCAACCCGATCCTGCTCGCCTGCCATCTGCTGTTCATTGTTCTGCTTCTCCTTTATCTGTAATCTTTTTCCCGCTCATGAAGCCTTCCGGATAGCGTCCGGTCAGCTTTCCTGCCGAAGGGCGGATGACAACGGTCTGCTCCCGGACATTTCTGTGGATCAGCGTCCACCGTTCCATCTCGCCTTCCACTTCCCGGACAAACTCTCCCTCCGGCATCTCCCGGTACCCCTTGATGAATCCGTGCCCGTACGTTTCTTTTACCTGCCGGATCATCTGCTCAAACTCCACGATCTGCACCCGGATCATATCGTCCTTCTGCGGTTCCCACTCTCCGGTCTCCACCTTTCTGCGGATCTCACTGCAGCACAGGAGCAGGATATCCGACATCCCGGTATTCCCCGGAAACGTCTCCCCGATCCTGCAGTCTTCTCCCTGCATGAAAAAGGCGCTCCCCCTGTGAATGTGGAGCTGGCACTGAAAATTCTGCTCCAGATCGTCCGCCAGCCTGCGCCCGTAATATTTCAGATACTCAAAATCCTCATCTGCTCCTTCGCCCCGATACATGCCCACAGAAAATAAAAGCCGCTTGTACACACGGTGGCGCCTGGCGATGCCCCGGTCCTCATCCATGGCGAACCAGTCGCTCTCCTGAAAATCTTCCGGGCGCGTGTACTCCATGATATCCCGGCTGAAATTCCGCATAAAATATCTGGACGCCCCGGTATTTTCATACAGCACTTCCCCGGTCTCCTGATCCATAAACGCGTCGTCGCTCCCGTCCGTCACCCGGATGATCCCCTGCCCGGCCGCGTACCGGAGAACCTTCACCAGCCGCCTCCGGCTTGTATACAGTGTCCAGTCCACGCCCTCTCCCGGCATATTTGCCGCGATATACTCGGTGAGCTGGGACAGGATAAACTGCTCCTGCGCGTCCCGGTCCTCCAGGAACATCAGTAGGATACACAGGAAGGCATACTCTTCCTTCGAGGCAAACGCGTCAATTCCCATACACGTCTCCGGCAACGCCGGGATCTTCTCCATCTTTACAAGCAGCGCGTTCTCGATCACCTGGCATCCCATCTTTTCTGTGGCGAACTTCCGGATCTCTCCGATGGAATCCCGGATCTTATAGTACAGTTCCCGGTCATCGGATTTCAGGATCCACCGCCGGTTCAGAAGCGTCTCCAGTTCTTTCATTGATGCTTTTGCTCCTCTCTATGATTCAACATACCTGTCCTGAAATACAATGCTGATCTTCGGCATCGTAAAGTTTCCGTCCTCGCACCGGACAACGCACCGCTCATCGGAGTGCGCCATATCCAGCGTAAAGTCCCTTCCGTCCTCCGTCCTGGCAGCATAGCCGCTGTCCTCCAGAGCGTCGGAGAGCCATTTCAGGAGGATTTCCCTGACTCTCGGCTCGATCACAGGAAGTTCTGCAAAATCGATCCTGCCGCCCCGCTCCAGTTCGCCGATCCGTTTCCAGTCCTGTTTCATCTGCTCCACTGCCTGTCTTCTCGCCTGCGCTTTCTCCTGGGCCGTATCCCGGATCGATGTACGTCCGGACTTCTCCCGGTACGTCCGGACTCTGGGTCTGAGCGTCAGTTCCGCGGCCGGCTCCTCATAAACGCTCTGGTTCATACTGTCCGTCTCCCGGTCCGCTTCCGCGCTCAGATGGAAAGGACGTTCCAGCCCGAATACCATAGCTGACATCCGATGCGCTTCATCCATATCCTTACACCGCAGGAAGATCTCCGCCACTTTTCTGTACTCCTCCCGCCGGTTCGCCCCGAGCGCATTCTTCTCGCTGAGCTGCGCGGCGTAACGGGTGATCCTTCGTATGATCTCATTCGTCGCGTCGAAAAGCCTTCCGGCTTCATTTTCACGCCCTTCCCCTGCCACGAACCAGTTCCGGATGCTCTCAAACCGTCCTGCCGTCTTCTCTTCGATCATTTCTCTGGAAACTTCCACATCCATCCTCGGGATCGACATCTCATAGTCATTCACCTTATCAAGCACGTCCTTAAGAAGCTCCGGTTCGAGAAGGCGCAACGTTTCCTCAATGACGCCCACATTTTTCTGAAGCCCCTTGATGAAGTTCCGCAGATATTCCACCAGCTTGTCCTTAAATACAAGGAACTCCTTTGTCCGCATCATTTCCTCTGCCTTCACACTGTTCAGGTCGCGGATATAGTCCTGATAGTTCTGATTCAGCCGGATGAAATCATTGTTCAGGTCATTCCACCACGCATAGACTGTATCCGGTTCTTCCCCGGACATCTTCGGGAAGCGCTCCACATTCAGCCGGATCCTCTCCAGCAGCGTGGGCTCCAGGGACGCCCCCTCTACAAACAGATTCTCAAGCCGGATCACCAGACGCTCGATCTCCACGCTGTACTCTGACATCTGGTAGCGGAACTTCTTGTTCTTAAATTCCTCGATTGAAGACACCCGGCGCGTGTCCTGGATCGTGTTTAAGTTCTTCCACTCTGTCAGCATAGCGAGATCCTGCTGGCACTGCTCCATCCGGTAATCCGCGAAATACGGATCCGCCGTCATTTCAGCATACACTTCCTCCTGATACATCCAGTACCTGAGTTTTTCATAATTCTCATAAAAAATGCGCATAATGCTCCGATATCGGTCGGCATTATCCGCATTTAAATATTTCGCCTCTGTCAGCGGTCTTGTAAGTTTTTCTGTAACGTGCATCTCTCGCGATCCTCCAGCCTGAGTCCATATGCGTAGTATAGCCCACCGGTCAGGGGATTGCAAGGTGAATGGTTAATTTGGGGACTTTTTATCTATCCTCACCCTGCCAGCGCCTGCTTCAGCTCCTCCTCGATCTTCATCAGTTCCTGCTCCGCAGCCTGTCTCCGGCCATGTCCCTCCTGCTGGATCCGGACCGCCTCTTTCATCGTGGAGATGAGGTTTTCATTGGCTTTCTTTAACGTCTCCACATCCACGATCCCCCGTTCCGATTCTTTCGCCACCTCAAGGGTGTTCTGCTTCAGTTTCTCCGAATTTTTCAGAAGGAGGGAATTGGTCGTGTCCGTGATCTCCCTCTGCATCTTGAGAGCTTTCTGCTGCCGGTACATTCCCAGCGCCATGACCATCTGGCTCTTCCAGAGCGGGATCGTCTCCTGTATCGCGGTCTGGATCCGGTCCGCAAGCAGCTTGTCATTATTCTGGATCATCCTGATCTGGGGCGCGGTCTGGATGGCGATGGTCCTGCTTGTCTTCAAGTCATACACTTTCTTCTCAAACTGTGACACCGTGTCCTCAAAATCCCGTACAATCTGGGCGCTCATGGGATCCCCGCTCTTCTGTGCCTCCGCCCGAAGGGAAGGGATGGTCCTTCCTTTTAGTTCCGCGATCTTCTCTTCCCCGGCGGTGATGTAGATCTGGAGCCGCTTGAAATACTCCAGGTTCTTTTCATACATGGTATCAAACATCCCGATGTCCCTGAGCAGTTCCATCCTTGCCTCGTCAAGTTTCCCCTCGATCCGGTCCACCTGGTCTTCCAGCCGCTCGAACTGCGCCATAAAGCGCTTTAACCGGTTTTCCGCCTTCTTGAAAATGCCGAAGATCCCGGGATCTTTTTCCAGATATTCGAAGTCAAGCCCTTCCACGTTCGTCACCAGTTCCGTCATCAGATCCCCTACGAACCCGGAATCCTTTGCCCGGATATTGTTCAGGATATTTGCGGAGAAATCCGCGATGTTCTGCTTCGCCCCTGCGCCATACTGCATCAGCATCTGGGAATCCCTGACGTCGATCTGCTCTTTAATGGAATCCGCCTCCCGCCGTTCCTCCGGGGTGAGCTGTGCCAGTTTTCCTTCAAGTTCTTCCGTTCCTTCCTCCTGTGCTGCTTCAAGGCTCATTTCCCGCTTCTTCTCCATCAGATCTGCGAGTGTGATCTCTGCCATATACCTTCCTCCTTCTTTCCTCGTCCATCCCGGTCAATTCCTGTGTGCCGGTCATCCTACAGCCTTACATCATTCATTCCAGCTGCTCGATGATCACTTTCATCACGTCGTAAGACGGCACCTGCGCCACCTGAGTGATGGAAGCGGCGACTCCCTCCGCCGGGATTGCCCCGCTGTCCGCGATATCCCCGTAGTTTCCGGTGCGGAATCCGTGTTTCTTCCAGGCAATCTCCTGGATATCCTCGTCCTGCATGGCGTTCAGAAGGATCTGACCGTTCTCGTCCAGAGCGATCATCACATGGGCGGACCAGACTGTAGGCGCAGGATAGAGCATGACCACATCACCCCGGATCCGGTCATATTCATCCGGATACAGGGCAGCATACTCGATCAGCTGGCTTTCATATCCGGCGATAATCGGTTCCGCCCCCACTCCCATTCGCAGGAACTGGCTGAAAAGATCAGAAGAGGAAGTCTCCATATACCCCAGCTTCCCAAAGATATCCTGAAGTTCCGGGAGAATAGCCGCCAGATCCGCCTCTGTCACCGTCTGCCCCTCGTTGAGCACATTTGCCACCAGCGCCGCAAACATATTTCCCGAATTTGACTTTGAAGGATCGGTAGTATCCACAGAGACTCTTCCGTATAACTCCGGCAGCCCGATATCCGACCACTGCGCACCGTTTTGTATCAGTTCCAGAAGCCCCGCCATGTCAATGTAATGTATGTCCCCGTCTGTGGTGATCAGCCCCTGGCTCTCAAACGCGTCCAGCACGATCTGATGCGTATAGAGAACAATGGGCGTATTCAGCACGATCTCACTCTGCACCGGGCTTCCGTGGAGATCCTCATAATATTCCAGCGCGATGCTGCTGGACGGGAATAGATAATCCCTCCCGCTTAAGTCCGCCGTCATCATATCCAGCGACCCTGCCCTGGAATAGTCCACATTCAGACCATACTTCTCCTCAAATACTGACTGAACCTCTTCGTCCTCAAGAAGCTCGATCTTCTCCCCGCCCACATAGCCGTCCACACTGACGATCCGGGGCGCATTCCCTGTCACAAAATAAATTCCTCCGATCACCGCCATCAGCACGACCAGGAGGATCAGTCCCGCTATTTTCTTCTTCATTGATCCGACTCCTGTACTTTCTCTTTTACCGGTTCCCTGTAGCCCTCCGAACGGAGCGTCTGCCTGAGCAGGTTCAGGTCTGCATCCATATCCATAAGTTCATTCTGCATCAGCTTCTCGAACTGCATCTTGAACGCCGCCGTCAGGGTGGAAACCGATTCCCGTGTATTTTTCAGCACTTTTTCTGTTTCTTTTGTAGAAAGCCCTGTTTCTTTGAGCTCCACATAGTTTTCCAGAACGTTTGCCGCCGTCTCCTGATAATAGTCGATGTACCGCCTCGCCCCGGGGATCTTTTCCGGGTTGTCCGTAAGATATTTCAGGATATTTTCAGCCAGGCGGAGCAGCCCGCCGCACTCTGTTTTCAGCGGTTCCTCCCGGATCTTCTCCACCGCCTTCTTCATACGGCTGTAATCTCCCGCAGCCTCCGCAAGACGGTCGCTTAAGTATTCCCCGTTATCCAGTGATTCCGCATCCACCTTCCCGATCTTCTTTACCGGCCGCAGGAGCAGGCTGAAGGCGGCGTATGCCGCCGCGCCTAATACCATGCACAGGATCAGGTTCCACCCCAATCCCGCCAGCAGAAAGAGAAACAGCCCCAGCGCCAGGATCACTGACATGATAATGCTGAATGTTTCTTTCCCCTTCTCACGCTTCATATCTTTTCTGTCCTTTCCTTATCGCCTTTTCCCCTTAGTTATATCCCTTCACATTCCGGAACGCCTCGGTCAGGTCCTGTGTGCCGTCAAAGACCCTACCGCCTGTCATCTCCGCCAGTTCCTCGAGCTGGGACGGGTCCGCGTCGCCAAAGGTAATAGAAAAGACGGGGATATCCGCACCATACTCGTTGATGGCTTCTTCAAACTCATGCTGATCGTTCACAGACTGCCCGTCTGTCATCAGTATCACTGCCGGAGTATACTGGGACAAGTCATATTCAGACGCGATAGCATACGCCTCCGCCGCAGGGCCGTAAATATCCGTTCCCCCTCCCGGCTCATGTTCCGCGATCTGGTCGTAAAGATCCCGAAGCGCTTCATCCGAATCATCCTCTGCATAAAGCACATCTGTGATCCGGTCGTCAAACAGGATGGCAATGTCCACTTCCCCATCGTTAGCCTGAAGCAGGTTCTGCCGTGCATTCTCCTGGATCAGGATCTGGGACATGGCATCTTTTAGCTGTCTGCTCCCGTCTCCCGACATGCTTCCGGAGAAATCCAGGCAGTAAATATTAAGAGAGGGCTTTTTGAAATTCGTCTGATACAGGTTCAGGGCTTCCAGCAGTACGTCCGCACCGGGCATCTGGATAGGTGAAAGTATCCTCTCCGTATCGATTCCCCACTCCGGGTTGAACACCTTTTTATTTTCCTCAGATACGCCGTTCGCCGTGATCCGCCTCCCGGTAGCCTCGATCGCCTGCTGGCTCTCGCTGCTAAGAAGCGCTTCCTGGAAGTCCAGGAACGCCTCCTCCTTCTCATCGTCTCCATGGTCCACATATCCCAGCGGCGAGTCCGCCATGGACAGCCCGTCATAGGGATAGACCACCTGGAGCGGCTCTTTACCCTCTGCGGTAAGCTGTTCATTGGCGCCGATGATCAGGCACTCATAGTTCACCATGGCGTCATAATCCCCTTCCAGGAACATGTCTTTCAGCCAGTCCGAGCTTCCTGAACTTCTGTCCACTCCGCCCAGCAAAGTCCGTATCTCCTCCTGGAGCTGTTCGTCCTGCAGATCCGCCTCTGTCATTCCGTCCTGTTTCCCGAGAAGCGCGTATAGAAATCCGATATAAGCGCTGGCGCCGGAATTAGACTGGGTGGCGCTTGTCATGCAGAAAGTCATTTTCCCGCTGCTTATAGCATCCAGGATCTCCTTCACCGAGACGTCGCCATCCGTAAATCCAAGTTCCCGGGCGAGACTCTGCCGTATCCCGAACACCACAGGCGTGATGGACACAGACTGGCTGTGCTTCACCAGGTGCTGTTCATCCCCCATAGAGATCCAGATACTGCTGGCAGGCCACACGGCGTCATACTCCTTTGCCCCATCCTGGAGCGTCCGCATAATATCTACAGAGCCCTTGTAGTCAATCTCCACCCGGACTCCCGCCTCATCTGCGCAGTCACTTATGATCTCCTCCAGTTCCTGATTCTCCGATCCGGACAGGATACGGATCTCAGTTCCTCCTCTCCCGGCGGAAAAGTCAGCACTGCCCTCACCGCTTCCTGCACCCGGCATCATACCGCAGGCGGAGACAGTCAACATCGTGCAACAGCATATAAGAAATGAAATAACTCTTTTTTTCATCGCAGATCCCCCACTTTTTCCTGAGCGCACTCTCATAGGTCATGGCATGCCACAGTCTGAACTGCAGTCATCTTTTTTCTATTTTCTCGTAATTCTGCATCTTTCTCTATCCGCATCGTGAAAAATCCAGGTAAAATGTGGGTAAAATATTTTTCTGTCAGACTTCACTTTTCATCTGTGTTATAATAACTTCCAGACAGAAAACAGAAACGGAGGATACGAACATGCCCGAACAGCATACAGATCAGAAGATCATCTTAAGCGCAGACAGCACCTGCGATCTCGATGCAGATTTAAAAAAACGTTACCACGTCCACTACTATCCCCTCCACATCATACTGAACGGAAAGGATTACAAAGACAATGTAGACATCTCGCCGGAACAGGTCTATCAGGAATACTATGACCACAAAGTCCTTCCCAAAACCGCCGCGGTAAACACACAGGAATATATCGATCATTTCCGCCCATGGGTGGAAGAAGGCTTTGAGGTCATCCATATCAATCTCGGCAGCGCCCTGTCCAGTTCCTATCAGAACTGCTGCCTCGCTGCAGAGGAACTGGGTCATGTCCATGTCGTGGACAGCTGCAACCTCTCCACCGGGACAGGCCTTCTCGTCGTCGCCGCCGGGAAGATGATCGAGCAGGGAATGGATGCCTCATCCATTGCAGACGCCCTGAGAACCAGGACCCGGAAGTGTCACGCCAGCTTCATCCTTGATACACTCACCTTCATGCATGCAGGCGGGAGGTGCTCCGCCGTCACCGCCCTTGGCGCAAACATGCTGAAGTTAAAGCCCTGCATCCAGGTGGACAACCACGACGGAAGCATGGGCGTCGGGAAGAAATACCGCGGCTCCCTGGATAAGGTTCTGGTGAAATATGTAAAGGATGAACTTGCAAAGCATTCCGATATCAATACCGACCTGCTCTTCATCACCCACTCCGGGATCCCGCAGGAGTATATTGATCTGGTGAGGAAGACCGTGGATGAAACAGTGAAATTTAAAGAGATCCACGTCACAAAGGCAAGCTGCACGATCTCGTGCCACTGCGGGCCGAATACACTTGGAATATTGTTTGAGACGAAATAGTCATTTCCCCGGAAATTTCTCCATCATAAAAGGAACTTCCTAAACATTGCATGTTTCTTGAAGTTCCTTTTATTTTTATGCCTTTGACAGAAAAACTGCCGCCGGAACTTTACCTCAGAATTTTCTTCTCTTTAATCGATCAGATCGTTCTGGAATCTGGACAGATGCTCATATGGAAGGATGAGCCGTCCCCGGTACAGACCGCAGCCGTCGTTGATAAGATTATTGTCCGCGGCAGAGAACATATTCACATCCACTTTTGCCAGATCCAGCTCCTGGAGTTTCCTGACTCTCTCGCAGGCTTCGTCAAAATAGATATTCTCCCCCGCCGGGACAGCGTCTCTTCTGGCACGTTCACTTTTCTGCTTTTTTTCATATCCCAGATGATTGGCCGGTCCGATTTCCGCAATATCGTCCATCTCCTTGGTGCGCAGCTGCATCTCCATATAACATTTTGCGCTTTCATCAAAAAATGTAATATGCAGGGATCTGTAACCGTCCCGCTTTGCATGGCAGATATAGTCTCTGTAATATTGCCGTACCGACTCGCTCAGCAAAGGAGAAGTGCTTTCCTTTACGCCGAAGGCCGGCTCCGCGCGGAATCCCCGTTCCTCCAGGAAATCTTTCAGAACATTTGCGATAGCATACAGATTACGGATTTCTTCCTTCTCCCGCTCCCTGTCATCTCTGATATGGCATTTGGGCATGGATATGACGATACGGTATGCGATCAGATCACGGAAACCATTCAGTTTCTGCTTCAATTCCTCAAGCGGCGGATAGTCTCCATGGTCCGTATAATAGTCATAGATGTACTCCACAATATAACCGTTAAATTTTGTTTCCGCACGGATCAGAGACTTGATCCTGCCTTTAAAAGTAAAGGAAAGCTGGGAGTATTCCTTCGCCATATACTTATAAAATTCACGGATTTTCTGAGACTGAGCCGTCAGGAAATCATTGTGCTCCAGCAGATCTGAAATACGCTTCAGAAACACACAGTGCAGCCGGTCCACCTCATTCCGGTTCTGTTCCGCGGAAACCTGCAGATCGCGGGTGTATTTTTTCAGGATTTTCAACACCGTATCTCCGGAATACAAATAATCATTTAAAGATATCATCATTTACACCTTACTTTTGTTTCTAATAACTGTTCCTTATCTCTTGTTGATTTTCCAGTTCATGGAGCTTTCGGATCCCTTCCGGATTCTGCTTTTGCAGCCGCTGTTCCAGCACCTCTCTTTTCTCTTGCAGATGTTCCCGGATATTCGGGTATTCTCTCAATATTCTGTCCCGCAGCACTCTTCTCCTTCTCTCGATCAGTCTGACTGCAAGAGCGCTGTTTTCTTTCAGTTCATCCGGGAGATCATCTATGTGAAGTTCCATCCTTCTAAGCAGTTCATCCTCATCCAGCGGACCGAGAGAATGCCAGAATTCCAGCTTTTCTTCCAGTCCTGCCTCAGAGAGCTGCTCAAGATCCGAAATTCCGTGGATCTGTTCAACAATCCATTTCACCTGTTTCTCGATCTCCCGCACCGCATCCGATCCAAACGCCCATGCGAACTCTTCCAGGGAATTTTCTTCTTCCGGCGACAGTGCGAAATATTGATTTCTGCGCGCCCTTTCCCTCTCGTCCGCCGCCGTTATGTCAATACTGTTGACAGCGCCGGCGTCCAGGATGACCGCCTTTGTATCCTCTCTGACGTTATTTTCAATATCACTCTGAAGGATCTTAATGTTCGCGAAAAACAGGTTTTCACTGAACCGGTAGATCAGGACATTTTTTACCGGCCACACGGCACGGTTTCTGTCCAGATCATAGAATTCCTGTTTTCCAGGTATCATTCCCCGGAAATGTCTGGGCGGATTCGTGGCTTTTATGATCACGGCCCACGATCGCGGCAGGGGCGGCGTCCACGCCGAATATAAACTGCCGTGAGGTGGAAAACAGGGCAAACAGGATGATCGGGAGCAGGGATCCGTATAGTCCGTATGCCGCCGGAAGTCCTGAAATCTGTGCATATCCCATGGAAATGGGAATGGATACCGCTGCTATAATGACACCGGAAAAAATATCTTTTGCCAGATATTCCTTTCTATAATTGCGCAAAGTAGGGAAAAACTGTATTTTCATTACTGCTCTTTCTTCTCCTCTCTGTCAGGATCCTCTCGCGTCAGTTCCCGGATCCAGCTCCCGAAATTTGCTTTGATAAACGCAGGAACGCATTTAAAAACCTGATCCGCATTCAGGCAGCAGACGACCACCGCCGGCGAAGCCTGCACCACGAACGCCATAAAAAACGAGAGCGGGATCACAATGCACCATATGCTTATCAGATCCATCTTTACCACAAACATGGGGCTTCCCCCGCCGCGGATGATACCGTTATTCGTCGGCATCTGATAGGACATCCCCACGATCACCACACTCAATATCAGGAGAAACGTATTCGCCATCTCCCTGGTGGCCGGCGTAAGTTCATACAGTTCAAGGATCGGAATGCGGATGAGGAACAATACAAGGCCGGAGACCAGTCCGATCACCACGAACATTTTCTGCATCTTTTTCGCATATTGCTTCACCAGGTTCATATTCCCTTCCCCGATGGTCTTTCCGTTCACAATAGAAGCGGAGGACGCCGCGCCCACTGCCATGGATTTCACCATCAGGAAGATCGTGGACGCCACGCTGTTGGCCGCGATGGCGGCGGACGTCATATGACCGAGAATGACTGTCTGAAGGGCTGTGTTCAGTCCCCACAATCCGTTTACCACAAACATCGGCACCGTGATCTTAAAATAGTCCAGACTCAGCGTACGGTCTGTCTTCAGAAAACTTTTCACACTGAGATGCAGGAATTGAGCCTTTTTCGCAATATACGCCAGAAGGATCACAAACTCCGCGATCCTGGCCGCAAGGGTTCCGATCGCTGCGCCCGCCGCTCCCAGTTCCGGCGCCCCGAACCGGCCGTAGATCAGCACAAAATTAATCCCGCAGTTAATGCACAGTGTTATCACAGAAAGATAAAAGGCGATTTTCACTATCTCCACACCGCGAAGTACCGCCAGGAGGATCTGGGTCATGGCAAAGAACAGATAGGTAAACCGGATGATCCCGAGATAACTCATCCCTTCCCGGATGATCGGCTCATCGGCGGTAAAGAGTCCCAGGATCTCCCGGGGGAAAAGGCTGACCAGAAGAAACAGGCAGACCGTGACAAAAAGCGCCGCATGCATGGCCTGTGCCGCGATTTTTTTCATTGGTTCCGTCTGACGTTTTCCCCAGTACTGGCTGCTCAGGATCACAAGACCGTCCCCCAGAGCCATGATCATCTGCTGGAACACAAACTGGATCTGATTTACAGCGGCCGCGCCGGACAAAGCCACCTCGCTGTAGCCTCCCAGCATAATATTGTCCGCAAGGTTCACGCTCAGGGTCACCACATTCTGCAGCACAAGGGCTATATATACCGTAAAAAATTTTCTGTAAAAAGCTCTGTCATTTTTCTGTTTCATTTGATTTTTGTTTCCAACTTATTAAAATATTTTATGGACTGGATGTGATCTACAATTCCTATTGTAGCAGATTGACGTCCCGCCGGCTATAACTATCTGCGGGAAGGACAGACAGGACCCTTTCCTTAAACGGCAGAATACTTGAAACGGTAAATTTTTATGATATACTGAAAAAAACAAAGGAGGAATCTGATCTATGATAAGACTGACCATCTGGTATGAAAACGTCCAGGAAAAAGGAATCCTGGATAAAAATATTTTTCAGGAGTCTTTCCCCGAAGAGGAAGAAAAAAAATTCGCGGGATTTTTGGCAAAGACCGCAGAAGAAATGAAAAAAGTATATCCTGACGGACTCGGAAAAACTCTTGAAGATCACTTTAAAGCGAAAGAAGATATTTCCGTGAAACTGGTGACTCTTGACATGCCGGGATGCGGGATCACAGACGAGCTTCTTGAAAACACCGACGTTCTGATGTGGTGGAGTCATATCGCCCAGCACGCGGTTCCCGATGAACTGGCGGAAAAGATCCACCAGCGGGTACTTCAGGGAATGGGCCTGATCGTTCTGCATTCCGGTCATCTCTGCAAACCACTGAAGCTCCTTCTCGGGACAAGCTGTACCCTTCGGTGGAGAGAAGGAGATTTTGAGCGCGTCTGGACTACTGCGCCGACCCATCCTATCGCTCAGGGGATTCCGCCCATGTTTGAGCTGGAGACAGAAGAAATGTACGGAGAGTTCTTCGACATCCCGAAACCGGATGATGTGATCTTCACCGGATGGTTCCGCGGCGGAGAAGTATTCCGTTCCGGATGCACCTGGACAAGAGGATACGGAAAGATCTTTTATTTCCAGCCGGGACATGAGACGAATCCTACCTATCACAATGAATATATCCTGAAGATCCTGGACAATGCAGTGCATTGGGCCGCGCCGGACAGGATCCATGACAAACCGGACTGTATCCATGCTGAGGCACCGGAAATCCGGAAATGAAAAAGTTTTAATGAAGCCTAAAAGTTTCAATCCCGCCCGCTGAACATAAAAAGGGTCCGGTGTTTTCGCACCGGACCCTGCTCTTATGCTTTATGCCCTTTTGGGAAAGATCATCCCTCGATCGCGATGGTCTTTTTCGTCTCAACTTCCTTTGCATCCTTCTTCGGGATACTCAGTTTCAGGATACCATCTTCAAATTTTGCCTTTACGTCTTCCTCTGTCACTGCGTCGCCTACATAGAAGCTTCTCTGCATTGCGCCCGCGTAACGCTCTTTGCGGATGTATTTGCCTTTCTTATCCTGCTCGTCCTTATCCAGACCTTTCGCAGCGGAAATGGTCAGGTAACCGTTCTCAAGTTCGATATTAATCTCATCTTTCTTGAATCCCGGCAGATCAACGTCAAGTTCGTATCCTGTATCATGCTCACGGATATCTGTCTTCATGATATTCTTTGCATTCTTACCATACAGCGGATTCTTTCTTCCCCAGAAATCCCTGTCAAAATCAAACCAGTCATCATCAAATAAATTCTCTCCAAAAATACTCGGCATCAACATAAGTCATTACTCCTTCCATTACTGAAACATTAGAAATAAGTTTTTATGAACTGCTTTCGCAGCTGCCATCAGCACTCTTGAAGTTGTCTCAAGTGTTGCAAGCTGTATCAACTCGGGCTTCGGAACTTTTCAGAACCTTTTTCTTTTCTCTTCGTTCCTTTCTGTTCCTCTTCCTTTGTTCTAGTTGTAATATAGCACCCGCTATCAGCACTGTCAAGCATCGAGTGCTGATTTTTTAAGATTTTTTAGAAAGCCTGAAAAAAGCTTGATTTTACGGGCTTTCTGAGTGATATTGTGTTGCTCTTTGATTGCCGCCAATACGTCCTTATCTTCTTCCGTCAGCCTGACTTGGGTGGTACCTTGGGTAGCTTGGGTAGCGTTTTCGGCATCTTGGGTAGTATCTACCAGTGCATCCACTGTATTACGATAAAGGTTGATGCGAAATCCAATCTCCATATCACGGAATTCCGGCTCACGTGGTACTTATGAAGAGCAGGCTGACTGATGTGGCGGCCGCGATCCGCCTGAGCCGGGCGACCCTGCGCAATATCCACGAGAATCTGTTCTGGGCATTCATCTATAACGTGATCGGTATCCCGCTGGCTGCCGGCGTGTGGTATCCGATCTTCGGATGGCTGTTGAACCCCATGTTCGGGGCCGCGGCCATGAGCCTTTCCAGCTTCTGCGTGGCAAGTAATGCATTGCGTCTTAACTGGTTCAAAATGTATGACACCAGTAAAGATAGAAAAATCAAAACAAAGAAAAACAACAAGGAGGACAAAACGATGACAAAAACAATAAGTATTGAAGGTATGATGTGCGGACACTGTGAGGCTACAGTAAAGAAAGCGCTTGAAGCTCTCAGCGGAGTGGAGAATGCGGAAGTCAGCCATACAGAAGGCACGGCGGTTGTTACTTTAACTTCTGACGTCAGCGATGACGTGCTCAGAAAAGCAGTTGAGGATAAGGATTATAAAGTTACAAAAATAGCATAAATCCATCTGATCCGGAAGAGATAAGAAAAACAGGTCAGGGGCGCAGGCTGATGATGGCCGGCCGCTGACCTGTTTAATTATCAGGGATTAAAGGAACTCTCTATATATATTCACTCAAAAAAGCTTTTTCCCTGCGTCTTCTGCTTTTGCAAAAGGTCCCGGAAGCACGCGGATGCCTCTGTGATTTCCGAAATAATCCGTGTCAAAGACAATGTCTGTCCCGTCCGGATTTTCAAACCTCTCTTCCGGCTCAAACGCATACCCCAGAATATCACTGTTTACCATACCGTCCGCGAAATCTCCCAGGAAGTCATAGAGGTTTGTGGACAGTACCGGACATCCTTCCTCCATGTTCAGGTCAACGGTGACTTCATGCTCCGTATCCACCAGATTGCCGGTTTCCTTTTTATATGCTTTGGCGCCGTTGAAATAGACATTCCCTTTGACCCATACAGGGAGTTTTGCACTGTGGGCAGTCTCCAGTTCAGCCATATCCGGTGTGTCTGTATCCATGTCAAACATTTTGATCCATTCATCATAAACCGGATATTCATCCAGTACATGAGTCCCCCCTTCCCTGTTCTCCTCATCCGTTCCCTCGGAGCTGTCCCTCAGAGTAGTGAACGGCCTGGACGGCCATTTCTGCACAAAAATATTGTTATAGAAACGATCGTCTCCGTGAAGGATGGTCATAAAGCCCATGACTTCTGTTCTGTGGGGAATGTGATATGGTGTGTACCGCGGGCCCGTTCCCTCCCCGACGGAGGTCAGAGCGCCGCAGATCAGGTTGTGCACCATGGCAACCCCTTCCGTAGCCATACGCAGAGTGGCGTCAGAAAGCAGGATATTGTTATCAATAAGCGTAGGTCCATGTCCCACCTCTACAAAAATATCCTGACTCATCATGCCGCCTTTCAACTGCCGGGCAGATTCCGGCCTCTGATTATCATGGAACAGGTTCTGGGTGATGCGGGTGCCCTGCGCTTCCCAGTCGCACCAGATTCCCATGGTACAGTGATGGATGTGGTTCCGACGGTAGATCACGTCAATGGCCGCGTGCATTTTGATGCCTGCGATCTCCGCGCCTCCCAGTTCCATCATATTGTTGATATGATGGATATGGTTATCCTCGATAACAGAGAATACGCCTCCCATACGGCCGATAATACCGCCCTGTTCACAGTTGTGGATATTACAGCGGCGCACAATATGGCTTCCCACTTTTTCTTTCAGCCAGCCATGGTACTGTCCCCTGCAAACAGCGTCGCGCTCCATTTGCGTAGGGCTCTTCACATGTTTGCGGGTAAAGTAATGATCATTGTCCGGATCCAGATATTTGCCAAGAGAGATCCCTGCACATTTACTGTTGCTGATCTCACAGTCTTCAATAATCCAGCCCCTGGACCAGTGGGGTCCGATCATACCGTCCTGATAAGCCGCCGGCGGCGCCCATGTAGTTGCCGCTTTGTTAATGTTAAACCCGCTGACCGTGATGTAGCCGACGCCCGTTTCTGAAGGCATAAAGCATTCCCTGCGGACATTGATCTCTACATTTTCCCCGTTTGGATTTTTCCCCTGGAAGTTGGCATAGATCACAGTCTCATCCCCATCCTGCTCCGAATACCATTTATAAACAGAAGCTTCCGGTTCCCAGGAACATTCATAGACCTTTCCTTCTATACATGCCTCCAGGCTCTCCGCCTCATAGAGCATCCTGTCATTCAGATATACAGCCCCCGTATGTTTGCTGCGTCCGGCGAAATACCAGTCGCCATATACATATGTGGTATACGGGTTATAATTTCCGAAGACAGAGTTGTTGATCCGGGTTACCCAGGTAGTATCCTGATAAAGTTTCCAGTCTTTCGCTTCCTCGGCCCCGGTGATCACCGCGCCTAAAGGCTCTGTGCTGCGATAGACGATCCGGGCTTCTTCTGTTCCGGCATTTTTCGGATTCACATATTCGCGGTAAATCCCCGGCGCTACCAGTACTTCATCGCCTGCCGCCGCCACCTGCGCCGCATCGTTGATGTGTTTAAACGGCATCTCTCTGCTTCCGTTTCCCTGGCGGGAAGCTTTTGCGTCCACATAAATTTTCATATCCGTTCGATACCTCCTGAAGTAATATTTCTTATGCCTCTATTTTATTTTCTTTCTCAAATAAAAGTTTTCATGATTCCGGATATTTCTTTTAGATTTCAGCATATATTCTTCGCTTCTTTGGAGATCAAAACGTTGTCTTTCTGTTCCGTTCCCGGTATTCTTTGGGAGACTGGTGCATTTTTTTCCGGAAGGCGGTGCTGAAATGGCTTACGCTTCCGTAATGAAGGCATTCCGCAATATCCTGTATTTTTCTGTCTGAATACAGCAGCAGCTTACAGGCCGCTCCGATTTTAATCTCAGAAATATATTCTGTGATCGGGATCCCCTCATATTTTTTAAATAATTTCTGCATATATTCCTTTGAAATTCCCAGTTCCTCCGCAATTTCCTGTATCGATATTTTCGCAAATCTTTTGGACAGGATATTTTTCTTCACCTCCTCTACATAAAAGTTCATGCTGCTTTTCTTCTTATGATCCGCCACCAGCCGTGCGAAATGAATCTGGCTCTCTCTGCGCAGACGGTCCATTTCCAGGACCGTCCTGCACTCTGACAGCTTTTTCAAATAAATATCATTGTTAATAAACCCTTCCGCAGAACTGAGTCCCCCTTCTATAGCTGCTCTTGCAGCCATGGAAATACCAATGACCGCCATATATTCCTCATTTTTCTTCAGATCATTTATGATAACAGGATGGGAAGGAGTTTCATAGAAAGCCTGTTTTTCCAGGTATTCTGCATCTCCTTCTTTGATATGATCATATAAAATCAGTTCGTCCCTGTAGGTGTGGTTCTTTTGAAATGCATCCATCTGACGCAGTTCTTCTCTGATGGCCTGCCCCCGCTCCCTGTCCTTTCTGTCATCAACGGGAGGCGTCTCCGGGAGATCCCATTTCCGTTCTTCCTCAAACTCTTCCCCGGTCAGAAAAGACGCCAGGGCAAAGATATCGTCCAACTGACATTTCGGACATTCTCTGATCTTATTTTTCCGTATAAAGTATCTGCACTCAAAAGCATCTGTTCTTCCATAAGAGAAGGGTCCCAGGATAAAAAGTTCTTCTTCTCCCCTGCATGCACACAGGCCTATCGGCACCAGAGCAGCATAGGGGAGAAATAAAAAATTCTTTTCCGCAAGCCCTTCCTTTGCTTCCTTCAGCCTTTCTGCCTCAAATTTTTCCGGTTCTTCATGGATACAGGTAAATTCCTTCAGTTTCTTCCATTCCGTGGTATAGACTGTTGTGGGGATCTGGCTGAAACGGAATAAAATTTTCATGGTATTTTCGTTATACATAATACTCCTCCTCATTCTTCTGCCTTCCGGCATGTTTAACAGATCCGGAAGTATTATATCATAACAAAACTACAGATTTCTTTCCCGCCATGCTATAATAGCCACAGAAGTATTCAGTAACATTCTGTGTTTTTACAGATTCAAAAATCCATATTTTTATTCAGATTCAGGAGAACGCCTATGAACACAAGACCCGTTTTTCACGGAAGTGATATTGAAAAAATCTGCGAATATTATCATCTGGACAAAAAAGACATCGTAAACTTCGGCGCCAACGTCAACCCGCTGGGACTCTCCGAAAATGTAAAGGACGCCATCGCCTCCCACCTTGATCTGCTCTCCTCCTATCCGGACAGGGAGTACACCTCATTGAGAGAGACGATCTCAGGATATTGCGGTATTCCCGCTGATTTTATCCTGCCGGGAAACGGTTCCAGCGAACTGATCTCCCTCCTCATCGAGGCGCGCGCGCCAAAACGGACGCTCATCCTTGGTCCCACCTACTCCGAATACTCCCGGGAACTCTCCTTCTCCGGGAGCAGCCAGGAATACTATCACCTTAAGGAAGAATACGATTTTCAGCTCGATGTGGAAGATCTGTGCCGCACACTGGAAGCCGGAGGATATGATTTTCTCATCCTCTGCAATCCAAATAATCCCACCTCCTCCGCCATCCTGCAGGAGGACATGAGACGGCTTCTCCGCTTCTGCGAAGACAGCGGTATCTTTGTCATGATTGACGAGACCTACGTGGAATTTGCCCCCGATATCAGCGCTGTCACCGCCGTCCCGCTGACCCGGGAGTTTGAAAACCTCATGGTACTGCGGGGCGTCTCCAAGTTCTTCGCTGCCCCCGGCATGCGGCTCGGCTACGGGATCACAGGGAATCAGGGTTTTCTCCGGAAAATGAAAGAAAAGCAGATCCCCTGGTCCTTAAACAGCATTGGCGCCTTCGCCGGAGAACTGATGCTCAAGGATATCGACTACATCGACCGGACCCGCAGTCTCATCCTCTCCGAGAGGGACCGTCTCTATCAGGCGTTGTCCGCTGATCCGGACTATAAGGCATATCATCCTTACGCGAACTTTATCCTGCTGCGGATCCTGAAACAGGGCGTGACTTCCTTCGATGTATTCGAACGCTGCATCAAAAACAGGCTCATGATACGCGACTGCGCCTCCTTCCAGTGTCTGGACGGAGAGTACATCCGCTTCTGTATCATGATGCCCGAAGATAACACGCGGCTTCTTCATCAGCTGAGGATGCAGTGAGAATAAAATCACTGCATCCCCGATCCGGATTCATATCACCTTGTGCCCCAGCCATTTCCTGCTTCTAAACCGCAGTGTATAGACAGCTCCCCGTACAGTCCAGTCAGTGAACATGCCGATCCACACCGCCATCGGTCCCATACCGAACCCCCGCGCAAGGACGATGGTCAGCGTCACCCGGCACAGCCACATGGAAATGACGGAGACTGTCATCGTAAATTTTACGTCGCCCGCCGCCCGGAAGCCATATGCCGGAATAAACGACATCACCCACACCACCGGTTTCACGATCGTGATCCAGGTCACCATGTGGAGACACAGCTCCACGCTCTCCGGCTCCATCCCGCCAAAGTACACGATCGGATGTACCAGGATGAACATGACGATACAGGAGGCGATGATGACAAATTCAGAAATAATGCACAGCTTCTTTACATAGTACACCGCTTCTTCCCTTCGCCCTGCTCCCAGAGTCTCGCCAACCACGGTCATCAGACCGATTCCCACACCGATCCCCAGGATCCCGTTCAGATTCTCCACGATGCTTGCGATCCCCTGTGCCGCGATCGCAGCAGTTCCCATCAGAGACACCGTGGACTGGATCGCCAGTTTCCCGAACTGGAACATGCTGTTCTCCACACCGGACGGGATCCCGATCCGCAGGATCCTCCTGATCTCGCCCCAGTCCGGGCGGATAGAATGATACTGAGTAAGAGATACAGTCAGCCGCGGGTTCCTCAGTTTGTACATTACCACTGTCATGGCGAAGATCCTTGCCAGAAGGGTCGCGCAGGCAGACCCCGCCACACCGAATCCCAGTCCCCAGACAAACAGCAGGTTCAGCACCAGATTGACAAGATTTGACGCCACCGAGATCAGCATTGGCAGCCGGCTGTTCTCCTGCGCCCGCAGGATGCTGGAGCCGTCGTCATACAGGGCGATAAACGGATAGGATATGGCAGAGAAGAAGAAATACTGCTTCGCATTTTCCATAACTGCATCTTCCACCTCGCCGAAGATCAGCGACAGGATCTGTCCGTTAAAAACAATGCACAGCACCCCTATGACCAATGACATTATAAATGTAATGAACACGAGCTGTCTCGCCGCCTCTTTCGCATGCCCCTCCCGCCTGCATCCCAGATAGTGGGAGCAGACCACCGTTCCCCCTGTCGCCAGCGCAAAGAACGCCTGCACGATCAGGATATTAATGGAGTCCACCAGAGATACCGCCGAGATCGCCGCCGATCCCAGATTGCTCACCACCAGCGTATCCACAGTCCCCATAAATGAATTCAAAAGCTGATCCACTGCCAACGGTATGAGCAGCGCCGCCAGCTTCCGGTTGTCAAACAGCTTCTGTTGATTTTCCTCTTCCATTCCTTTTACTCCCTCTGTCCTTATCCGGACTGTTTTCTCCCGCAAAAAGGACCGGGCTCTCCGGTCCTTTCTCGTTTCTCTTATCTTTTTACAAAATATTCCTCATACCACACAAGGAAGGTATAGATCGTCCACACTTTCCTCCAGTTGTCCGAATTTCCTCCCACATACTCATCAAAGATCGCATTGATCTCATCCACTTTGAAGAACTTCTCCGCGATATCGCTGTGGAACAGCCTGCGCACGTCCCCATTGTATCTCTCGTCCGCCATCCAGATACGGATCGGTACGATGAAGCCCAGTTTCTTTCGGAACGCGATCTCATCCGGCAGGACCTTCGCCGCCGCCGTACGGAAAGCCACCTTGTTCTGCTCCTCGTTGACCTTGAACCTTGCAGGCATCCTGGATGCGATATCAAAGATCCTTCTATCTGTCAGCGGCATACGGATCTCAAGCCCGGCGGCTGTGCTCATCTTGTCCACATTCAGGTAGATATCCCCTTCCAGCCAGATCTGGATATCCACATCAGACATCTTTGTCAGCGGGTCAAGTCCTTCTGTCTCCTCATAAATGTGCTGTACCAGCTCGATCGGCAGCACATCCGGGTCGTATTTCTTAAGGATCTTCTTTTTCTCATCCTCCTTCATGATGTTCGTGTTGCCCACATAGAAAGTCTTGAGGTTATCCCCATAACGCTCTGCGTTGCGGTACATATTGTATCCGCCGAAGAACTCGTCCGCGCCCTCGCCGGAGTAGCACAGCTTCGTGTGCTCCGCCGTCGCGTTGCAGGCGATGGTAAATGCGATCGCAGACGCATCGCCCAGCGGCTGTTCCATGTTGTACATCACATAGGGAACGATCTCAAAATACTCTTCCGGCGTGATCAGGCATCTGGAATTCTTGCGTCCCAGGATATCCGCCGTCTGCTTCGCCAGACCGGACTCGTCAAAACGTGCCTCCTCGTACCCGCAGGAATCCGTCATCTCCACATCCGACATCGCCAGCACATAGGAAGAGTCCACGCCGCCTGACAGGAAAGATTCCGCTGTCTCGTCCTCTGTCTTCACCTCCGGCATGATCTCCTGAATGGTCGTATGGATCTCATCCGCCCACTCTTCCAACGTCCTGCTCTCATCCGGACGGAACGTCGGCGTCCAGTACCTCTCGATCTGCAGTCTTCCGTTCTGCCAGATCAGATAGTGTCCCGGCATCAGTTTTTTCAGCCCGCGGAAAAATGTATTCTCTCCCGCCACATAGGTCAGGCTCAGGTATATCTGCAGCATCTCCTCATTCAACTCTTTTTTGAACCCGGGCTGCTCCATGATCTGGCGGATCATGGTCCCGTAAAGGAGCTTTCCATCCTCCGTCTCATAATAGTAGAACGGCTTTGTTCCGAAGTGGTCCCTTAAACAGAACAGCTTCCTCTCCTCATCGTCCCACAGCGCAAACGCGAACATTCCGTGCATATGGTCCGCCATCTCATATCCCCATGTCTCATAAGCTTTAATGAGGATCTTCTCCTCCCGCTCCTCTCTCGACAGGTCCAGCGGAAGCTCCAGGCGCTCGCAGAGTTCCTCCCAGTTTCGGATGTGTCCCCGATATTCTTTTACTGTTATCATATGTAAATCCTCTCCCGTAAAAATGTCGAATCTTGTCTTTGCTACAAACAATATTATAAACAAATCCAGGAGCATTTCAACCGGTTTTCTCTCACCAATACAGAAAAAGGACCGCCAGAACACCTGTCCTGACAGTCCTCTCTGCTCTACTGCGGGTCATTCCGCACTCTATGCCGCTATATCATCTGATCCTTTTTCTCCAGGATCGCTTCCACAGCCGCACACGCCGGGCAGTCACAATACTTCGCACCGGCAGCCTTGATCTCTCTCGCATGGGCAGCAACACCCTTCGCCTTTTCTGCGCCGAATACCTGCGCTCCCATATCTGATTCCGCAAATGCGATCAGACCATCCACCGGCATGATATCCTGCTCAAGCTCCGCGATATACGCTTTCGTTGCCTCAGCTTCTTTGCCAGTCCCGACTGCATCCAGCCATGCCTTCGCAGCATCCTTCGCCTCCTGGCTGCAGGAAGCAGCGTTGATCAGGTCGTTGGTCTTCTCAACAACATAGTCCAGTACTTCTTTGTTCATGATAACTATCCCGCCTTTCTGAATCTCGACGTTTTTCTCCCTAGTCTTCTTTCCGGATGCGCGCAACACCGCTCTTGATCGCCGCTTCCGCAGTAGCCTTCGCCACAGCGTCCTTTACACGCGGATCAAATGCTGCCGGCAGGATATAATCTGCGTTCAGCTCCTCGTCGCTTACCAGTCCGGCGATAGCATAAGCTGCCGCGATCTTCATCTCATCGTTGATGTCAGAAGCCTGCACATCCAGCGCTCCACGGAAGATTCCCGGGAAGCAGAGTACATTGTTTACCTGGTTCGGGTAATCGGAACGTCCTGTAGATACAACCGCTGCTCCTGCTGCCTTCGCCTCATCCGGGAAAATCTCCGGCGTCGGGTTAGCGCACGCAAAGATGATCGGCTTGTCCGCCATTGTGCGGACCATGTCTCCTGTCAGAGTGCCGGGAGCGGAAACTCCGATAAATACATCCGCACCTTTGATCACATCTGCAAGAGATCCCTTCTCATGGTTGAAGTTCGTGATCTTCGCCATCTCTTCCTTGATCGGGTTCAGCCCTTCTCTTCCTTCATAGATCGCACCTTTACGGTCTGTCATAATGACATTTTTCAGTCCCATTGCCATCAGAAGTCTGATGATCGCGATTCCGGCAGCTCCTGCTCCGGATGTAACAATCTTCACATCCTCAATCTTCTTTCCTACCAGCTTCAGCGCATTGATCAGTCCTGCAAGAGTGATGACAGCTGTTCCGTGCTGATCGTCATGGAATACCGGGATATCACAGCATTCTTTTAATCTCTTCTCGATCTCAAAGCATCTCGGAGCTGATATATCTTCCAGGTTGATTCCTCCAAAGCTTCCTGCAATAAGGCTTACTGTCTTCACGATGTCATCCACATCTTTAGAACGTACGCAGAGCGGGATCGCGTCCACATCGCCAAATGCCTTGAACAGCACACATTTTCCTTCCATAACCGGCATACCTGCCTCCGGTCCGATATCTCCCAGTCCGAGTACTGCAGTTCCGTCTGTAACGACTGCAACTGTATTCCAGCGTCTTGTCAGATCAAAACTCTTGTGAACATCCTTCTGTATCTCCAGACACGGTGTAGCAACTCCCGGTGTATAAGCAAGGCTTAATGCCTCCTTTGAGTCCACTGCCGCTCTGGTCTTGATCTCGATCTTACCTCTCAGATCATAGTGCATTTTTAAAGATTCTTTTCCGTAATCCATAGTTCCTTAGCTCCTCCTTTTCGAAAAGATCTTCCTTTATTAGCTCATGTTTCCACTGAACGCGGATACATTTTTCGCGTACACAATAATAATACGACTATGGTTCGCCAGAGTCAACATTTCCCGGCATTTTCTCTGTACTTCAAAGCCTGTTTTTTTCTCATTTTTACATTAAACGCCAGCTGTCTGGCTCCCATAATTTACTCATCAGGGAAACCGTATTTTTCTTCCCACTGTTGTACCGTGAGACGACTGGAATACCAGTCAAAATCCGTCTCATGATCCGCGGGCAGGATATGATTCGACACATACTGATATCCGCCGTCCGGGAGCAGACGGATAACGACCTCATGAGAAAATGTATGCGCCGGATTATCTTCCTGTGACACTGAGCTGACCCTCAGCCGGATCATCCCGTCATTTATTTCTTCATATCCTCTGACTTCCGGTGTGACAAAACATGGATGTCCCCAGTCTTCCCTGCACCGGGTAGTATAAATATACGAAGAGCTGTCATTATCATAAACCGTATATTCTCTCAGTGTCTCCGGCGCAATCCTGACCGCCTTTCCGATCACAGCCTCAAATTCCTGTGACGGCACCTCATAGGTCAGCTTTTCAAAATCCGATTCGTATGGCAGTTCCTTTCCGTATTCCGACTGATAAAAAACCTCAAACAGATCATAGAAATCCAGTTCCCCGTAATCCGTTTCATCCCAGTCTGTCAGGAAAAGATTGGTGTTCCGGTATCCTGCCGGAAGAATATACTTCCGGTTCAATTCCCGCAGTCTTTCATCCAGTGGTTCCACCCGGACTGCCGTATATCCAACAGGGCCGTCATACCCGGCAGGCTGATCTTTTTCAATATAGAGATAGCCGCTTTCCTCATCCAGTCTCCATATATGCGCCTCATAGGAATCCACCTTCTCCGCACATGGAGCTCCCTCCTCCCAGGAAAGACGGCTTCTATCAACCTGTACTGTTCCATCCGATGCAGTCAGATCATACCTCACAAAACCTCCGTCATCCGTCACAACAAACATCGACGTTTTTTTCGTCTGTCCGCCCTCCACTGAATCATCAAACTCACGTATCACCTCCGGATGGATCATATCAATCTGATTTTCATTGTCCACGACAGCATAACCGGAAGTGCCCAGTGATCTCATGATCTCGCGGATCGTATCAAGCCGTGCCAGCGTCCCGTCCTCAAAGGCTGCCCTGTAAATCTCGCTGTATTCCGCTGCCAGCTGCTCGGACCCTCTCAGCGTATCTGATTCATTCCCTGTTGTTTCTTCGCATGCTTTCCTTCCGCACGCACAGAATATTATACAACCTATTAAAAATAACCAGCAAACTCTTCGTTTCATTCTTCGCTCCTTTAATATTACATTTGTAAGATTATTATATTTTACTGTGCGGGAATGTCAAGCCAGTCTCTGTGCAAGCCGCCCGAAAAAGTATTTTTGTACAAATCCCTGAAAAATATTTGAGCTGCTTTTGAGATGTGGTATGATGTTTCTGAATACATTTGCCGTTCTGATCATTTCCACCATTACGGAAATCAGAAATCAAAATAAGAAACTCTCAGAAAGGTGATACAGGAATGAATATAAGAAATGCAGAAATCAATGATCTCCCCAGGATCATGGAAATATTCGCACACGCCCGCCGTTTTATGGCAGAACACGGAAATCCCGATCAGTGGGGACCAGATAACTGGCCGCCGGAAGATCTGATCCGTTCAGATATCGAATGCGGAAAATGCCGTGTCTGCATACAGGACGGCGAAATCGTCGGAACATTTTTCTATGATCAGGGGAAAAATATCGAGCCTGACTATCTGAAGATCGACGACGGCGCCTGGCTTGATGATTCCGCTTACGGAGTGATCCACCGCGTCGCATCCAGTGGGAAGGTAAAAGGGATCGGAAGCGCCTGCATCCACTGGGCGCTCAGCCGCTGCCGCCATCTGCGCATAGACACTCACAAGGACAATCTGGTCATGCAGAATATGCTCCGCAAAAACGGATTCATCCACTGCGGAACAATCTATGTGCGGAACGGTTCCGAACCCAGAATGGCATTTGAGCGGACAGATATGAAACAGCCCTGAATCCGCAGCCTTCTCCCTTCCACTCACCTGCTACTGTTCCAGCAGTGCTCGTTCGCTGTCCTGTATCGGCGGCTGGCCGATCCAGGACAAAGCCTCATCAATATCAAACGTCATTCTTCCATCTTCATTTATAAAAAGAGGGATCCCTATCCCGCTGTGCTCTCTCACCGGCTCAAAAACCGGCTCTGTATCCCTCAGATGCAGAAACTCCTTAAGTTTCCCGGTATCCTCTGTGATCTCGATAAAATCACATTCAAATCCCCTCGCCTTCTTGATTGCCAGAAAATTTCTGCAGTCTACACAAATTTCAGATCCATATACTTTCATTTTATGTTCCCTTTCTATCTCTTTTGGCATTATATATTGTCCTCCAGTCTGTTTTCTCTCAATCCTGACCATATAAAATCACGCCTGTTTTCTATTTTGAAGCATAGACAGGTAGGATGTCCGCACGGTATCTGAAATCTGATATCCGAGACTGTTCAGTATATTTCCTATCTGTCCAAGCGCGGTCTCTCTCTCATCTTCGCTGTCAGCCAGGATCTCCAGTTCCAGAAACTCTCCCAGCCCATGTACATTATCCAGGCAGGCGGTCAGACGTCCTTTCTGCAGCATCACCCTGTCCTTGATCACTCCGGGCTCCGCCGGCATGTACCCGATTGCCCGCAGAATATTTCTGCAGACTGCCCCGTCCTCCATGCCGGTTTCCAGCTCCTCCCTGGTCATTGTACAATCGTCCAGCTTCTTCCCTTTGAAATTGATCTGCGCCCGGCGTTTGCCCGAAAGATGGTCCTTCGTTTCACGCACCCGCAATGCTTCACCGTTCGCTCTTATGTCTCCCTGCTGATTGTCAAAATATGTATCACGTTCTTCAATAAACGCGGTCTCTTTAAAACCCGTTTTCAAAAGCTTTCCTTTGATCGGATCCAGCTCCACATGACCCCAGGCGTCTGTAAGTGTCATATTCTCTTCTGGCATCACAAGAAGCTCCCCAGCATTATAATGAGTGCCTTGTTTTTCCCCGAAAACTACATTCCAACCACCAAAACTGTTGCCATTATTAACCAAAGAATTTCCGTCAGGCAAGGCTACCATCTGGCCTCCCATGGCCTGAATAGACTCTACCGTTCCTGTACTTCCTGTTTCAAAGGTGATAGTATAGAGCTGCCTGTCCACCGTAACCTGTGGAATAAAAACAGAACTGATACTCTTAGATTCATCAAAAGTGCCATTGTATAAATCACTCAACTGTGAACCATTGATTGCCACTTCATTTTTATGCTCACGAGCATCCATTTC
>HHCFC02800__coassemble_1108_pt1 | contig 39941 bp, 42 predicted proteins | sample HHCFC02800__metabat2_high_PE_058 | metagenome-assembled genome bin HHCFC02800 | reverse complement strand
CGTCAGACAATGCCCCGGCAAATCCTTATGCAAGCATAAATTTTCCGGGGCATTATCTGACGAGTGAACTGTGATCAACATATCCTCGGTAACTGGGTTCCGGTTAGTTTGGAGAGGATGCGGCGGCCGCCGATGGGAGTCCGAAGGAGGACTTTGCCGGGCACTTCTTCGGTGACGGTGCCTATCCGGGCGGCGTTTTCGCCTCCGGGGAGGGCGCGGACCGCTGTCAGGATATCCTGTGTGGCGGAAGGATCGCAGACCAGGAGCATCCTTCCTTCGCAGGCGCAGTAGAGGGGATCCAGTCCCAGCATATCGCATGCCGCTTCGACGGAAGGCTCAACAGGGATGTCATTTTCGGTCAGTTCGATGGAAAAGGGCATCCCTTCTGTAAATTCGTTGAGGGTGGTCGCTATGCCTCCGCGGGTGGGATCCCGGAGGATGCGGATCAGGTCTTCGGACGCCCCTGCATCCAGGGCTGCTGCGGAGATGTGGTTCAGGCACTGACAGTCGGACTTAAGCGGGCTGTCGTCCCGGAGCAGACCGGAACGAGCCATCATGACCGCAGCGCCGTGACATCCCACGGTCCCGCTGACGAGCACATCATCTCCGGGGCGTATCCCGGTCCTGCCGGGCAGGCTGGCACGCTGGAATCCGATCCCTGATGTATTGATGTAGATCCCGTCCCCTTTTCCGGAGTCAACGACTTTGGTGTCTCCGGTGACGATCGTCACGCCTGCATTTTTCGCTTCCCTGGCGATCGAGGCAACGATCTGCCGGAAATCTGAAAAGAGGAATCCCTCTTCCAGGATAAAAGACAGGCTTAAGTATTTCGGGGTCCCTCCTGCCATGCACAGGTCGTTCACGGTGCCACAGACTGAGAGTTTGCCGATATCTCCTCCGGGAAAACTCCAGGGGGACACTACAAAACTGTCGGTGGAAAAGACCAGGCGTTCGTTCCCGTACAGGACAGCTCCGTCTCCCAGCTGGGCAAGGGAGGGATTGTCAAATGCCGGGAGCAGGATGGAGTCGATCAGTTCGGAGGTCTTCAGTCCGCCGCTCCCATAGTCCAGTGTGATTCTGTCATTCATTTTATACATGTCTCCTATTTCTGAGTATTTTCCAACTGTGCGGCTGTGAGCCGCTGCGTCTCTACTGTACGCCATACTGGAAAGCCGCAGCGCAGGCGCCTTCTCCGGATACCATGCAGGGTCCCACCGGATTCTCCGGGGAGCATACCTTTCGGAAAAGGGGGCAGCCGGAGGGCGGCAGGACGCCCCGGATGACCTGGGCACAGCGGCATCCGGGGATCTCTTTCTCTTCTGAGGGACAGAGAGAGAATTTTTTCAATGCATCCCAGGGCGCATATTCTTCCCGAAGGGCAAAGCCGCTTTCGGGGATCCGCCCAAGACCCCGCCAGTCTGAGGAGGCGGGGGAGAATACTCTGTCCATCAGTGCGAGTGCAGCCGGGTTCCCTTCCGGTTTTACCAGGCGGGTGTATTCGTTTTTCAGTTCAGGCTGTCTTTTGGCAAGCATCTGCATCAGGCTTAGGACAGAGTAAAGGAGATCCGCAGGCTCGAATCCTGCGACGACTCCCGGAAGGCTGTAATCCTCCGGAAGAAAAGAAAATGCGTCGGAGCCGGTGATCGCTGCCACATGTCCGGGACAGAGGAATCCGTCCACGGAGAAATCCTCTGCTTCGATCAGGGACCGCAGCGCGGGTTCTGTTTTTTTCAGGAGGCACAAGACTGAGAAATTCTTTAGTCCCAGCCGGGCTGCCTCGAGGATGCAGGCGGCGGTGCCCGGTGCTGTCGTCTCGAAGCCGACTCCCAGGAAGACGATCTCCAGCTCAGGATGCTCTTCTGCGAGCCGGATGGCATCCATGGGGGAGTAGACGGATTCGACTCTTCCTCCCAGTGCCCTGCGTGTCAGCAGGCTGTCCCCCTGTCGGGAACCGGGGACACGCAGGAGGTCTCCGTAGCTGGCGATCAGGATGCCGGGAGCCTGGGAAAGGTCCAGTATCATATCGATCACGTTTGCAGGGGTGACGCAGACCGGGCATCCGGGACCGGACAGGAGCCGGACAGATTCCGGAAGGACACTTTTCAGCCCGCTCCGGGCGATCGCCATGGTGTGGGTCCCGCAGACCTCCATCAGCCGGACCGGACCGGTGGTTTCGGAGAGCTCGCGGATCTTATTCAGGATGCTTTCCGTGTCTTTTGGGTTCTTAAACTGACGTTCACAGAGCATTTTTGATCTCCTCCAGCAATTCCAGGTTTTCCAGGGCTTCTTTCTCGGACATTTTTTCGATGGCAAACCCTGCGTGGACCATGACATAATCTCCGGGTTTTGCGTCCCGGATAAAGTCGATCCGGATATCCTGGAACAGTCCTCCTGCCTCACAGGAGGCAGTCTGTCCGTCTATTTTATCGATCTTCATTGGCATTGCTAAACACATGATTCATACTCCTTTTTTTCTGGGCGATGGCAAGCTGCCCCAGGCTGATCCCCTCGTCGTTTGTGGAGACCTGTCTGTGGGTGTACATATCAAATCCGTTCTTCTCCAGAAGTCCTGTGATCCCGCTCAGGAGGAAACGGTTCTGGAAGACGCCGCCGGACAGGACGACCGGTTTTCGTTCCGGGTTCAGGGCAAGACACTGGTCCAGAGCCATACAGCACAGTGTTGACATAAAGCGCAGCGCGATCTGCCCGGCATCTGTCCCCTGCTCCAGGTCATCCAGAATCCCGGTGACTACCGGTCTGGTATCAAAGATCCTGAGCCCGTCCCGGATGTAAAAGCGGACCGGGTAGGAGAGCTCTTCAAGTGAAACGGTGAGGGTATCTGAGGTTTCTTTCGGTGAGAGTGCCTCTACCAGCGCTGCCCCCTCGCCTTCATGATCTGCCTCTGCCCGGCCGAGTATCAGGGCGCACACCCCGTCGAAAAGACGCCCGATGCTGCTGGCGGAAGGAGCGGTGCCGGCAGAGAGAAGGATCTCTAAAGACCGGCATTTCTCCTCGGAAAGAGGAACGCGGGCTGTCCTGGTGCTGCCGGCTGCGTCCAGGACAAGGGAGAGCGCGATACGCCCGATCTCCCGGACCGCCTTGTCTCCGCCAGGGAGGAGAACAGGGCGGATGCTTCCTTTTCGGGAAAATCCGTTCAGGTCCCCTTCCAGGAATTCACCGCCCCAGATCGTACCGTCCGTCCCCAGTCCGGTCCCGTCCCAGACGATCCCGAAGCAGGGACAGTCCAGACGATTATCCGCCATGCAGGAAGCCATATGTGCCCAGTGATGCTGTACCTTCAACAGAGGAAGGGCGTCTTTGCGCGAGGCGTCTGAGGCTTCCAGCGAGGAGAGATAGTCCGGGTGGAGATCGCAGACATACAGCGATGGCTTCAGCCGGAAGAGGCGGCGGTAAGTTTCGAGCGCGCCGCGGTAATGAGCCAGAGTTTCCGCGTTTTTCAGGTCCCCGATGTAGGGGCTCAGGAAGACGCGGGAACCTTTGCCGAGGGCAAAGGAAGCTTTCTGCTCCGCGCCGAAGGCAAAGATCCCGTCTGTGTCCCCGGATCTTTCTCCTTTCAGGGGGACGGGGCGGGGAACGTATCCCCGGCTCCTGCGATAAAAATATGCATGTCCCTTCCACTCCGCGACCAGAGAATCATCGCAGCGGTTCCGGATCCGCCGGTCGTGCAGGAGGAATCCGTCCGCGGTGGAGGCCAGTGCGCGGAGCGCTTCTTCGTTTTCCGTGATCACAGGGCATCCGGGGATGTTTCCGCTTGTCATGACAACCGCATCCGGACCGCCGTATGTCCCGTCCAGAAGGAGCATGTGGAGCGGCGTGTAGGGCAGCATGATGCCGAGGCGGGCGCTGAAACTCAGTTCCGGGAAACTCTTCCGCTCCTTCTTGGAGAGGAGGACAATGGGATGCGCCGGGCTTGTCAGGAGCGCCTCTTCGGAAGCGCTGAGTCGGCAGATGCGCCGTACTGTTTCCAGTGAGCGGCACATGACGGCGAGCGGCTTTTCCGCCCGGTGCTTGCGCTCACGGAGCCGTTTCACCGCAGCGGGATCCTCAGCATTGCAGGCGAGATGGATGCCGCCGATTCCTTTTACGGCGAGGATGCCCCCATTTTTCAGGAGTTCCTGGGAAAGACGGAAGGCATTTTCTCCGCAAAGGTCATTGTGGTCGTGGGCAGTGCCCCAGTGGTTTTCTGCTGCCGGATCCGGCACAAAGAATACCTGGGGACCGCACACAGGGCAGCAGTCCGGCTGGGCGTGATAGCGACGGTCGCGGATATCATGATACTCTTTTCTGCAGTCGCCGCACATCTCGAACTCGCTCATCACTGTGCGGTCACGGTCATAGGGAAGGGACTCAATGATGGTGTAGCGGGGACCGCAGTTTGTACAGTTGATAAACGGATAGCGGTATCTGCGGTCTGAAGGGGAGGCAAGTTCCCGGGCGCATTCGGGACATATGGCGATATCCGGAGAGATAAGGGTGGAGCCGGGATCGATCTGGCTCTCACGGATCGTGAACTCAGAAAAGCGACCTGAATGCTCATTCGGATCAACTTTGAACTGACTGTTCGAAGCACCTCCCGGGTGCCTGTCCGGATCCTCTTCGAGTTTTCCATCCGGGCAAGGCTCCGGAATCATCTCTACATCCTCGATCATCGCCATGGGCGGAGGGGAAGTCTGAAGTTCGCGGGCGAACCGGTCCAGCGAAGCGGGAGTCCCTTCCAGGCAGCCCTCCAGCCCGGAGGAGGTGTTGCGTACCCATCCCAGTATATGGTGCTGCTCAGCCAGACGGTGAAGGAAGGGACGGAACCCCACGCCCTGGACGATCCCTTCTATATAGATATGGACGCGGGAAATATCGTCATGAATGCTGACTCGGGAAAGAGCGCTGTTCTGCCGGATGGCAGAACTCTGCCCTTTTCCCTGCTCTGTGCTCCTGCTGTTCATGACCGGCTGTTTCCTGCCTTCTCTGCGATGAAATCAGCCAGATCCCGGATCCCGTCTCCGCTGCGGCTGCTCACCCGGAAGAGAGGCGCGTCGGGATTGACGGTGCCGTAGTTGCTGCATACACGCTGTTCGTCAAAGTCAAAATAGGGGAGCATGTCATATTTGTTCAGGACAAGACAGTCCGTATCCGTGAACATCAGAGGATATTTCTCCACTTTATCATCGCCCTCAGGGATGCTTAAGAGGGTGATGCGAAGTGATTCTCCGATCCGGAATTCGGCAGGGCATACGAGGTTCCCAATATTTTCCACAAAGATAAGATCCAGATCATCCAGGGGAAGGCTGGGAAGGATATGCTGGATGCTCATCGCCTCGATATGGCAGGCGCCGTCAGTGTTGAGCTGGACTGTCGGGATCCCCAGCCCTGCGATGCGCTCGGCGTCCACCTGTCCGGCGATATCCCCTTCGATGACCCCGATACGGAAGCGGTCCTTCAGCGCGCCGATCAGAGAGGTGATCAGGCTGGTCTTCCCGGCGCCCGGGCTCCCCATCACATTGATCATACATATATCATGGGAAGCGAGGCCGGCTTTTACCTCCTCGCTCACATCTTCATTCCAGTCCATGATCTGGTGCAGTACTTTTATTTCCATTGATGTCTACCTCCATGCTCTTGATATAGAATTCTTTTCCGGACAGGATCTTAAGGTTCAGTCCGCCGCAGTGCGGACAGGCCAGATGCCTCGGGGTGATCTCTCCCTCCTGACCGCAGTTGCGGCAGGATGCTTTTACAGGGAGAAATTCAGCTTCCAGACGCACACCCTCTGCGATAGTGCCTTCGGAGAGCATATCCAGATAAATCTGGATGCAGTCCGGCACGATCCCGCGCAGTTCCCCGATGCAGACCCGGATCGTCCGGATCCGGGAGGCGTTCTGGGATCTGGCTTCCTGGATGCAATGGTCCAGTAAATGTTCTGTGATAGTCAGTTCGTGCATAATATCTCCTTTTCGGTGGGAAACACTGTTCGAAATAACGGGAGAACATATTTTCCAACATTCTATATTTTAGCACATTTTACTAAAAAGAAAACAGAAAAATGAGGTTTAACTATTGTAAAATCTTTAAATCAGGATTATCTTATTATTGTGTGGTTTTTTTAACAAAGCACGAGATTTTATGAAGAGAGGAAGGGCGGATTTATGACAATGATACCATTTCTTATCGTCATCCCGGCGGTGATGGCGCTGATCTTTCCCTTTGTCAGAGACCAGAGGACAAGAGGGATCATCGTGTATGCCGGTGCCGGAGTCATTATGCTCACAACAGTCGTATTTATTGCCCGCTGGATCGCGGGAGGCGCTCAGGTCCTGATGCTCTATCCTGAGACGGAACTGGTGGATCACCTGATGTCTGTCGGGGATATCGTTCTGATGTGCCTTATCATCTACATGGGCGTGAAGTACAGGAGGATCGTGCCGATCCTGCTTTCCGTGGCGCAGACAGGACTTCTGCTGTACACGGAGTTTACGACAGATCTGGCCGAAGGACCGCATATGATGGTGGACTGGTTTACAGTTCTGATGTTTCTCATCATCGCGTTCATCGGAGGCTTTATCAGTATCTATACAGTGGGATATATGAAAGGCTACCATGCGCATCATAAAGATGTGCAGGACAGACAGCCATTCTTTTTTTCCATGCTGTTTTTGTTCCTGGCGGCGATGTTCGGGCTTGTGCTCTCCCAGAACATGATCTGGATGTATTTCTTCTGGGAGATCACCAGTGTGATCTCATTTTTGATGATTGGATATACCCGCTCGGAAGAGGCGGTCAACAACAGCTTCTGCGCTCTGTGGATGAACCTTCTCGGAGGGCTTGGCTTTGCCGTAGCGATCGCCTGGATGGCGAAGGTGAACGGCACGGTCCAGCTGCTCGAAGTTGTGAGCGCAGGCGGGCTTCTGCCGCTGATCTGCCTTGCTCTCGCCGGGCTGACCAAATCGGCTCAGCTTCCGTTTTCGACCTGGCTCCTCGGCGCCATGGTAGCGCCGACACCGTCCAGTGCCCTGCTCCACAGCGCGACGATGGTGAAGGCCGGCGTATACCTGCTGCTGCGGATCTCTCCGGCATTCCAGGGGAACCTGGTTGGGATCCTGGTATCCAGTATCGGGGGATTTACTTTTATCATGGCAAGTATGATGGCGATCGCCCAGAACGACGGGAAGAAAGTCCTGGCGTTCTCCACGATATCGAACCTGGGACTGATCGTGGGCTGCGCCGGGATCGGAGCGGAGGAGACAGTCTGGGCGGCAGTCTTCCTGATGATCTTCCACTCGGTCAGCAAGTCCATGCTGTTCCAGTCTGTGGGAGCCACGGAGAACACGCTGGGCTCCCGTGACATAGAGGACATGCACGGACTGATCATCCGGGTGCCGAAACTGGCGTACATAATGGGGATCGGGATCGCGGGGATGTACCTTGCGCCGTTCGGTATGCTGATCTCAAAATGGGTGGCGCTGAAGGCATTCGTGGATTCCGGAAACTTTATCCTTGTCCTCTGTATCGCATACGGAAGTGCCTCCACTATGTTCTACTGGACAAAGTGGCTGGCGAAACTGCTCTGCTTCCATATCCCGAGGGAGAAGGTGAAAGACGTGACCAGAAAAGATGAATATGTATCCATGCTCTTCCATGCGGTGACCATGATACTTCTCTGCCTGCTCCTGCCTCTGGTCGCTGTATATGTGGTGAACCCGATCGTGCAGGAACTGTTCGGAAACGCGAAGGACGTGATCTCGATGAGCGTACTGACGACCATGGCGATCATGCTTGTCTCGATCTTTATCGTGCCTGCAGTCATGTTCTTTATCAGCAGGAAGTCGCACAGGGAACTTGTTCCGATCTATATGAACGGGATCAACGAGGGGGACAACCGCTTCTTTACGAACAGTTTCGGAGACAAAGAACACCTTTATCTGAGCAACTGGTATCTGCGGTTTGAGTTCGGAAGACGGCACTTAAGGATCCCGTCGATCATCATCGCGGCGGCGGCTCTTGTGCTCGGATTCTGTGTCGTGATCGGAGGTGCTATATGAAAACAGTGATTTTTGTCCTTGCTTATCTGATATTTGCACCTTTCCTCGGCGGACTGCTGGACGGGATCGACAGGATCATCAGCGCCAGGATGCAGCGCAGGAAAGGGCCCAGCCTGCTGCAGCCGTTTTACGACCTTGGAAAACTGTTTTCCAAAGAGATGATCGCGGTCAATAATGTACAGCTCCTGTTGAACTTAAGTTATCTGGTGATCCTGATGATCGCAGGTTCCATGCTGTTTGCCGGCGCGGATCTTCTGATGGTGCTGTTCATCCTGAGCACGGCGGACATGTTCCTGATCCTGGCGGCTTCCAGTGATTCCTCGCCTTATGCGAATATGGGGGCCAGCAGGGAGATGCTGCAGATGATGGCGTATGAGCCGCTGACGCTCCTTGTGGCAGTAGGATTTTACCTTACCACAGGTTCGTTCCAGGTGTCGGATTTTATCACACAGCAGTACAGTGCGGTGATCTGGATGCCGGGGCTTCTGGCGGGATTTATGTTCACAACGGCGATCAAGCTGAGAAAATCGCCCTTTGACCTGTCCACGAGCCATCATGCACATCAGGAGATGGTCAAGGGGATCACGACGGAGATGTCTGGAACGACCCTGGCGATCATGAACATTGCGGAATATTATGAGATGATCCTGCTCCTGGGGATCTTCTTCCTGTTCTTTGTCAACAGTACATGGTGGAGCTGGATCGTTGCGCTGGCGCTCTGCGTGGTGATCTTTTTCATGGAGACGCTGTGGGATAATGTGAGCGCCCGTGTGAAATGGAAGACGCTGCTCTACAGCTGCTGGGTCGTGACTTTGGTAGCGGGAGGCGTGAACATACTGATTCTGATGTTGGTCAAGTAAGCTGGAGGAAGGTCTGTTATGAATAAAGTATCTAAATCACCGTGGCTGCTCCACTACGATGCGAGCAGCTGCAATGGATGTGACATTGAAGTGCTGGACTGCCTGACGCCGAAGTATGACGTTGAGCGGTTCGGGATCATCAATACCGGAGATCCGTTTCAGGCGGATATCCTGCTGATCACCGGCGGGGTCAACAGCCAGACGGAGAGCGTGGTAAAACAGCTCTACAGCCAGATGCCGGAGCCGAAAGTCGTAGTCGCTGTCGGGATCTGCGCCTGTACGGGAGGGGTTTTCAAAGAATGTTACAATATAAAAGGCGGGGTCGATACGGTGATCCCGGTGGACGTCTATGTCCCGGGATGCGCGGCGCGCCCCGAATCCATTATAGACGGAGTCGTCAAGGCGCTGAAAGTGCTGGATGAGAAACAGGCGGCAATGGATAAGAACGGGAGGTGACAGAGATGGATGGAAAGAATGAGATAAGGAAGATCTCGCTGGCGGCATTTTTCCCGGCAGTGGTGGCGATGAGAGCGGAAAACTGGAGACTGGTCCAGATCTGTGCCGTTACCGTGGATGATGGATATGAGATGAGTTATTCGTTCAGCAAGGGATACGATATGGTCACTCTCCGCCTGGATGTGGAGGAGAATGAAGAGATCGCGAGCATCACCCATATCTATCCGTGCGCGTTCCTTCAGGAGAATGAGGCGGAACAGCTTTTCGGGGTAAAGATCGGGCATATCGATCCGGATTACCGTGATAAACTGTACCGGATCGATGAGGAAGCACCGTTTAAGAAAAAGGAGTAGGAGATCATGGCAAAGAGAAGTATTGTACCATTCGGTCCTCAGCATCCTGTACTGCCCGAGCCGGTCCATCTGGACCTGGTGCTGGAGGATGAGACTGTGGTGGGCGCGATCCCGAGTATCGGATATGTCCACAGAGGACTTGAGAAACTGGTTGAGAAAAGAGACTTTAAACAGTATTCATATATCGCGGAGCGGATCTGCGGGATCTGCAGCTGCGGTCACGGACTTGGCTACTGCATGGCGGTGGAGGAGATCATGGGGATCGAGGTGCCGGAGCGGGCGGAGTATCTCCGGACGATCTGGGTCGAGATGAGCCGTATCCACAGCCATCTGCTCTGGCTGGGGCTTCTGGCAGATGCTATGGGATTCGAGAGTCTTTTCATGGAGAGCTGGAGGCTGAGGGAGAAGATCCTGGATATGTTTGATGAAACGACCGGAGGAAGGATCATCCACTCCGTCAATCAGGTGGGCGGTGTGCAGAAGGATATGGACAGCATCATGCTCAAAGATATCCTTCGCGCTGTAGATGACATTGAGAGTGAACTCAAACCTGTCATTGATACCTTCCTTCAGGATTATACGGTGCAGAGCCGTCTGAAAGGCGCCGGCATCCTGAGCCGGGAAGACGCCATCGGCATGGGTGCGGTGGGACCGATGCTGCGCGCCAGCGGCGAGCCTTATGACGTACGGATGCTCGGTTACGGGGCATATAAGTATCTGTCTGTGGAGCCGATCATTTCCACAGACTGTGATTCCTATGCGAGATGCGAGGTGCGCTTAAAAGAACTTCTTCAGTCCTTTGACCTGATCCGCGAGGCGATCGGGAAACTTCCGGGCGGACCGATCAGTGTTCCTGTGAAGGGAAATCCTGCTGGGGAGTATTTTGTCCGGATCGAGCAGCCCAGAGGAGAGGCGATATACTATGTCAAAGGAAACGGGACGAAGTATCTGGATCGCTTTCGGCTGCGTACTCCGACGACCAGCAACATCCCGCCTATGGTGGAGATGCTTAAAGGATGCCAGCTGGCGGATGTGCCGATCCTGATCCTGACTATAGACCCGTGTGTGAGCTGTACGGAACGATAGGCAGTGGAGGAATGATGGAATGGAGAAAACAAGATTTTTTACATTTACAAGAAGGATCATAGGCAATCTTTTCCGGAAACCGGCTACAGTCGGGTATCCTTATGAGCCTGCCGAATATCCGGAACGGATGCGCGGACATGTTGAGATAAAAATAGAAGACTGCATTACCTGCGGTCTGTGCGCGCGTTCCTGCCCGTCACAGGCGATCCTGGTGGACAGGAAAGCCGGGACATGGACTATCAGCCGGTTTGACTGTGTCCAGTGCGGATGCTGTGTGCTTGGGTGCCCGAAGAAATGTCTTTTTATGGAAAAAGGATATACTGAGCCGGATGCGGTCAAGAAGACTGACACTTACACAAAACCCCATGATGAGGAAAAGGAAGGAAAACGGGGAGAAGAGAAGCCGGTCTTAGACGTGGAAAAATGCATGTATTGCTCGCTCTGCGCGAAGAAATGTCCGCAGGGGGCGCTTACCGTGAACCGGAAAGAACTGGTCTGGGAGGTAGACAAAGAAAAGTGCATCGGCTGCATGGTCTGCGCGCTGGCATGTCCGAAGAAAGCGATCCATATGGAAAAAGGATAGGAAAAGAATACAGGAAAGAACAAAGAGGACGGGAGCCGGAAGATGGATTCCTGTCCTTTTTGTGCAACGGCGCTGAGCCCGGAGTAGGTAAAAATCTTGAAAACGTGATAAAAAGGCTGTATAAAAATCTTGAAAACGTGATAACTTTTTGGTTTCCAAGAGTAAAGTGACGAGCCGGCATAATATCTCTCCAATAGAAGTGAAGTCGGGAAGTAATTATACTATCAGTTCTCTTAACAAGTTCCGCAGAAAATACAAGGAGCAGATGCATACCGCGTATGTGATCCACAAAAATGACTTGAGGACGGAGGAAAAGATTGACTTTGCGTGCCGGATGCGCTATTGTATTATCCAGATAATACAATGGGAGGGCGAAACAGATGACCACGCTCTGCGTTATCGACGAGATCCTCCGGGGGACGAATACCGGTGAGCGGATACGCGCCTCCCGTGCGATCCTGGAATACCTGGCGGGGAAGAACTGCATTCCTCTGATCGCATCCCATGACAAGGAACTGACCGTACTGCTGGAGAAGCTGTATGACAACTACCATTTCAGCGAGGAGATGGGAGAGGATGACATTTCCTTCAGCTATAAGATCATGAGAGGACCGGCGACGTCGCAGAATGCGGTAAAGCTGCTGAAACTCGCAGGATTTCCGGAGGAGATATTGGAAAAGTGCGAAGAGACAGATGAAACACTGGAAAAATCAAAGATTTCCTGCTAAAATGGGGAACGTAAAAGCGAGTGCACTCGGAAATTGCTGAGATTTCCGCGGTACCCATACAGGAAAGGAGACACGACGATGCCAAAATTAAACGAGAACTATCAGAACTTAGAAGAGAGCTACCTGTTTGCGGAGATCGCAAGGCGGGTCAAGGTATATGAGGAATCCCATCCGGACAACAAGATCATCCGGCTCGGGATCGGAGATGTTACAAAGCCGCTGACAAAGAAAGTGATCGCTGCCCTTCACGAGGCTGTGGATGAGCAGGCGGTGCCGGAGACGTTCAAGGGGTACGGCCCGGAGAAGGGATATGATTTCCTCAGGAACGCAATCTCTGATTATTATAGAAGAAACGGCGCGGAGGTGGACCCGGATACGGTCTTCATCTCTGACGGCGCGAAGAGCGACACAGGAAATATCACAGACCTGTTTGCAAAGGACAATGTAGTGCTGGTGCCGGATCCGGTGTATCCGGTCTATGTGGACACGAATATGATGGACGGAAGAAAGATCGTCTACATGAACGGGACGGCGGAGAACAACTTCCTGCCTATGCCGGACGATTCCGTAAAGGCAGATATGATCTATCTGTGTTCCCCGAACAACCCGACAGGAGCATGCTATAACAAAGAGCAGCTGAAAGTCTGGGTTGACTATGCGCTGAAGAACGACGCGGTCATCATGTTTGACGCGGCTTACGAGGCGTTCGTATCCGATCCGGGGCTTCCGAGGAGCATCTATGAGATTGAGGGCGCGAAGAAGTGCGCGATCGAGTTCTGCTCCCTCTCCAAGACGGCAGGATTTACGGGAACACGCTGCTCCTACACTGTGATCCCGAAGGAACTGGTATTCACAGCTTCCAACGGGAAAGAGATGTCCTTAAACGAGATGTGGAACAGAAGACACTCCACCAAGTTCAACGGGACGCCCTATATCGTCCAGCGCGCGGCTGCGGCTGTGTTCACGGAAGAGGGGATGGCGGAATGCATGGAGAATATCAACTACTACAGAGAGAACGCGAAGATCATCGCGGACGTCCTGAAGAAAAAGGATATTCCGTTTACGGGCGGAGTAAATTCACCGTATATCTGGTTCCAGTGCCCGAACGGAATGGAGTCCTGGGAGTTCTTTGACTACCTTCTGACCCATGCGGAAGTGGTGGGGACGCCGGGAGCGGGATTCGGCGAGAATGGGAAATATTTCTTCCGCCTGACCGCGTTCGGACAGCATGAGAGCACGAAAGAAGCTATGCGGAGATTTGACGGACTGTTTTAAAAAATGAATATCCAGACTGTAAATACCTGTTTTGCGATTTTTGCAGAACAGGTATTTTTTACCATTATTTTACAATCACGATCCCCGGAACGGGGGGTCTTTTTTTGTAAAAATGCAGTTGAAATGGAACCAGGAGAATGTTTGTGTAGAAAAACTACATAAAAAATGCACAAAAATGTACAATTCCAAATCTTTAAACGCAGATAAAAATATACAAAAAGCATAAAAATAAAGGCTTGTTTTCAAATTAACTTAAAATTAATCATAGCGTGGCGGTAATATTAACAATTCGTTTGTAGAATTCCTATTGCTGGCGAAAAAAGCCGGCGCGGTGTGAAAAAAGTAAAATTTTCTGCGCAATCTCAAAAGTGAAGGAGAGAATAGAATGTCTGAATTGCTTCTGAAAAATGTTTGTAAGATGTATGACAAGAAACAGTATGCGGTCCGGGATTTTTCGCTGAAGATTGAGGATGGGGAATTTGTGATCTTTGTAGGGCCGTCAGGCTGCGGAAAGTCGACGACGCTCCGTATGATCGCAGGGCTGGAAGAAATCACGAGCGGAGAACTGTGGATCGACCAACAGCTCAGCAACTATGTAGAACCAAAAGACAGGGATCTGTCAATGGTATTCCAGAATTATGCGTTATATCCGCAGATGACGATATATGATAATATGGCCTTTTCCCTTCAGATCAGAAAGGTCCCGAAGGATGAGATTGACAAACAGGTTCACTGGGCTGCGTCAGTCCTCGGCATTGAGCATCTGCTGAAACAGAGACCCGGGGCTCTTTCCGGCGGCCAGAAACAGAGGGTGGCGATCGGAAGCGCGATCATGAGAAAACCGAAAGCCTTTCTTATGGATGAGCCTCTTTCCAATCTGGATGCGAAGCTGAGAGCTCAGATGCGGGTAGAGCTGTCAGAACTTCATAAAAGGCTCGGCACTACGATGATCTATGTAACACATGACCAGACCGAGGCTATGACGCTGGGGACAAAGATCGTCGTCATGAAAGACGGATTTATCAAACAGGCGGATACGCCCAAAGAGATTTACGAAAATCCGGCAGATCTTTTTGTCGCAGGGTTTATCGGATCTCCGTCGATGAATTTTATGGAAGGGACGGTCAGAAAGACTGACAAGGGAGCGGAATTCGTGCTGGTTTCAGGACAGAAACTTGAACTCCCGGCGGATAAGGCCAACATTCTCCTGGCAGAGTACGCGGATAAGAAAGTGATCATCGGAATCCGGCCGGAACATTTTTCAACAGTTCCCCAGACTGCAGATCCTGATGCGGATTACTCAAGACGGAAACTGTCAGGAACGATCATAACAAGAGAAATGCTCGGAGCTGAGTCCATGTTTTATCTCAGAGAAAAGTCGGCAGGTGAGTATGCCGCCAGGCTTTCGGTTGAGACGCCCGGAAAAGGCGGGGAGACAATGTCTCTATATGTTGATATGGATGAAGCGCACTTCTTTGATCCGGCAACAGAAAGAAATATTTTTTATGGAGGTAGGCAATGAAAGCATTATCTGAGAAATTAAAAGGCGGGAGCGCGTACTGTTATCTGATCCCCTGCTTCCTTATATTTGCAGTTTTCCTTTTTTATCCTTTCGTAAAGACAATCTACCTGAGCCTGTTCCTGACTGATAAGCTCGGGCAGGCAAAGGTGTTTGTGGGGGCAAGAAACTATATTGAGCTGCTCACGTCGTCCTCGTTTTATAACAGTTTGATCGTCACATTGGTCTTTGTGGTCATCGTTGTGGTCGGAAGCATGCTCCTGGGACTGATCGGGGCAGTGCTGTGCAGCAAGGCGTTTCCGGGAATCCGGGCGTTCAGCACCTCCTATGCGCTCCCTATGGCCATTGCATCCAGCGGGGCGGCAATGATCTTCAAGATCATCCTCAACCCGACGATCGGTATCCTGAATAAGCTGACAGGACTGGACATAAACTGGATCGCGGATCCGAAATACGCGCTGATCTGCGTGGCTGTTCTTACCGCATGGCTGAACAGCGGCATCAACTTCCTGTATTTTTCAGCAGGACTGGGAAATATTGACGAGTCGATCTACGAGAGAGCCTCGGTGGACGGTGCAAGCGGGATCCAGAAATTTTTCCGCCTGACGCTTCCGGGACTGAGCCCGATCATGTTTTATACGCTGGTGGTCAATATCATTCAGGCTTTTCAGTCTTTCGGGCAGATCAAGATCCTGACCGCGGGAGGTCCGGGAGAATCCACGAACGTTATTGTGTATTCGATCTACAGGGACGCGTTTTTCAATTATAGATTCGGAAGCGCAGCCGCACAGTCGGTCGTGCTGTTCCTGATCATTATGGCGCTTACGCTTGTGATGTTTAAGATTGAAAAGAAAGGAGTCAAATATTAAGATGTCTGCTTTTAATAATACCATTACAATGGAACAAGGTGCATACAATGAAGCGGAAATCGCAAGGCTTCACAGCCTGATGAATGCCCGGGCTCTCAGAAAAAAGAGAATACGCAAGACAGTGCTTGTCGCTGTAAACATTATCTTTGCGCTGTTTATGCTGTTCCCGCTTCTGTATTCAGTCAGTGTGGCGGTTATGCCCGGCGACGAGCTGTTTACAATGGATATGAACCTGCTCCCGCAGAATCCCACCGTGGATAACTTTGTGCGTGCGTTCACGCAGGTTCCGCTGGTCCGCTTCATCCTGAACTCTTTCCTTGTGGCAGGATGCATCACCCTGGGACAGATCATCACCTGCTCCCTTGCGGCGTTTGCTTTTTCCTTCCTCGACTTTAAAGGGAAAAACCTGCTGTTTATGCTGGTTATGGCGACGATGATGGTCCCCGGGGAGGCGGTCATCATCTCAAACTACCTGACAGTCAGCAGCCTGGGGATATTGGATACATATATTGTGCTGATCCTGCCTTCGCTGACTTCGGCAATGGGGATTTTCCTGTTCCGCCAGTTTTATATGACATTTCCAATCTCCCTGTATGAGTCGGCGAAACTTGACGGATGCGGCAACCTGAGATTTATCGTGAAGATATTGATTCCTCTTACAAAGTCAGCGATTGGCGCAATGGCAGTATACACCTTTATCAACGCCTGGAATATGTATATGTGGCCGCTGCTTGTTACGGGATCCGAGGAAATGCGTACGGTCCAGATTGGTATCAGTATGCTGAACAGCGTTGACGCACAGTCTATCACGCTGATGATGGCAGGCGTTGTGGCGATCATCATCCCGTCCATGGTCATCTTTATCGTTGGCCAGAAACAGCTCATAAGCGGAATGTTCTCAGGGGCGGTGAAAGGCTGACCTGTTAATATAGCAACATTAATTTGCTTCCGGTCCGGTCAGCATCCCGCACGACGTTCCGGCGGTACGACACAAAAACAGAAAAGGAGAGAAGGTATTTATGAAAAGAAGAGTAATCGCATCCATTCTTGCCGCGGCAATGGCATTTTCCCTCGCTGCGTGCGGAAACACCGCATCCAACACAGCGACAGGCGCAACCGCGGAGGGGGAAGAGAGCGCAGAAAGTGCCGGATCCAGCGTGATCACTGACAACTTTAAAAATGTGGACACAAACGGCACAACCATTACTTTCTGGCATTCCATGGGCGGAGTGAACGGCGAGGCAATGGACTACCTGGTTAACAAGTTTAATGAAGAAAACGAGGACGGGATCACAGTTGAGTCAGTTTACCAGGGGGAATACGATGACACGATCAATAAGCTGAAAAGTGCCCAGATCGGAAATATGGGGGCGGACCTTGTCCAGATCTATGACCTCGGAACACGTTTTATGATTGATTCCGGATGGGTGATCCCGATGCAGGATATGATCGATGCGGACGGGTATGATATTTCACAGATCGAGCCTAACGTTGCGGCATATTATACAACAGATGACGGAACGATGTACTCCATGCCGTTCAACTCATCTACGCCCCTTCTTTACTACAACAAAGATATGTTTGAAGCGGCAGGGATCACTGAGGTCCCGGCCAGCCTTCCTGAGATCGCTGAGATCGGCGACGCCCTGATGGAGAAAGGCGGAGCCGAGGAAGTGATCGCGATCAGCATTTACGGCTGGTATTTTGAGCAGTTCCTCTGTAAGCAGGGGCTCAATATGGTGGACAATGGAAACGGCCGTGAAGCGGCAGCTACCAAGGTAGAATTTGACGAAAACGGCGGCGGGCTGAATATCCTGAATGCATGGTATGACCTGTATGAGAAAGGATATGCCCCGAATGTCGGACGTTCCGGAAGCGATACAGCTACGACAGACTTTACATCAGGGAAAGCTGCTATGATGCTTGCATCTACAGCCTCACTGAAGCAGGTCCTTGAAGACAGCGGCGGAAACTTTGAAGTAGGTACTGCTTACTATCCGGCAGTCAGCCCGGACGACAAAGGCGGAGTGTCCATCGGAGGCGCGTCTCTGTGGGCCCTGAACAACCAGGATGAGACAAAGGCGGCGGCAACATGGAAGTTTATCAAGTTTCTGATCTCTCCGGAGTCCCAGGCATACTGGAACGCCCAGACCGGATACTTCCCGATCGTTACTGCGGCTCAGGAAGAGCAGACATTCAAGGACAACATTGCCAAGTATCCTCAGTTCCAGACAGCGCTGGACCAGCTTCATGATTCCACACCGGAATCTGCAGGGGCGCTCCTGAGCGTATTCCCGGAATCACGTCAGATCGTCGAGACACAGATCGAGAATATGCTGAACGGAAATGTGACACCGGAAGAGGCTGTTGACAACATGGCCAGCGAGATCAATAAGACGATTGAAGAGTACAACCTGGTCAACGGTTAAAAAATAAACTGCCGGATCCTGATTTTTAAAAGCGTGCCTGAAAAAATTCGGCACGCTTTTATCCGTAAAAAAGGAAGACTGCTGTATAATAAAAAGTATGTACTATAAGGAGGAGCCATGAAATGAAGAAAGTAAAGATTTTTGCCCACCGGGGAGCGAGCGCCTATGCACCGGAAAATACGCTGGAGGCCTTCCGCCTTGCCATGGAGCAGGGAGCCGATGGGATCGAGATCGACGTTCAGCTGACAAAGGATAATGAACTTGTGGTGATCCATGATGAGACGGTCGACCGTGTCAGCAGCGCGAAGGGCGCTGTAAGGGACTATACGCTGGAGGAATTGAAAAAGATCCCCGTGCCAAATCATTTTGAACAGTATCCGGATGTGCGGATCCCTACGCTCCGGGAGGTGCTTGAACTGGTAAAGCCCGGAAAAATGGAGATTAATATTGAATTGAAGACGGGGATATACTGGTATCCCGAGATTGAGAAAAAGGTATTGGATCTGGTGAAGGAAGAGGGAATGGAAGAACGCATCATCTATTCTTCTTTTAATCATTACAGTATACAGAAGATCAGGGAGATTGCCCCGGATGCGGAGACAGCCTATCTGATCGGAGATGTTATGCTTGACGTGGCAGAGTACACGAGGAAAACAGGGGTCAAAGGCATCCATCCGGCGCTGTTCCATGTCAAGATGGCGGATTTCCTTGAGGAATACAAAAAGAGCGGGCTTGCGGTCAGGGTATGGACAGTGAATGAAAAAGACCAGATGAGCTGGCTGATCCGGGAGGGCGTGGACGCAGTGATCACCAATTATCCGGACCGAGGGATAGAGGCGCGTGCGGAAGCGGAGGCAGAATTAGCAAATGATGAAAAATAAAAAACTGTTTCTGCTCGATATTGACGGAACCGTCTGTAAGGGAGAACAGCTGATCGGAGGCACACGCGAGTTCCTGTCATATCTGAAGAGCTGCGGCGGCCAGTTTGTTTTTATTACCAACAATGCCACGAAAAGCATTGCCGACTATATTGCTTCCTTCCAGAAAATGGGGATTCAGTCAGATTTTTCAAATTTTATCACTGCATCTTACGCAACAGTCCAGTATCTGAAGCAGCATCACAGCGGAGAACTGATCTATGTTCTTGGGACCAGGTCTCTGCTACGGGAATTGAAACAGAACGGGATACGGATTACGACAGACTGCGAGGACGGAGAGATCTCCTGCGTCCTGGTCTCCTATGACAATCAGCTGACCTATGAGAAAATTTCCGATACCTGCCAGCTTCTGGCCAGACGCCCGGATGTGGATTATATTGCAACCAATCCTGACTATGTCTGCCCGGTTGAATTTGGTTATGTGCCGGATTGCGGGTCCATCTGCGAGATGCTGGAGCACGCGGTAAAGAGGACTCCTTATTTTATCGGAAAACCGGAGACTGCCATGGTGGAATTCGCTGTGAAGAAGAACCGCTTTACAAAAGAGGAAACCCTGATCGTTGGCGACCGGCTTTATACGGATATCCTCTGCGGAAAACGTGCTGGGGTGGAGACTGCCCTGGTGCTTACCGGGGAGGCTACGCGGGAGGAGGCGCAGCGGTCGGACAATCCGCCGGAATATATTTTTTCCTCCATTGAAGAACTGTTCCATGTCTGGGCGGATGAATCCGCTGCGAATATATAAGTAACTTTAGATTTCTATTTATGCCTCGTAGTCCGATGGCTGCATTGGACTACGGGGCGTGCAGATCATAATTCCTGTTAAATAGCCTGAATCGTTAAAGCGAAATATCTCATAGCTGCCGGAATGCCCACTGAGCGTATAGCGGTATTCCTCATCGTCTTCGCCGGGATCCGGCTGCCCATATATGTCTATTACATCAGCCGGTCTTGACCAGCCCAGGCGGATGCCTCCGGGAAGGATCAGATCAGTCCCGGAAAAATCATAGTTTTCATAAGTGGCAGATAAGGTGCCGACCGTTCCGTCGGTAAGTGGGACGGCCTCTTTCGCTGCATTGTATACGGTGACAAAAAGGTTCTGTTCCCGGTCATTCGTAAGAGTGACGTTTGCACTGTCATAGGATGCATATGGACTGTCTGTCCCCTGAAGCTTCCTGGGGACATCCTGCCCCTCTTTAATATACCATCCATTTGAGAAAAAGTCAGAAAGAGACACAGGCAGCGAGTATACGGCATTGTTGATCTGGATAGAAAAACTGCGCCAATCGTCCGGGAGGGATGGAAGCGCCGGATATAACTTGTCAGCCTGTTCATCCAGGTTGGTTATGTATTCCAGAGAGAACAGTACCTCCGTATGCGGCAGATAGACTGCCTTGGCGCGCAGATCGCTATTTTCCTGCCAAAGCTTCTCGCCTTCCTCGTAAAGATCAGACGTCATGGATAAGATGTGATTCTCTCCATCCATGCCCACGCCTTCCATAGAGAACGTCTCTTCCCCGTCATCTGTTGACCCCATGTCAAATCCCAATCTGTAAAGGTAGTCTGTTTTCGGATGTGACAAATATGGTATATCAAGAACAAGCGTCCGCAGCAGAATGAATGAAAGCGCCAGACATGCCAGGATCCCGACAGCGCATCCTGCTTTCGTCAGGAGTATGCCAACGCACCCTGCTTTTCCTTTTGTTAAAGTCACCGGCTTGCGGATGACCTGAATGAAAAAGATGACAGCCGCGAATGCCAGAACTACCACAATCGTCCGCCAGATCACCTCCTGCACAAATCCGCTGACACCCATTACTGCGTCAGAACTGCCCAGGAAGGAATCCAGGAAAAATATGATCCCCACGAAAAGCAGCAGGGGTACTGCGAAAATAAGCACCACCATGATATAGATCCAGTCAATACGATTTTTTTCAGGTCCTTCAGAACTCATTTCATTTCTCCTTTACATTCTGATATCTTCGGGGATTTTTTTCCGCTTCGCGTTTTTACAACGGCGGAAGAGCATTCTGGCAATCAGTATGATTCCGATCGCTGCTGCTGAGGTGGATCCTGTAAACAGACAGAGCATCTCATTATTCTTCCGGTAATACTCACTTACAACGTTTTCCGGTTTTTGGGGATCATATAAGAGATCTTGCCTTGCACCTGTCCAGATTTCGGTGTTCAGTTCCCCGATCGTCTCCACACATCTGTCCGCAGAAGTGGTTTCCCTGATGTTTGTATCTTCCTTCCCGATCATCCATCTGCCATCTTTTGTGCGGTAACGGTATGTGATCACTGTGAAATTATAAGCATCCCCGTCATCATCCAGTCCCATCCAGCGCTCGATCTTTAACACTTCGCCTATAGAATGTTCTGTATAATTTATATTTTCTGCCACAAGTCCGACAGCCGTATAGATGAAGCAGCCAGCCCACATTACGATAAAAAGCATAATAAAAACCAAAAACGCAGACAATAACGAACGGGATATCCTTTTGATCTTATCTTTTATCATCTTCGAGGCTCCCTCTTGTGATAGTATCAATACTGCTCTGTTTGAAGCATAAACTATTTGTGTAAAATAAAATGTGAAGAACAGGTAAAATTTTTGTAATAGCAGGCAGACGCAAAATAATCCGATCCGAAAAAACGAATCTGTGCTATTGCCTGAGACGTACTGTTGGAGTATACTGGCACTATCGTACAAAACGGGGAGGAAACGATATGATACAGAGCGACTGCCACATGCACACAGAGTTTTCATCAGACAGCGAGACACCCGTAAGGAGTATGATTGAGGGCGCGATAAAGAAAGGGCTCCGGGAAATCTGCCTTACGGACCACTATGATAAGGACTATCCGCGGGTGCCGGATATCGAGGGGATTCCCTTTGTATTCGACCCGGAGGAATACTGCCGCACTCTTGCCGGGCTGAAAGAAGAGTACAGCGGCCGGATCACGGTCCGCACCGGGATCGAGATCGGGCTGCAGCCCCACCTGGGAGGATTTTACAGGGAGCTGACAGAAAAGTATCCTTTTGATTTCGTCATCGGTTCGGTCCATCTCGTACACGGGCTGGATCCTTACTACGGAGCGCTCTTTGAGGGCAGGACGGATGAGGAGGCTTACTCCGAGACGTTCCGGGAGACTCTGGCTGACCTGGAAGCAATTGACGGCTTTGACGTTCTGGGGCATATTGATTATGTGGTCCGCTATGGGAAGGAAAAGGCAGCGCACTATTCTTACCATAGGTTTGCGGACGAGATTGACGAGATCCTTAAGAAAGTCATTGAGATGGGAAAAGGGATTGAGCTGAACACGGGCGGATTCAAGTACGGGCTTGGATTTAGCAATCCCCATCCTGATATCATAAAGCGGTACAGGGAACTGGGCGGAGAGATCATTACCGTTGGGGCAGACGCCCATAAGCCAGAGCATATCGCATATGATTTTGATAAGGCGGAGGAGATACTGAAAGAATGCGGGTTTCGGTATTATACGGTGTTTGAGGGGAGGAAGCCGATATTCCGCAGACTGGATGGGCGAAAGGCTGTAAAATAGAAAGGGACGATTCCCGAAAGATGGGGTCCTGCCAGAATAAGATTATAATAAAACATCCCCCGGAACTGAGGAAGGAGAAGTGCATTTTCAGCTCCGGGGGATGTGCCTTCTGGCGGTTTTATCAGTTCTGTCTGCGGCTGTTTTTTTCGGGGCTTATCACAGCCCTTTCATGATATTGCGCACGACCTGATCCTGGATCTGGTCGGTTTTTTCATTCTGCACGCGGTAGTCCGCGTATCTGGCGCACATATAAAGGTAATCAGAAAGGCGGTTTACGTACTGCATCGCTTTGGTGTCCGCGCCGTAATTCTGCTCTACCTTCCGGAAACGCCTCTCCGAGCGCCGCGCCACTGCGCGCGCTACGTCCAGCCTCGCGGAAAGCTCGCACCCGCCGTACAGGACGAATTCTTTCGCGCGGGGGAAGGAACTCTCGATCTGATCGATCTCTTTCTCCAGGGCAGAGGTCTCGTCCTGGGTGAAGCGGTAATCCAGGTTGCGCGGATCCGCCACCCCTGCCATGATCTGCATCAGGTTTCTCTGGATATGGGAAAGCCGCTCTTTTAAAGAAGCGTCGGCAAGGACTTTAGCCAGGCCGATATGGCTGTTCAGCTCATCGATGGTGCCTAACAGCTCGATCCGGTCGTCTGACTTGGAGACGCTCATCCCGTTTGCCAGGGAGGTGGTTCCCCGGTCGCCGTGTTTTGTATAGATGTTCATATTCCGTATTCCTCCTTAAACGGCAGTTTCTTGATAGCGCGGGCACTATTCGCGCCCACATTGCGGCACTGCCTTTTGTCCGGATGCAGATAGCTCTCGATATTTTTCCCTTTTTCCAGCCCGCGCATCTTCAGGCATGTGGCGGTCCCGAAGATCCCGATCCCGGAACCGAGCATAGAATCCCGGGCTGCCTTATATGCCAGCTTCAGCATACATTCATCCGGCATCTCAGAGATATCATAGAAAACGCCTTCCTCCTCAATCCCGGCGCAGACTTCTTTGAGGACAGCCGGGTCCGCTTCGTGCGTGTAGATAAATATAGACGGTCTCTTTACAACCATAGCCATTGACATCCGGCTCCTTTCTCAAAATTGTCAAAAGAATCTGTTTCTTCCGCAGAGAAGTCGGATTCTTTTGCAAGTGGGGCGTGCGTTCCTGTCTGGCACGATTACGCCCGCTCCCCGAGGTAGGAGAGTACCAGCCCGGTAGCGACGGCGTTCCTCGGCCCTTCGCTCCCGCGGATGTTGCCGCGCCCGCAGACGATGCGGTAGTCGGCAAATTCTTCCATCAGCATCTCGGGTATCTCAAAATCTTCCGCGGAACCTCCCACGAGGACTACGGTAGAGATATTTCTCAGGTTGTGGTCCGGCGCGACTTTCGCAAGCGCCCGGAACGCGTTGGTCACGAAGACTTTGCGTTTCGCTTCCCTCCGCACCTGGACGATCTTCTCCATGGGGATCTCCTGCTCGATGCGGATGAGCCCGTTCTCTGTCAGGAGCACCACCCGCCCGAAGAAGCGGGGGTCGATGGACTCGTCCACGAAAGTCATCTGCCCGTTCTCCATGCGCATGTGGAACAGGCTTTCTACCTTCGCAAGGGGGTATTTCTTTATCTGTTCGGCGATGTGCCTGTCCCCCAGCCCAAGTTCTGTCTCGATCAGCATGGATACCAGTTCCCCGGCTCCTGCCTGGTGGGTCAGTGTAACCTGGCCTTCTTCAGAGACCACAGCGGCGTCCGTAGATCCGCCGCCCATGTCGAGGATGGCAAGGGGCAGCTTTGTGCCCGGTGTGGTGAGGGCGCCAAGGCTTGCCATGACCGCCTCCACTCCGGCGACTTTTACTTCCGTCCCCAGCTCCGATTCCAGGCGCTGGGCGATCTCCTGCATGGGAAGTTTCTGGGTCTTAACCATGGCGGCGATGCCCACTGCCTTTTCCAGGCAGGTCTCCCCTGCCAGCGCTCCTGAGATCAGGACGGGTGCGAGGGTATCGACTGCAAGGATATCCGTGATGCGGATATCTGCCTGGTCGGTCCGGTCCAGTTCGCCCATTCCCTTCCGGATACGGACGAGCATATTTCCGACATTGGTGTCGGGCTGCCCGCTGATATCACGGATATCGCCGGCGTCTGACTCGGCTTCCATGATCTTCTCCGCGCCTTCATCCAGGCTGATCGTGAGTTCCCTGTCGCCGTGGAAATAGATCTCTCCGGCGGGGAGCACGTTCTCATGGACGTTTCCTCCCGGCGTCTTTAAGACGACGGCGCTCCGTTTGCCGATCAGGCTTTTGGCGATGGGCGTCACGGTCCGGGTCTCTTCTGCGGTAAGCCCCAGCAGCGTTGCGATCCCGTAAGGGTTGGAGAGCATACGGATCGTCTGCCCGGGAAGGGCGACCTCGATCGCTGCGGGGACGCCATCGGGAAGACGGTCGATACGGCGGACCTCATCAATGATGGGGACCTTTGTATGGATCCGGTTCTCCACGAGGACTGCTTCGTCCGCCTGAAGGATGATCCCCACGATGTTGAGCTTCCCTTTTCCGGAAGTATACTGATTTACCACTGCGGCGACTTCCTCGTAGGAATGGCCGGCAGATGCGGCGAGGATATAATCTGTCCCCGGGACTGCCCGTGAGATCCGCTCGATCAGAAGGACCTCGCCAACAGCCTGTCCTGCTCCGGCAGGCGTAGAGGGATTGTGCCCGATCATGGAAGAGTCCGTGATGACGGTCTCGGTCAGTGTTTCCATAGCGGTATCTCCGATGACAGGAGCCGCCTCGTTGAGACGGACCAGATCGATATCCGACGTTTCCCTGCCGATCCGCGCCATGGCAAGTTTCAGCGCGTTCTTTACGGAATGGACATTCTCCAGTGTGCCTTTTGTGCCTGTAGTAGGGCAGGATGCACTGGTCAGAAAGGTCAGGTTCCCGTCCGGGCTGACTTCGCCGACACAGACTTCGGTTGTAGAATTTCCAATGTCAACTCCTGCGATATAACTCAAAGCAAGATCCCTCTCTTTTCGTACACTTCAGCAGCTTCCATGACAAGACGCGCGCAGTTTTTTGCGTTGTACTTCTCAAGGAGCTCCTGAGCCATCATGACAAGTTCCAGTTTTGTAGAACGGTTTGGACGGAGTTTGTCGTACATCTTCAGGATGACGTCGTCCGGAACGTCCACAAGTTCTGCGGCACGCTCAAAATTTTTTTCCATCGGGTCATTTCCGGCCTCAAGCGCGACCTGTCCCTGAGCCTTGAGGATCTCTTTGGATATCTTGATGTCATCCGGTGCGATGTGATCCTTCATCACCTCGTCCAGTGTGATGTCGGTGAATTTCTTGCCGGTCTTTGAAACGATCCGGTCTTTTTCATGTTCTGTAAACGGGTACTGCATTATCTTCCCTCCCATTCCACAGCGCCGACCTCCGGGTCGAGCTGCTCGGTCTCTGCGATGTGCATGATCGCTGCTTTTACCTGGTATTTCGGACGGGACATGGGGTCGTTCTCACAGGGGATCGGAACAACCTGTTCCCCCTTCACATATTTTGCCGCGTTCTGTCCGATCTGACGGTATGTCTCAAGAGTCATGAGCGGTGCCTGCGGGAAGAGCTCGAGATTTGACAGAGGGTAGAGGTCTCTCTGATGGATCACGGTCGTCCCTTTGGACTGGATGCCGATGCCGATGCCTGAACCGGAAAGCTTTGCAGCCTCCAGTGCCATAAAACATACATCGGAGGTATCCAGGATCTTTACCACCCGGGGGATCATCCCTTCCTCTTCAATGCCTGCCTTTACATTGCGCAGGACATCGTCCAGCGGGATCCCGCAGATGGTTTTCTGGATCTCTTTCTGAAAAGCCGCGCCGACGCCGATCACTACTTCCTTCGGGTCAGTCCCCTGTTTCGCGCGGGGAAGATCGGCATAGGAAGTGTGCTCCTCATTGATGCGTTCCCTCCCGGCGAGAGAGGGGATGGAGGAGGCAGGATGTGCGGTTTCGGAAGTGCCTGTCTGAGACATCTGGTCCAGGACCGCGCTGGTGATCTGCCGGATTAATTCTTCACTGATCTGCATGTCTGGTTCCCCCTTTTCTATATGTCATACGGGTTGATGCGGTGCGGGATGTTCTTGATCTCTTCCCAGCGCTCGCCGTCTACCCGGTAGCCCGTTCCCGGACCCATGTAATCGTTCGGTGTGTTCACGCCTGACATGACGTGGAAATCTCTGTCGAGGATGGCAGCTGTCTGCATGTAATCTCCGGCGACACGCTGCTTGAGCATGTTCAGGACGCTGGAAGCCACATCCTCGAACCCGGTCTCGGAAAGAGCCCTGACCACATCGATCCCGGTGATGCCGCGTTTTAAAACGTCCTCGGCAGCGGCAAGGTCTGCCGTTACATCCCGGGGCGGGGTGTCCTTGCTCCCGTGAGCGTAGGTGACCGCTTCCACCTGTTCGTCCGTTACCGGGGAGAGTCCCAGGCTGCGGAATACTGCCTGCACTGCCCGTGCAGCCTTGTTCCTGACGCGGATCACTTCTTCCTCTGTGACAGGCCTCAGTCCGCCGTCCACCTGCATGTCTCTCTGAAGGACATTGTAATCGTCAAAGTCCTCCGCGTCGAAATTGGAGCCGGCGAACATGTTGTCATAGTTCGGTTCTGCCGCGTATCCGGAGAAGATGAAATCAGTTCCCGGGAGGAATTCCAGCATGGTCCTCGCCGTGCGCCTCATATCGGAGTTCGAGAAACTCTGGTCGTTGGAGGAAGCGCATTCCAGTCCCAGAAGGGCAGCCACCAGGTTCTCGGCGAGGACTTCACGGATACCGGCCGGAACAGAGCCGGTCACTCCGATACAGCTCACGGAACCGTTCTGGATACCCTGGCTTCCCGCTCCTTTTGTCACGAAAAGGCAGCGGCATTCCAGATAGAGCATGGACTTCTTCTCGCTGCTTCCCATCAGCACCTCGGAGCCGGAGCCGGAGGTGAAGCGTACCTTCAGTCCGCGGGAAGCGTATGCGGAATTCAGGAATGCTTTGGAATACGGGGTGTCATCCCCGTCGATAAATACTTTTTCGGTGCCGTATACAGAGAGTGTCTCTGCGTAAGTTGTAAGTCCGCGGATACCAAGCTCGAGTTCTGTCGCCTCCTCAGCGGAACACTGGGTGAGCACGCCGGGGCGTCCGACCTGTGAGCCGATGAGGAGCGCCATGGCGCTCAGCGGAGCATAACGTGCGACTCCCATAGTGGTCTCTTCTTCTGCAAATCCACGCAGGGCTCCTTCCGCAGCGTCCGCTGCGATCTGGACCGGATCATCCTTTAAGTTGGTGATATGTGCCTGGTTGCTGGGGGTCCTTCTGGCGCGGATCTTCTGCATCCCCATCATAAGTTCCACGACATTTAACTGGTTCATGACTTCGGCCATCTTTGCCGGCGTGATACCGGAGATCAGTTCCAGGATCTCCTTTCTGGACACATGGATATCAACGATCATCCTTGCAATATCAAGAGAGGATACTGCCATGGAAGCTTCGGCACGCTCGATATTAATGGCGTAGTCAGCGATGAACTGATCCAGGAAGTCAAAGTCTTCCCGCTGCTTTCCGTCGAGTTCGACGATCTTTCCGCCTTCTACCCTGACAGACGGCTTCGGATCGTAAGGGCTGCTCATCGCCACGAATCCCATCTCAGGCCATTCGTTGATGTAACCGTCCAGATTGACCGGACGCTTGTCCAGTGCTTCGATACGTTTTGATCTTTTCATAGTGGTTTTCTCCTTATGGAAACATTCTACAGATTTTCCATTTGCCCGAATGTACAGCATTTCGCCCATAAAACAGGACCAAAATGTTACAATGTGCGCAATCGGGCATCCTTAACCATAAGTATACTATAAACACAGGAGAATGGCAATATGATAATAAAAGAATGTGACAAAAAACCACAGCAGAATAAAACAAAAACCACAAAAAACCACATGTAAAAATCGGCTTCGGGCGGAAATATCCTGAATCGGAATGACAGAGGGCAGATAGTGTTGTATACTGGATAATGGAATCACTAAATATAGTGATACAGTGAATGGGATTTGGATATATCACAGCAGGAGAGTGAAACACAGATGAGAGAACGGATCATAGAAAAGATGAAAGAGACAGCAGAATATATTTTTTCCTATCCGGAGATCTCCGGTAAGGAAAAGAAATCCTCCCGTGCCCTGGCGCATTTTCTGGACAGGGAAGGGTTTGAGATCAGCTGGGAGGTCGCGGGATTCGAGACGGCGTTCCTGGCGCAGTGGGGAGAGGGGGAGCCGGTCATCGGGTTTCTCGCGGAGTATGACGCCCTGCCCGGACTCGGACAGGAAGTGTGCAGTGAATATAAACCTACCGGCGGACCGGGGCACGGATGCGGGCACAATCTCCTTGGGACGGCATGTGCCGGCGCGGCGTGCGCGCTGAAAGACCGGATGGAGTCGGAAGGGCTTTCCGGGACGGTGCGGGTATACGGCTGCCCTGCGGAGGAGACGGTGGTCGGCAAGATCCGTATGAATGAAGAGGGCGTCTTCGATGACCTCTCGGCGGCAGTCACCTGGCATCCGTTTGACAGGAACCGGGTGAGCTTTGATATCTGGCAGGCGCAGGATATCAAAAACTATAAATTTTACGGGACGGCGGCCCATGCGTCGAAGCATCCGGAGAAGGGACGCAGCGCCCTGGACGCGGCGGAACTGATGAATGTGGGAGTGAATTATCTGAGAGAACATGTTGCCGACGACGTCAGGATGCATTATACTTATACGAACACGGACGGACCGGCGAACATCGTTCCCGCGTATGCGTCTACCAATTATTTTATCCGTTCCTCCAAATGGGAGAGGACAGAGGACGCGTCCGGGCGCGTGGATGACTGCGCGAGAGGCGCGGCGGTCATGACCGGAACGAGAGTGGAGATCGAGCGGGTCACATGTAATAAGGAAATGAAAGTGAACCGGGCTCTTGCTGAAACGTTCTATGAGGAGATGACAAAGATCCCTGTCCCGTCTTACACGGAGGAAGAGTTGAAGTTTGCGGAGAAGATCTCAGAAGCGGCAGGATTTGAGAACAACGGGGTGTATTTTACCGGGCTGGAGCCTCTGGAGGATGAGCCGGTCCCGCTTTCCATCGGGACGGACGTGTCCGATGTCAGCCATACCGTTCCTACGGTCATGCTGAGTGCTGCGGCAATGTGCCGGGAGACGCCTCTCCACCACTGGGCGGCGACAGCCCAGGCAGGGATGAGCATTGGGGAAAAAGGCATGATCTACGCGGCGGAGTGCATGGCTGCGGGAGCGTACCGGCTGGTGACTGAGCCGGAGATACTGAAACGGGCGTGGGAAGAGATGAAAGCCCGTTGAAAGAAAGGAAAGGAAAATGGGAAAAAAGGTTATTCTGGGTTCGGCTTCACCCAGGCGGAAGGAACTGCTGGAGCAGATCGGAGCCGGATTTGAGATAAAAGTCAGTGATAAAGAAGAGATCTATCACAGTGAGTGTCCGGAAGACATCGTCTGTGAACTGGCGCTGATGAAAGCAGAGAACGTGGCTTCAGAGCTGAGCAGAGAAGAGCGCAGGAACGCTGTGGTGATCGGAGCGGACACCATTGTGGTGCTGGATGGAGCGATTCTGGGCAAACCGGCGGATCAGGAGGATGCCGCCCGGATGCTCTCGTCCCTTCAGGGAAGGTGCCATGAAGTGTATACCGGAGTGGCGGTGCTGGAATACAGCGGGGATGCAGAGAAGGTTTCTGCCGGAGAGGCGGAACAGATCCCGGGCGGTCTGACAGGAGCCGTAAGGAAGGAAAATTATGCCGTGGGGACCAAAGTCTATGTAAATCCCATGACAGAACAGGAGATCCGGGATTATATCGATACAGGGGAACCCATGGACAAGGCGGGCGCCTACGGGATCCAGGGCAGGTTCGCCGCATACATCGACCGGATTGATGGAGACTATTATAATGTGGTGGGGCTTCCGGTGTCCCGTGTGTACAGGACATTAAAAGAGATGGGCGCCCTTTGACCACAGAGACGGGGGACACTAGACCATATCCCAGAGGGAATCGCCGTGATCCCGGAGCCATCTGCGGGAAGCTTTATAATCCGGAAGGACAGATCCCACCACGGCATAGAATGCTTTGGAGTGGTTCATTTCTTTCCTGTGGGCAAGCTCGTGGACAACGACGTAGTCCAGGACTTCCTCCGGCGCAAAGATGAGCCGCCAGTTAAAATTCAGGTTGCCGGCGCTGTTGCAGCTCCCCCACCGCGTCTTTTGTTCGCGGATGGAGATCCTGCCGTAGGTGACGCCCATGATGCGGGCATAGTATGCGGTCTTCTGTGTAAATATCGCTCGGGCGGTCTCTACATAGTGCTTCCGTCGGCTTTCGGACAGCGGGGGATGCTCCTGGGAAGTGCGGGAACGGGTTTCTTCCAGATGTCTTACGACCCAGTCCTCTTTGCTGCGCAGAAAGGATTCGATAAAAGAGCGGGGGCAGCCGTAAGGGGCGCGGACTTTGACGTGTCCGTCCCGCGTGATCTGCAGGGAGACGGTCCTGCGGCGGCTGTATATGATCTCGAATGAAAATGGAAAATGCATGATATCACCTCGCAACAAAGTGTAACATATATAAAATGAAAGGAAAAGAATGAAAAAAAATAAAGGAAAGAGAAACAACTGGTTTAAAAATATGGGGGATGCTCTCCATATGGAGCTGAGGGAACACAGGAGTTCCTTCATCGTCTACTTTACGCTGAGGCTGCTTGTCATCGCGATGATGATCCTGCAGCTCATGAACAGGAATTACGAAAATGTATTCCTGTGCGTGCTGACCCTCGTCCTGCTCGTGGCGCCCAGCTTTATCCAGATCACGTTTAAAGTGGAACTTCCGACGCTTCTGGAGATCATCATCCTGATGTTTATCTTCTCGGCGGAGATATTGGGGGAGATCAGTGAGTTTTATCTGATGTTCCCGTTCTGGGATACAGTGCTCCATACTCTGAACGGATTTCTGATGGCGGCGATCGGGTTTTCCATGGTGGATCTCCTGAACCGGAGTGAGAATGTGAAGTTCAACCTGTCACCGCTTTTCCTGGCGATCGTCGCGTTCTGTTTTTCCATGACGATCGGAGTGCTGTGGGAGTTCTTTGAGTTTGGCATGGACCAGATCGCCGGATATGATATGCAGAAAGACACAGTCGTGCATATGATCCGGTCCGTCACGCTGGACCCGGAGGGACGGAATGTGCCCTACGTGATCGGCGGTATCACGGAGACTGCGGTGAACGGAACGGAACTGGGGTTGGGAGGATATCTGGACATCGGGCTGATCGATACGATGCAGGACCTCATCGTCAACTTTATCGGAGCTTTCATCTTCTCCATGATCGGTTTCTTCTATGTTAAGAACAGAGGAAAGGGGGGCATCGTGAGGCGTCTGGTCCCGACGAGGAAGAGGGAAGACAGGGATTTCCTCCGGATCGTGGCAGAGAGGACTTCGTCAGGAACGGCCAAGGAGCCTGAAAATGAACTGCCAGATGAGGAACAGGAGGAACGCGCCGGAAATAGTGGAAGCGATGTAGAGAAGGATGGCGGGAGTGTTCCCGATGCGGACTGACAGATTGGAGAAGACGATCTGCTGCATCTGATAGCCGGGATTGATATAGAACATATTGATCGTTCCGAAACGGTCAAAGGCAAGATTGAACAGTTCTGCCAGCACACAGCAGAACAGATACAGCCCTGTGCTGCCTGCAAAGGCACGCAGGGCTTTCTCATGCGCGCAGCGGAAGTATACGAGAGCGGACAGGATACCGACCAGGATCAGCAGGATATGCCACAGGTAGGAGTGGACGGTCAGCGCGGTCAGCGGGTAGTGGAGACCGCTGGTGTCTGCGAAGACGGCGATGCCTCCCAGGAGCGTGTAGGACATGAGGAATGTGAGCAGGATCCGCCGGGGGCGTTCCCCGCGGAGCCACGGATAAAGTAGAAGGAGATACATGGGGATGCTGCAGAGCTGGAAGGGGAAATACCACCAGTTGTAACTGCCTCCGCCGAGTACGAATGTCAGGGTGAGCTGTTTCCATATCTCGCTGACGGACATGATGACTCCGCACAGGAAAAACAGTATATCTGAACGCTGCGGGAAATAAACCTGCCTGATTTTTTGTAAAAATTCCATAGTTATCCTCTCTGTTTTATAAAACTCTCTCTGATTATTATATCTCAAACTGGGAAAAATAAAATCAATATGAGCAGTATTGCTAAAACCGGCCTTGTTTTCAGGCAAAAAAAGGATTCGTCCATGCGCAGAATAGACAAAAAATAAAAATAAAAAAGGGAGCTTTTGCATAAAAAAATGTGCGTGCCGGGACTGCGGATATCATTGCAAAAAAAGATAGATAAAAAATGAATAAAAATTCAAAAAACCCGACATGAAAAGAGGGCGAATTGAAGTAAAAAATGCCGAAAAAGCCGACGCAGGACCTGCAAAGCCGAACTGTTGACAAACAAAAAAATCGGGAGTAATATTTACTCAACTTTTCGGGGAGACATTCGGAAAGACAGCAGAATAGACGCCTGAAAAGCGGCAAGGGTTCAAGGGGTTCAATGAGGGACAGCTCCTTTTTTTGTGCAAAAAACGCGGCGCTTCCGGATCGCAGCCGGAGCCTGTAAATATCATGGACGTCCCCATAACCGCACCATGCACCCGCATCAATCAGAAAAGGAGGGAGTAATACGGAAAACTTGGCAGAAACACTCATGGAAGAGCTGAACTGTGAGACGGTGTTCACGCTTCCGGTTCTCGGCGGGATCTCAGAATCCGTTGTCGTCACATGGATCATCATGGCAGTGCTGGTCCTTTTGTCGGTCATACTGGTGAGAAACCTGAAAGTTGAGAACCCGGGAAAAGTACAGCTCGCACTGGAAGCCGGCATAGGCTGGGCACAGGATTTCTTTGAAGGGATCATCGGGAGAGAGAACAGAAGATACATTCCGTATCTGATCACAGTCCTTCTCTACCTTGCTTTTTCGAACAGCCTGGCGCCTCTGTTCGGCTTCAAACCGCCGACCAAAGATCTGAATGTAACGGCGGGACTGGCGATCATGAGCATGTGCCTGATCGAATATTCAGGCATTTACAAAAACGGACTGAAACACTGGGTAAAGCATTTCGCCCGGCCGGTCCCCGTGGTCGCGCCGATCATGGTCCTTGAGATCGTGATCAGACCCTTGTCGCTGTGTATGCGACTCTTCGGAAATATGCTTGCCGGTTTTGTGGTAATGGAGCTTTTAAAGACAGTCGTACCGCTGATCATACCGATCCCGGTAAGTTTCTATTTCGACATTTTTGACGGGCTTCTCCAGGCATATGTTTTCGTATTCCTGACAGGACTGTTCATGAACGAGGAGATGGAGTAGGTATCCCGGGAGCAGGCATCAGAGCCGGTCTGAGACCGGACACATAGAAGTAAGAGATGCAATGAACAAAAACAAAAGACTATTAATTAAGAAGAAAAGGAGATCATTATCATGGCAACACTTGTAGCAATCGGAGCAGCTATCGCAGTATTTACAGGTATCGGAGCAGGTATCGGAATCGGTATCGCAACAGCAAAGGCAACGGAGGCGATCGCAAGACAGCCTGAGGCTGAGGGCAAGATCAGCAAGACACTGATCCTCGGATGTGCACTTGCAGAGGCAACCGCTATCTATGGTTTCATCATCGGTATCCTGATCATCTTCTTCTTAGGATAATGAGGACAGGAGAAGCAAAAAGATGAAAAGTGACAAGAAAGGCGGGTGGAAAAGATGCTGAGTCTTGATTTGAACCTTGTCTGGACGATCATCAATCTTGTCGTTCTTTATCTTCTGCTCAGACATTTCCTGTTCAAACCTGTTATGGGTATCATGGAAAAGAGGAGACAGATCATTGAGGACGGACTCAAAAATGCGCAGGACGCGCAGGATGACGCTATGAAAATGAAACAAGAGTATGAGGACGCCCTTAAAGGAGCAAAGCAGGAATCCGCACAGATCATAGAAAGTGCGCGTTCTGCTGCGAAGAACGAGTATGACAGGATCGTCGGTGAAGCCGGCGACAAGGCGGGAAATATCATTGAGAGCGCGAAAGAGACTGTCAGGGTTGAGCGTGAGCAGACGATGAAAGAACTTCAGGGTGAGATCGCAGGACTTGCCGTCGCATCTGCAGCGAAGATCGTCGGCGGGACAGCGGATGAGGATCTCTATGACCAGTTTCTGAAAGAAGTAGGTGGAAGCCATGACGACACAGACGACAAATAGTCCTGTGCACTGCCCTCTGGCAGCGGTGAGATATGCCCGTGTCCTCTATGACATTGGCGTTCCGGCCGACAGAGTGCAGAAGACCAGGGAGATATTCGCAGAAGTGCCTCAGCTCCATGATATTTTTGTGAATCCCACGATCGCGCTCAAGAAAAAGCAGAGTGTGGTAGACAGGGTATTCCCGGAGGAAATGAGAAACTTTCTGAAGGTTGTGTGCAAGTATCAGAGGATGGATCTGATCTCTGATATTTTCAGATCGTATGATGCGATCTGCGATGAACATAACAAAGTCCTGAATGCAAGACTGACGTGTACCGCACCTCCGAGTGAGGAACAGAAAAAAGGAATGGAGGCGTTCCTGTGCGGAAAATACGGCGCGAAGAAAGCTAATATCGAAGTCAGTCAGGACCCGGCGCTCCTGGGAGGATTCATTCTCCGCGTGGGCAGCGACGAGTATGACTGGAGCATGAGAGGACGCCTGAACAGATTAGAGCAAAGATTAAAGTAACCGGAGGTGAGCAAGGTGAGTTCAATCAATTCAGATGAGATTATTTCTATACTCCGGGAGGAGATAGAAAATTTTGATACAATGAGCAAAGACAGTGAAGTCGGTACTGTCGTTGCTGTGGGCGATGGTATCGCCACAATATACGGGATTGATCACGCCATGTACGGGGAGATCATTACATTCGAGACAGGCCTTAAGGGAATGGTCCAGGATGTAAGGAAGGATGAGATCGGCTGCATCCTTTTCGGAAGTGATTCCGAGATCAGAGAAGGCACGAAGGTGTCCCGTACAGGAAAACGGGCGGGAGTCCCGGTAGGAGAAGGATTTATCGGAAGAGTCGTAAACGCTCTCGGCGAGCCGATCGACGGAAAAGGAGAGGTCAAGTCATCCGATCACCGTCCGATCGAACAGGAGGCGCCGGGAATCATTGACCGTAAATCAGTCAGCGTTCCGCTGGAGACCGGTATCCTCTCCATCGACGCAATGTTTCCGATCGGCCGAGGACAGCGTGAGCTGATCATCGGAGACCGTCAGACAGGAAAAACATCCATCGCGATGGATACGATCCTGAATCAGAAAGGCAAAGATGTGATCTGTATCTATGTTGCAATAGGCCAGAAAGCTTCTACAGTAGCAAAGGTAGTGAACACACTCAGCAGCAACGGGGCGATGGATTATACGATCGTCATGTCCTCTACTGCCAGCGACTGTGCTTCGCTTCAGTATATCGCGCCGTACGCGGGAACCGCGATGGCGGAATATTTCATGTATCAGGGAAAAGACGTCCTTATCGTATATGACGATCTTTCCAAACATGCGGTAGCGTACCGTGCACTTTCCCTTCTGCTTGGAAGATCCCCGGGACGTGAGGCATATCCGGGTGATGTCTTCTATCTCCACTCCAGACTGCTTGAGCGTTCCAGCCGTCTGAGCGAGGAGAAGGGCGGCGGATCCATTACAGCTCTGCCGATCATCGAGACCCAGGCCGGAGACGTGTCAGCATATATCCCGACCAACGTGATCTCTATCACAGACGGACAGATCTTCCTGGAGAGCGGCCTGTTCGCATCCGGAATGAGACCGGCGGTCAATGTCGGACTTTCCGTATCCCGTGTAGGTGGAGCTGCTCAGACAAAAGCCATGAAAAAGGCGTCTGGAAGTATCCGTATCGATCTGGCGCAGTACCGTGAGATGGAAGTGTTCACTCAGTTCAGTTCTGATCTGGACGCTGCGACAAAGGAACAGCTTGAATATGGAAGCGGACTGATGGAACTGTTAAAGCAGCCTCTCTATCATCCGCTCAGCCTGCACGAGAAAGTCATCACACTGTGTGCAGCGACCCACAAAGTGATGCTGGGTGTCGAGAAGACAAAGATCAAACAGTTCCAGATGGATATGCTGCAGCATTTTGACACAGAACATCCGGAGATCGGACAGGAGATCGAGGAGAAGAAGGTACTGACAGACGAGCTGATCGGAAAGATCGTGGAGACGGCGAAGGAATTCAAGAAGAGCAGGTGTTAATATGGCAAATATCAGAGAGATACAGAGCAGGATCAACAGTGTCAGGGACACGATGAAGATCACCAACGCGATGTACATGATCTCTTCCTCAAAGATGACCCAGGCGAAAAAGAAGCTGGCGGACACGGAGCCCTATTTCTACGGGCTTCAGGGAGAGATTTCAAGAATCCTGCGCCATCTGCCGGAACTGCGGCATCGTTTCTTTGACCAGAGAGCGGAGGTCCCCAAGGACGAAAGAAAGATCGGTTCCATTGTTATCACTGCGGACAAAGGACTTGCCGGAGCGTACAATCACAATATCGTGAAGGTGGAAGAAGAGATCCTTTCAAAACCGGGAATCCACAAGCTGTTCGTTGTCGGAGAGCTTGGAAGACATTACTTTGCAAAGCGCGGCGTTCAGATCGATACGAATTTTCGCTATACGGTCCAGAAACCGACCATGCATAGAGCGAGAGACATTTCCGGCGCCATCATCGACCAGTTCCTGGATGGTGAGCTTGATGAAGTATATGTTGTGTATACCCGCATGGAGAACTCCGTGCAGGCAGACGCAGAGGTCATGAAGCTCCTTCCGCTGGAGAGGGCGGACTTTAATGTGATGAAAATGCCCCTCAACATGTACAGGGAGGAGATCGATCTGTATCCTTCCGCGGAACACGTGATGGACAGGATCGTGCCGAATTATGTAAACGGTATGATCTACGGAGCTCTCGTGGAGGCGTATGCCAGCGAACATAATGCCAGGATGATGGCGATGAAGTCCGCAACGGACAGCGCCGAGAGCCTGATCAAAGAACTGTCTATTGTGTATAACCGCGCGAGACAGGCGGCGATCACCCAGGAGATCACTGAGGTGTGTGCCGGCGCAAGGGCGCAGCAGAGAAAATAGGAGGAACAAGGATGAATAAAGGACGAATCGTACAGGTTATGGGACCTGTCGTTGACGTATTATTTGAAGACGGCGAACTTCCTTTTATCAAAGATGCTCTTGAAGTGGACAACAACGGAAAGAAATGCATCATGGAGGTTGCACAGCACCTCGGAAACAATGAGGTGCGCTGCCTGATGCTGGCTGCCAGCGAGGGGCTCTGCAAAGACATGGAAGTCACCGCGACAGGGGCCGGCATCAAAGTGCCTGTGGGAGAGCAGACACTGGGCAGGCTGTTTAACGTACTGGGCGAGACCATCGACGATGGCGCGCCGATCGAGAATTCAGAGAAGTGGGTCATCCACAGACAGCCGCCGTCATTTGAGGACCAGAGTCCGGTCGTTGAGATCCTTGAGACAGGAATCAAAGTTATTGACCTTCTGGCTCCATACGCGAAGGGCGGTAAGATCGGTCTGTTCGGAGGTGCCGGAGTAGGTAAAACGGTACTGATTCAGGAGCTGATCAGAAACATCGCCACAGAGCATGGCGGATATTCAATCTTTACAGGAGTCGGAGAGCGTTCCCGTGAAGGAAACGACCTCTGGTCCGAGATGAAGGAATCGGGGGTTCTGGAGAAGACAGCCCTGGTGTTCGGACAGATGAACGAGCCGCCTGGAGCCCGTATGCGTGTGGCGGAGACAGGTCTTACGATGGCCGAGTATTTCCGTGATGAGCAGCATCAGAACGTGCTTCTCTTTATCGATAACATCTTCCGTTTCACACAGGCAGGTTCCGAGGTGTCCGCACTTCTCGGACGTATGCCCTCAGCGGTAGGTTACCAGCCCACACTGGCAACGGAGATGGGTGAGCTTCAGGAGCGTATCGCTTCCACAAAGAACGGATCCGTTACATCCGTTCAGGCGGTCTATGTACCAGCCGATGACCTGACCGACCCGGCTCCGGCAACTACGTTTGCGCATCTGGATGCGACCACCGTTCTTTCCAGAAAGATCGTGGAGCAGGGAATCTATCCGGCGGTGGATCCGCTGGAGTCCAGTTCACGTATCCTGGAGGCTGATGTGGTCGGAGAAGAACACTATGAGGTGGCGAACAAGGTAATCGCGATCCTTCAGAAATATAAGGAACTTCAGGATATTATCGCAATCCTCGGTATGGAGGAACTCTCTGATGAGGATAAGGCGACAGTCATGCGCGCGAGAAAGATCCAGAGATTCCTGTCCCAGCCGTTCTTTGTGGCTGAGACATTTACAGGAACTCCCGGAAAATATGTGCCCCTTAAGGAGACAATCCGTGGATTTAAGATGATCATCGACGGAGAGATGGATGAATATCCGGAGTCAGCTTTCTTCAATGTGGGAACGATCGACGATGTGATCGCAAAGGCGAAAGCCGAAAGCGAAGAGGCATAGACAGGAGCGTGATCATATGGAAACATTTGGGCTGAAGATCATAGCCAGCGACAGAGTGTTCTATGAAGGCAGATGCTTAAGCCTTGTCATTCCGGCACCGGACGGCGAGAAGGGGATCCTGCCTCACCATGAGAATATGGTGATTGCCGTTGATGTCGGGATCGCCCGCATGGAATTGAAAGAAGGGGAGTGGGCGGAAGTTGCGGTAGGAACCGGTTTTGCCGAAGTTGTCAACAACCGTGTCACCCTTCTCGTAGATACGGCGGAGCGTCCTGAGGAGATCGATATCCGACGGGCCCAGGAACAGCGTGAGCGCGCGGAGGAACAGATGCGTCAGAAGCAGAGCATTCAGGAGTATTATCATACTCAGGCGTCTCTCGCGAGAGCGATGAACCGTCTGCGGCTGGTTCAGGATAAAAAGTGGAATCTTTAGAAAAAATATACGCAAAAACAGGCCTTTCCGGCGGCAATCTGCCGGAGAGGCCTGTTTTTGGTGCTGTGTGAACAGTAACTTTGCTGAAGCATTTTATCTTGCATTTTAAGGATGAGTATACTACAATATTCATGTCTGTATCTGTGGGGAAAT
>HHCFC02800__coassemble_1091_pt1 | contig 42944 bp, 37 predicted proteins | sample HHCFC02800__metabat2_high_PE_058 | metagenome-assembled genome bin HHCFC02800 | reverse complement strand
AGCTGTGTATTTTCAATAGATTTAGTGCGAATTATTTTTACCTGTCAAAGCTGCTCTATCACATATTTGAGAGCAGTTCTCGCATCATCTGTGCCCTTTCACTCTGTCTCCCTGATCACTCCCCCGTCATCGATCTCCACACCCTCGGACAGCCCTTCCAGATGATCGAACATCTCCCTCTGCTCTGCCTCATCACTGATGTACTGCGTCGTATAGCCTGTCTGCAGACATGGCGTAAATGACATCTCTTGCAGACCGTCATATGTTATATCCAGGTTCAGAAGCCCGGTGTATTTCGTCTCATCGTTAAACCAGAAGTCTCCCATACTGTACACGATCGGTTTCCCGTCTATGTATTCAATGCCCTGGAGCACATGCGGATGCCCGCCGACCACGATGTCGGCACCGGAATCAAGGAACTGTGTCCCGTCTTCCGTCTGTTCCTGGCTGTGCTGCGTCTCATCCTCCGGTCCCCAGTGGACATATGCGATCAGATAGTCGCATTCTTTCGACGCCTCAGAGATGACCCGGTTGAATTCAGTCGTATCGTAACATTCCAGTATTCCCGGAGAATCTTCTGTTGCCGCCGGAGTATATTTTGTCTTCTCTGCACTGCTCGCCGCCACAAAACCGATCTTCATCCCGTTTATGATAAAGTAGGCAGGACGCCGGGCTTCCTCTAGGTTTCTGCCTCCTCCCACATAGGGGATCCCTGCCTCATCCAGAAGATCTGCCGTATCCAGCATCGCATCCGCCCCGTAATCGTAGACATGATTGTTGGCAAGTGACACCAGATCCGTCCCCATCTGTTCCAGCAGCGCCATCCTCTCCGGTTTTGCCCGGAAGGTATAATATTTCCCCTCCAGAGGCTCTCCCCTGTCACTGATGGCATATTCATGGTTCAGCAAAAAAACGTCTGCCGCCTGAGTGATGTCAAGGATTTCCGGAGAAATGCATTCTTCCAGGTTATTGACCTCATCATAGTGGTCCAGGACAAACCCGTCCTCCGCCAGGCAGAGATCGCCCGCCACAGTGATCCTGGCGCTTTTCGTCCCGTCTCCGCCTTCTGTTCCATCCAGGATGCGGATGCCGTTCTGCTGCGCTGTGTCCGCGTCATCCAAAAGCCCCTGCCACTGATCCTCCAGGACATGCATCGTGCTTCCCATCACATCGTAGATCTGTTTTTCCGTCAGAACTCCCCCGTTTTCCCCTGCAAGGTCGGACAGTTCCCTCAGCTGTTCCTCTGTACACTGTGACACAGCCCACTCGGCAAACTCCTGACTGCCGGCGTTTCCGCTCCCGGCAATGACCTCTTCGGCTTCCGCAGAGTCCGCAGTACTGCTCTCATCTCCTGATGCTGCCTCCTCAGTTCCCTGTGCTGTGGACGCCAGGAATTCTTCATACTGACCTGCGATCGCCGTGACCGCACGCTCTTCCATCCTGCTGTTCTGCATTCCCCGGAATGCACGGACGCACAGAGTACACACCAGTATGACGACCAGAAGAAAGAAAACTCCGATGATCATAAGCTGTCTGCGCACCTGCCGTCTCCGGCGTGCCAGCATCTGCGCCCTTCTCTGTCTGTTATACCTGTCTTGCTCTATCCTTTGCCTGTTGTATCTGTCCGGCTCCATCCTTTGCCTGTTATATCTGTCCGGTTCTCTCCTTTGTCTGTTATGCCTGTCCGGTCCCATCCTCTGTACCTTCCTCTTTCCTTTTCTTCCCCCGGGCGGCTGCCAAAGTCCCGGGCAGGCCCGGACTTTGACTCGGCGCGAGTGCACATCCTGCGGAGTGTTTTGTTTAGCAGTGTTCGAAGTTTCCTGTCAGACAAAAAACAGGTCACAAAAACTCTGTCTACCCAGAGTCTTCATGGCCTGTCATGATTTCTACAGATCAACCTACTTTTAATTTAAACTTCTGTATCTCTTTCTCACTGGACACTCTCTCGATCACGCCGCCGAGGCTTCTCAACTTCTCCTCGAACCTCTCGTATCCTCTCTGGATATATACGATATCATCCACAATGGTGATGCCCTCTGCAGCAAGTCCTGCGATACAGAGAGCAGCTCCCGCCCGCAGGTCCGGAGCGCTCACTCTGGCACCGGAAAATTTCTCAACGCCTTCGATCGTTGCGGAGTTCCCTTCCACCTTGATGATGGCTCCCATCCGTGCCAGTTCATCCAGATATTTGAAGCGGTTCTCAAAAATACTCTCTGTGATCGTGCTCGTTCCTTTTGCCAGCGCAAGTGTAACGCCAATCTGTGGCTGCATGTCTGTCGGATAGCCCGGATAAGGCAGGGTCTTTACCTGCGTGCTCCTGAGACGTCCTTTTGCCACAACACGCACCGCATCGTCAAACTCTTCTACTTCGCAGCCGATATCCACCAGCTTTGAGATCGTCGCATCCAGATGCTTAGGGATCACGTTCATGACTGTCACATCGCCTTTTGTCGCCGCTGCAGCAAACATGAATGTTCCCGCCTCGATCTGATCCGGGATGATAGAATACTCTGTCCTGTGAAGTTTCTTCACACCGCGTATCTTGATCACATCGGTTCCCGCGCCTCTGATATTGGCTCCCATGCTGTTCAGGAAGTTTGCCACATCAACAACGTGGGGCTCCTTCGCAACATTTTCCATGATCGTCAGTCCGTCAGCCATCGCCGCTGCCATCATCACATTGATGGTCGCGCCCACAGTCACAACGTCAAAATAAAGATGTGTGCCCCGGAGTGCATCCGCCTCCGCCACGATCTTCCCGTGCTCGATATCCACGTCCGCTCCCAGCGCCCGGAATCCTTTCAGATGCTGGTCGATCGGTCTGCTCCCGATATTGCATCCGCCCGGAAGAGCCACTTCAGCTTTCCTGTACTTTCCGAGAAGCGCTCCCAGAAGGTAATAGGATGCTCTTATTTTCTTAATGTAATCATATTCAATATTAAAATCGCCAATGGTACTTCCATTGATCTTGACTGTATGCCTGTCTAACCGCTGCACCATGGCACCGATCCCGCTGATCGCCTCAAGCATGACATTGACATCATTGACATCCGGCAGGTTGTCTATGAGTACTGTCTCGTCCGTCATGATCGCGGCTGCAAGGATCGCCAGAGCCGCGTTCTTTGCTCCGCCAATCTCCACTTCCCCTACAAGCGGATTCCCGCCCTTAATTATATATTGCTCCATTTTGCACCTCGACTATCCGATTTTATTATCGCAACTCCCCAGTTAATATCGCGCATGACAGACTGATCTGTCATACCATATACGGGCTCATTATACCACAAAAACGCTGTTTGTAAAATTATTTTTTTGGAGCGTACCTTCTGCCTCTCCGTTTTCTGCCCGTATTTCCGCCGTTTTTCCCGTATGCACGGACCGCATTTATGACATTTTCGATCGTCTCCTCGATCCTGCATCCGTCCTCGCATACCGTGATGTCCGCATACTTTTCAAAGTACGGCACCCTTTCATCATAAAGGCCTTTCAGAGTCTGTCCTTCCCTCAGGACGACGCCTCTTTTCTGTGGGTTGCGTATCCTTCGTTTTATTGTCTGATAAGATGCCTTTAAATATACTACGGTTCCGATCTCTTTGTAGTGTTTCATTGCCTCTTCACAGTAGATCACGCTCCCGCCGGGGGAAATAACAGAATTTTCCGCTTTTACGTCCCGGTTGACCTGATTTTCTATTTCCAGAAATCCCTGATCGCCCACCTCGGCGATGATCTCCCGGAGCAGCTTTTTCTCCTGCTCCTGGATCAGAAGGTCCGTATCGATAAACCGTTTTCCGAGACGCTTTGCAACCACGATGCCGACCGTGCTCTTTCCCACGGCCGGCATTCCGATAAAGATCAGATTATCTTTCATATGTATTCCATCCTTTTCATTTTCACCGGATCATTTCCTGTAACTTAAGTGCCCCTCACGGACACATTTTCCTATAAACAGTCCGAGTATAACACAAATCCTCCGATTAGTAAATTCTCCTGCGCCGCCTCCGGTTGTCGCTCCTGCGCTTATACAGTTCCTGATAGAGCATCACCTCGACCAGGTCCCGCAGATTTCTCATCTCTTCTTTATCGATCCCTTTCTCGTTCTTTTCTATATTTTTACAGGCTCTGCCGCACATCAGGCCAAGCTGCAGCTTATCCGGGTACTCGTCGTACACCATGCTGTTTTCATATTCCATCCGGTCACATTCCTCCTCGATATAAGGGAGGATCCTTTTCGGGATATCGGGATACAGGCTCTTCATATACTCAAAATCCATTCTCTCGATCCTCTCGTCGTCGAACGCGAGCGGCATCGGATACACCATATAATAGGGCAGTTTCTGGTTCATGTCTCTTCACTCCCAGGCAGACGTTATATCTGTAATATATGCAGATCCAAAGGAAATGTGAAACCGGACGTCCCGCCGTGCCGGAGCTTTACTGGCCATCTCTCCTGGTCCAAAAAGGGACAGGTCCCCCTTCTGAAAGACCTGTCCCTTTTGGACACTATATTGAAAAAATCCAGATCAGAAAGGTCCGTATCCGATCCCATGCGCGATCATGATGAGGATAAACGCGCTGACGATAAAGGACAGATAGATCTTCCAGCAGAATCTGATCCATGCGCCGTAGTCCACGCCGCACATGGACAGCTGCACCAGAGAACTTCCCGGCCAGAAGCTGTTGGTGATCCCGTCCCCGTACTGGTAAGTCAGCACCAGAACCTGCTGGTTGATGTTCAGGATCTTGCCCAGCGGCTGGAGGATCGGCATGATGATGACCGCCTTCCCGCTTCCCGATACCACAAGGAAATTGAACAGTGTCACAAATACGAAGATGATCAGCAGAGCAAGAAGAGCGCTCCGGTTCTCCAGAAGGGAGGCCATCCCGTGTACGATCGTGTCCATGATGCACGCCTGGTTCATCAGCACTACCACCGACTGTGCCAGTCCCACCGCGAACGCCGCCGCAAACACCCGCACCGCGCCCTGGCAGAAGAGCTGGCAGGCCTCGCTGGGGCCGAACCGGAAAATGATCGAGAGCACGATGCCGAAGATCACATAGAGGGCCGCGATCTGAGCGAAGGACCATCCCAGACGGATGCATCCGTACCCCTGGATGACGATGACCACGAGAAAGGCGAGCAGCCCCAGCACTCTTCTGGGCGTCATCTCCTCCATGTGCTCTGTCCTGTCCTCCGCCTTCTGGTTCATATACTCTTCTTTTACAATACTTCTTGAGGGATCCTTTTTGATCTTCCGGCAGTATGTATAGAGTCCGATCAGCCCGATCACGTAGAATACCGCCAATCCCACCGCGCGGAAACCGATCCCGGAAAACATCGGCAGTCCTACGATCTGCTGAGAGACTCCCGTTGTGAACATATTCATAAGGCCCGAGGTAAAACCTACCGTACTCCCTACGATCGCCAGTCCGGTTCCCACCATCCGGTCATACCCGAGAGCGAATCCGATGCTCACAGCCAGCGGGTAGAACGGATACGCCGCCTCGCCGTATCCCAGCACGCCGAAGATCACGAAGATCGTATAAAAGATACAGACCACGGAAAATTCTTTTCCCTTTGTCCTCTTCAATATCGCATTGATCCCTGCTCCGAACGCCCCGCTGACTTCCAGCAGATAGATCATGCCGGAGCTGATGAACAGGGTGCCCATGATCGTGGCTCCGTTGACAAATCCATTATAGATCGCCTCAAAATAATCCATAAATGTGATCGGGTTTTCATTTTCCACATACTGGAATGTATCCGGATCCACCACTGCGATCCCGGTCGCCTCATCCGTGATCCGCTCATAGTTTCCGCTCGGTATCACATAGGACAGGATGACCACAAAAAGCATGATCAGCAGCAGAATAATGAATACATGCGGCATATGAAAGCCGCTTTTCTTTGTTTCCTTCTTGCTCATTTTGTTTCTCTCCTTTACCCGGCAGCACTCTCTTCCTGCCTGGTTTTTCTGACGTCATAACAGGCAGTCTATGACTGCTCCTTATTTATCCGAATGTGCTTCCAGCCAGGATACTGCGGAATATGCATGGAGCGCCGCGCCCAGCGGGAGCACGTCCTCGTCCAGCACCATGTGCGAATTGTGCAGCGGCGCGTTCCCCGGCTTCCCCGCTCCGAGGAACACAAACATCCCGGGCACTTCCTTCGTAATATATCCGAAATCTTCCGTCCCCGACATAGGCGGGATCTGATGGACCATATCCTTTCCCAGCACCTCTTCCATATACGGGACCATCTCCCGGCAGAGATCCCCGTCGCTGTAGGTGCAGGGTGTATGGAACACAGTCATTTCATACTCCCCGTTCCACGCCTTCACATAGTGATCGATCACTTCCGGGATCCGCTTTGTCAGATGCTCCGCAGCTTCCACATCCTGGGTCCTGACCCCGATATGAAGCTGGGCCTCGTCCGGAATGATGTTCACCGCGGTTCCGCCCTTTGCCACGCCACAGGTGAGAGCCACCATAGCCGCCGGATCCGTCTCCCTTGTGACCAGCAGGTTCACCGCCTGGTACACCTGGTTCATGATCATAAGCGGATCCACGCATAGCTGAGGCTGTGAACTGTGTCCGCCCTTTCCTTTTATCTTCAGGATGAAAGTATCCAGGGACGACGAATTTACTCCCACAGAATACCCCACCTCCCCTGTGTTGGTGACCGGCTGGACATGGAGTCCAAACGCTGCGTCCACTTTCGGGTTTTCAAGAAGGCCATTCTCCACCAGCATACGTGCGCCGGCTCCCGTCTCCTCTCCGGGCTGGAACACAAGTTTGACGCTCCCTTTCAGGGAGTCTTCCATATCCTTCAAGATCTGCGCCGCGCCGAGAAGCATAGCCGCGTGGCTGTCATGGCCGCACATATGCCCGTAGCTGTTGCAGGATCTGAATTCCAGATCGCTCTCCTCACGGATCGGAAGGGCATCCATATCCGCCCGGAGCAGGATACACGGGCTGCCTTTGCCGATCACGGCGGTGATCCCGATGGCCCGCTCCATCTTCGGGAATCCCGCCTCCATAAAATCTTTCATTACCTTATCCGGCACTTTTCCTCCGCAGTCACGCCACGGGATTTCCATCTCATTCAAACGTTTCCGGATGTAATCTCTGGTCTCCGGAAGATCCATCCCGATCTCCGGGATCTGGTGAAGCCGCCGTCTGTCCGCCGCGATCTGTCCCCGGATCTTTTCCGCCTTTTCCCTGATCTCTGACGCTGATATGCTCATGATCTTTCCTCTCCTGTCCCTCCCAAGTCAGCCCCGCACTGTCCGTTGCCCGTCGGATGTCCGCATATCTGTTCAAGCAAGCTTGCCCATCCATGCAGCCGCCCTCCGGGTTTATCGCTCAAAAAAGAAAGAGAGTTCCTCCCGCGGAACTCTCGAACCGTTTTATCTATCTTGCCACCTCTTTATGCGCTGTCTCAGGATAATTTATAAATATAATTTTAACTGTATAATTATGCTTATGCTACCATTTTTTACGCATTTATGCAACCTTTTCGTGAGAATTTGAACAAACAATTTTTCCACTAAAATCACACTATTTTTTTTGTCTTTCCCCGCTCTCCGGGTAATTTTTGTCAATCTCCTTTTTTAAATGCAGCGCAATTTCTTTAAAAGTTCCTGTTCTTCTGTTATGATAGTCCTCAAAGGAGTGTGTTAACCATGAATAATTCTGATACTTCTATTTATATCAACGGCAGGATCTTTACTGCCGACGACCAGAATCCCTGTGCTGACAGCATGATCATATCCGGCGGACGGATCCGCTGGATCGGAAAACAGGAGGATCTTCCCGAAACGAAAGGGACTGTCGTCGACCTGAAAGGCCGGCGCGTGATCCCCGGCTTTGTGGATGCACATATGCATCCTGTCATGCTGGCGGATTTCAGCAAACAGATCACGATCATGCCCCCCGCCGTCAATTCCATCGAAGACCTTGTCCAGGCGTTGAAAAAACGCAGGGAAGAACAGGGACCGGAGAAATGGGTCGAAGGATGGGGCTATGATGAGCAGTCTCTTCTTGAGAAGCGCTCGCCCACACGCTATGACCTGGACCGGGGATGCAGCGACGCTCCGGTATGTCTTATGCGGACCTGTGCCCATATCCGCTGCGTCAACAGCCGCGCCCTTGAGATGGCGGGTATCGACCGGAACACACCGGATCCGCCGGGCGGCGAGATCGAGCGGGATGAGAACGGCGACCCCACCGGCGTTTTGAAGGAAAATGCCAGGAACCTGATGTCCGGGCTGGTTCCCCCTGTCCCGGAGGAGCAGAAAGTCCAGAATCTCCTCGATCTCGGAAAACTCCTGACCTCCCAGGGGATCACAGCCATCTGCGACATGGGAAACCTTGATTCCAGCGACAATATCCCGATCTACGAGAAAGCCGCGGAGAAAGGATTCCGTCAGAGAGTGGGAGTCTATTATATGTGGGATTTCTTTGCGGACGATAAGACCTTTACCATCCCGGAAGAGCGGATGGATAAAGACCGCCAGATCTTCGCCGCCGGTTTAAAACTGATCGGGGACGGAAGCATCTCCGGAAGGACCGCATGGATGGACGTCCCCTATTACGGTTCTGACGACGAATACGGCATTTCCACCTGCAGCGATGAACTGATCGAATCCGCAATCGCTTTCTGTAAAGAGCATCACTGCCAGCTCTCCATGCACGCCATGGGGTCCCGGACCATCGCACGGATGGTGGACCGGGCCGCCGGTGAGGACAACTGGATGGAGGACGGAACGCCTTATGTCCGTATCGAGCACGTTACAGAGCCGAAGGAGGAGAGCCTGGACCGGGCCGCCGCCTCCGGTATCGCGTTTATCACGCAGCCCATCTTCCCCTATGCGGAAAGCGCAAGCTATCTGAAAAACCTGGGGAGCGAACGGCTGAAGAAGTGCTACCCCTTCCGGCATATGCTGGAAAAAGGAGTAAAGACCGGATTTTCCACGGACGCCCCGGCAACTTTCTGGGCAGTCCCGTCAGATCCCTTCCCGGGACTGAAACTCGCCGTCACGCGAAAATCCTATCTGGACGCAGACTGCGGCGCTGATCAGGCCATCGATATCGAGACGGCGCTGAAACTCTACACAAGAGAATCCGCACAGATCGCCGGATTTCATGACATGGGCATGCTCGCGCCGGGATACCGTGCGGACTTCGCTGTCCTAAGCGGGGACATCCTCGAAGCTGCTCCGGAGGACATTGATAAGATCTGTGTCCTCCAGACCTACATAGACGGCGAGCTTGTCTATCAGAAAGAAGAGTGACCGCCGGGAGCCCGCAGACCGGAAATGCTGAAAATACTACTAAAAAAAGACGAAAGAGGTACCTTATGTTTCATTTACCCAAATACAGAGAACCAGATTTTACACAGCCGAAATTTGCCGAAGCGCCCGACGCTTCCTGGGAGGAAGTGACCATCAAAGGAGTCGCACCGGAAAACTATCACAGTACATCCATGTATCCGGAATATTTCAAGATCAACGGAAAATGGCTCCTGGCTGAAGAGAGCCGTATGGACTCCAGCGTGGTGCTGGGGAAGGACGGGAAACTCCGGGTCGTGGAGAACCGAAATCTGGAACTGGGCGACAAGGTGATCATCGGCCGCACGGAGAATGCCGAGGAGGGGATCTACCTTCACAGCACCGGCTTCGGAAGCGCGGACGACGAGAACGACGACCAGTTTGTCTTCCGTCAGGGCCGGAGCCGCGAGACTTCCTACGCCAGAGATTACGACCGACTCTTCGAGCTTCTGAAATATGAGAAGGAACACGGAAACATCCTCTGGGTGATGGGGCCTGCGTTCTCCTTTGACGCTGACGCCAGACGCGCCATGGAGGCAATGGTCGAGAACGGATATGTAGACGGGCTCATGGCGGGGAACGCTCTTGCCACCCACGATCTGGAAGGCGCCATGTTCCACACCGCGCTGGGGCAGGATATCTACACACAGAAGTCCCAGCCCAATGGACACTACAATCACCTGGATGTGATCAACCGGGTGAGAAGGAGCGGTTCCATCGCTCAGTTCATCGACGATTATAATATTGACAACGGGATCATGTACAGCTGCGTGAAGAACGATGTCCCCTTCGTGCTCACCGGTTCGATCCGTGACGACGGTCCTCTGCCGGAGGTGATCGGCAACGCCTATGACGGCCAGACCGCCATGCGGAACATGGTAAAGAAGGCAACCACCGTGGTCTGCCTCGCCACCATGCTCCATACCATCGCAACAGGAAATATGACGCCGTCCTACCGCGTAATGGAAGACGGAACGGTAAGGCCGGTCTTCCTATATACCGTGGATGCAGACGAATTTGTGGTCAATAAACTCCTGGACAGGGGAAGTCTCTCAGCGACGACGATCGTGACGAATGTACAGGACTTTATCATGATCGTGGTGAAGGGACTTGGACTGATGTAAGCTGATGCTTTAGATCTTCGAATAAACAAGGACCGAAGAAAGACGTTTTCATCCGTCTGTCCTCGGTCCTTATATCATACGTTTTCTCTATTCACTTTCCCTCAATATCCTCTGGATCTCCAGCCTGGTCTCGCCAACTCCGATCACGTCATCCTTCTGGATCACGATCGGCCTGTCGATCCGCTTCCCGTTCAGGAAGGTGCCATTCCTGGAATCCTCATCTTTCAGATACAGCTTATCGCCATGGTGTACGATCGCGCAGTGGACTTTTGATACCCTCACGTCAGTTGGAAGAGGAAGGTATTTCTCATACATGCTTCCGTCTTTGCCCCGTCCGATCCCTACTGTCTCGTAGAAGATAAAGCTGTATTTCTGCCAGCTGTCTATATCCTCCATGATGATCTTCCACTGTCTTCTCCGCTTCTGGCGCCGTGGTGCCGGTTCATCCAGGTCACGCTCCGCAGCCCGCTGGGATCTGCGCCTTCTCGGACGCTCATCGGGATCGTCATCTTCATCATCGTAATCGTCCCCTGGATAGCCGTCCTCGTCATGATCGTCTTCATCACGCCGGCGCCCCTTCTTCCTTCTGAAAAGCCTGGCGTCTTCTGCCTTATTCTTTTTTATTGTCACGAATGTCCCGCCGAGCAGGGCTATGATGCCGAGTATCAGCAGGATCAGTATGATCCAGTATAACATATGTATATCACTCCTCTGAACCTTAATGGTACTATATTTTTTCTCAATGGGCAAGCATCAGATGTATCTTTTTCCTCTGATCTGTGCTAGAATGTTTACAGTTCACGCGTGGCTGCAGCCGCCAAACGGACATGAAAGCATATCCGCCCGGCCTGCTGCCTGCGGGGATAAATGAGTATGATCGATATTCCGATCAATATAAAGGAGAACAGAATGACTACCATTCGACCATTTCGCGCCGTCAGACCGGCTGCAGACCTTGCTTCTTCCATAGCGGCGCTTCCATATGATGTATACAGCAGCGCAGAAGCGCGCCGGATCACAGAACAGGATCCTTTATCCTTTCTCAGGATCGACCGCGCCGAAACGCAGTTTCCGGAAGGAACAGATATGTATTCCCGGGAAGTTTATGACAGGGCGCGGGATACAATAAATGATATGCTCAGAGAAGGGCAGTTTTTAACGGAAGAAACTCCCTGCTATTATATCTATGCCCTCACCATGGACGGGCGGACACAGACAGGACTTGTTGGCTGTGCTTCTGTCGACGACTACATGGACGGCGTGATCCTGAAGCACGAGAATACACTTGAGGCTAAAGAACTGGACCGTTTCCGCCATATTGATACCTGCTGCGCGCAGACCGGACCTATCTTCCTCGCATACCGCCCGGATAACGCGGTCAGGGCAGTTCTGCAAAAGGTACAGGGACAGGATCCTCTTTATGATTTTGTCTCAGAGGATGAGATACGTCATTCTGTCTGGCGCATTGACGATCCGGAGGATATCGGGAATATTTCTCGTTTATTTTCTCTCATCCCTCACCTTTATATCGCGGACGGTCATCACCGTGCGGCATCCGCTGTAAAGGTCGGGTTGAAACGAAGAGCGGAAGACGCGTGCTCCAAAGGTACTGAGGAATATAATTTCTTTCTGTCCGTTCTCTTTCCGGCAGATGAACTTAAGATCTGCGACTACAACCGTGTAGTCACTGACCTGAACGGATATACATTTGACAAAATACTGGATATCATAGAAAATACGTTTGAGATCAAAGACAACGGCTCAGAACCTTACCGCCCTGCCAAAAAGGGTGAGTTCGGCATGTATCATGCAGGACGATGGTTCAGACTCACGGCAAGACCGGAAGTCTGTTCCGATGATCCTGTAAAAGGTCTTGATGTATCGATACTGCAGGATCAGATCCTTGCTCCGGTACTCGGCATCCATGACCCGAAGACTGATTCCCGGATCTCCTTCATCGGAGGGATCCGAGGACTGAAAGAGCTGGAGAAAAAGGCAGATCTCTCAGGAGGGATCGCTTTTTCCATGTATCCGACTTCCATGGACGAACTCATGCGCGTTGCCGATTCCGGGATGCTCATGCCCCCGAAGTCCACATGGTTCGAGCCGAAACTGCGCAGCGGACTGTTTATCCATCAGTTCTGACTGAAACGGAACATTCACAAATTTATTATAAGATCAAAAAAGAGGAGATGTGATTCATGGAGAGAAATGACCTGTGCTGGTGCGGCAGCGGCAAAAAATATAAAAAATGCCATATGCCGATTGAAGAAAAAATGATGCTTCACGCAGAGAGAGGAGAGATCGTACCGTCCCGGAAGCTGTTGAAAACGCCCCATCAGATCGAGATGATCAAAAAGAGCGCCGCGCTCAATACCGCAGTGCTTGACGAGGTTGCAAAACATATCCGCATCGGGATGAGCACAGCCGAGATCGACGAGATCGTTTACCGCTTTACAACGGAGCACGGCGGGATACCTGCTCCCCTGGACTACCAGGGATTCCCGAAAAGCGTGTGCACTTCCATCAACAACGAGATCTGCCACGGCATCCCGGATGAAAATATCATCCTTCAGGAAGGGGATATCATCAACGTAGACGTCTCCACGATCCTGGACGGATACTTCTCCGACGCCTCCCGTATGTTCAAGATGGGCAAGATCTCCGATCGGGCAGAACGCCTGATCCGGGTTACAGAAGAGTGCGTTGAGCTGGGGCTGGCAGCCGCAAGACCCTGGGGGCACCTGGGAGATATCGCTGACGCCATCAACACCCACGCCAGAGCCAACGGCTACTCTGTCGTCGAGGAGATCGGCGGGCACGGCATCGGACTGGAGTTCCACGAAGATCCTTTCGTCAGCTATGTCACCCCCAAAGGGAGCGAGATGCTGCTCGTTCCGGGCATGATGTTCACCATCGAGCCCATGATCAACGAGGGAAGCCCGGATTTCTTCGTGGATGAGGACAATGACTGGACCGTGTACACGATCGATGACGGACTCTCCGCTCAGATCGAGTATATGGTTCTGGTGAAAGAAGACGGGATCGAGATACTGACGAAATAGCATTGGCATAGGCCGGGCTAAAAGATAGGAGTTGTCCATTACAAGCGACAGCGAAAACCCCGGAGCTGGCGGGCTCCGGGGTTTTCTATTCCATTTTTTATGGCGGCTTAGACCATAGGCTCGTTACCGCTCCTTATCCGCCAGCATCCACAGATACTGTTCGTAATTCACGCCGTCATTCCTTGGCACGCCTTCCCGGACGGAGTCTTCCAGCGCCAGTTCGATCACCTTCCCGGCAAGCTGCATTGTATCCGCCAGGCTGTCTCCTCTGGCTTTTCCTCCTGCCACAACAGAGGCAAACAGATCACCTGTGCCAGAATAACTCTCCCCTACGAAGGGGAACGCCGCAAGATCAGTCTTCTTCTTCGTGACAGCAAGATTTCCCATTTTATGCACGCCGTCGCTGCTGTCTGTAAACCGGATCCCTGTCACTACGACCTCTTTCGGTCCCTTTGCGATCATGTTTTTCGCCATCTGTTCGATCACAGTCAGCAGATGTTTTTCGTCTGTCATCTGCCCGATCATCCGGTAATCGGTATCTGTGAGTATGCACAGTTCTGTCAGATTCGGTGTGATGATGTCCGCTCTCGCTGCCAGTTCTCTCATCATACTCCGCAGTTCAGGCGTAAAAATGTCAAACCCTTTTCCATTATCTCCCATTATCGGGTCAACAAGGAGAAATGTTTTCTTTTTATAAAATGAATCCAGAAACCGGAATACTTTTTCGATCTGGGAGCTCTCCGACATAAATCCCGTATAAATACCGTCAAAAGATACTTTCATCTTTTCCCATTCTTTCCGTATCGCATCCATCCTGTCCGTATAAACATCACAAAAATAGCTCGGATAGCCTGTCTGCCCACTGAGGATCGCAGTCGGCAGAGGACAGGGCTGGACTCCCATCGCGGCGATCACAGAGATAGCCGCAGTCAGGGAACACCTGCCAAATCCTGACAGATCATTGATAACTGCTATTTTTTTCGTCATATTTTCTCTCCTATCTGACAATTTTATCAAAAAGTGCCAGGCACTTTTTCAAAAGTACACGGCACCTTTTTAAAACATATTCAGAATATTCCGTCAGATCATCCCCGCGATCAGTGAAGCTGCGTGATCTCGATCGGCTTCAGCACGATCGCGGAATGTCTTCCCATGTTCAGGACAACTTCTCCGTTGTCCACGATATATTCATCATAATCGGTAGTATATCCGTTCTCGTAGGAATAGATCAGACGTTTCATGCGCCCGGACCGGGGAACTCCCACCAGCCAGACCGGGATCGTGACTTCTCTCAGTTCTTTGCTGTTATTGAGAACGACCACGATCTGCTCATCTCCCTGGAATCTTCCGTATGCGAGGAGGTTGCTCTCACCGAGCAGCAGTTTGATCGAACCCTTGCGAAGAGGCTTCTCTTCTTTGTGGATCCGTATCATCTCTTTATGAAAGGCAAGAAGTCCCTGGTCTTCTTTTCCCCACGGATAAGTCCTCCGGTTATCCGGATCTGTGAATCCGCACAGTCCCGCTTCATCGCCATAATAGATCGTGGGCGCGCCTACCCAGGTCATCTGGACAGCCACGGCTTCCCTCATGACCGCATGGTTCACTCCTTCTTCCGCCGCCTTTGCGCCGACATGTTCCGCTCTCCCGACAATATGGTTTGTTCGGGTAAGGAATCTGGAATGATCGTGATTGGACAGCTCGTTCATCGCCACCTGAAGGGAAGGTGTCAGCATACTCGCCATATAATGTCTCATCGCTCCGACAAAGTTATCTGCGTTTCCCCACAGATCCGTTCTGCGCTCATCGCTGTGCTTCTCCATTCCCGTGAGGAACCAGGTCAGCGGCTCCATGAACGCATCGTAATTCATGACGCTGTCCCACTCGTCCCCCTGAAGCCAGTCGCCGGGATCTCCGTAATGTTCTGCCAGGATCAGCGCATCCGGGTTCGCGCTCTTGACCTCTTTTCTGAACCGTTTCCAGAACATATGGTTATACTCGTTGCTGCAGCCAAGATCCGCCGCAACGTCAAGCCGCCATCCATCCACATTATACGGCGGTGAGACCCATTTTTTCCCCACATCCATGATATACTGTTCCAGCTCCGGGGAGTCCTCGTAGGACAGTTTCGGCAGGGTATCGTTCCCCCACCAGGAGTCGTAGCTGGTGTTATACGGCCACGCCTCCGCGCGGTTGTCATGAAAATGGAAGAAATCATGATATGGGCTGTCCGCACTGATAAATGCCCCCTTAGGATAGTCCGGCTGGTTCTCATAGATCCGCTCACGGTCCATCCATTTATTAAAGGAGCCGCAGTGATTGAACACGCCGTCAAGTATCACTCTCATCCCGCGCTTATGCATCTCCTCGACCAGACGGGCAAACAGCTCGTTGCTCGCCTCAAGGTTCCGGATATCCCCGGTCCGCTTCTGGTATTTCGTCGCATTGATGTTATCCTGTGTTCCTTCAGGAAGCGCCTCTCCCCCGTCTTCAACGATCTTTCCGTAATGCGGGTCGATATAGTCATAATCCTGGATATCATACTTGTGGTTGGACGGCGAGACAAAGAGCGGGTTGAAATAGATCACTTCCACTCCAAGGTCCTCCAGATAGTCCAGTTTATCCAGCACGCCCTGCAGGTCCCCGCCGTAAAAGTTGCGGATATCGAGCGCAGCCGGCGGCTGCTCCCAGTCCGTGATCTTCGCGCTCGGCGCTCCGATGTAGATATACTCTCCATCCTCCACATCATTGGTCGGATCCCCGTTATGGAAACGGTCCACAAAGATCTGGTACATGACAGCGCCCTTCGCCCACTCCGGTGTTGAGAAACCGGGTACGATGATAAAATCGTAATATTCTTCGATATGGTCAGAATATCCGCACCGGTTAAAGTAGCAGATCTGTTCCCCCTTTTTGACCTCGAAAGAATATCGGAAAGGTTCCGTGCCGAGCTGACATTCTATCCCGTAATAGTCAAACTCTCCCTTTGAACTGATCTTCCACATAGAATAGCTGCGCCCCTGAGTCAGGACCTTCACTTCTTCCACGTCATTGTGAGCGGTCCGAAACCGCAGCGTGATCTTCTCATTCACCTTGGGTTCTGCCGGAATTACATAATCCTGGGTACCGTCACAAAACAGTGCTTCTCTGTTCATAATCCAAGCCTCCTTCTGCTAGTCGAAACGTAATCCGGCAAAAACAGCATGAAGAGCGGATGACTTTATGCCTCCGCTCCATTACTCTCGAACAGTGCTTCGAATTCGCTTCTTGTTATTTTTTCCTTCTCAAGCAGCAGCTGCGCGCATGCGTCGAGTACAGAGTGATGTTCTCTGATGATCGCCCGCGCTTTCAGATAGCACTCGTCGATGATCCGTTTTACTTCCTCATCGATCGTGCCCGCCACTTTTTCGCCGTATCCTCTCGATGTATGACCGAAATCACGTCCGATGAATACCTCGTCGCTGTCATTGTCATAGTTGATCAGACCCAGGCGCTCGGACATACCGAACTTTGTGATCATGGACTTGGCGATGGCTGTTGCCTGTTTGATATCCTGTGATGCCCCGGTAGTGATATCGTCGAAGATCTCCTCCTCAGCGACACGTCCGCCCAGAGATACCGTGATCTCCTGGAGCATCTGTCCCTTTGTATTATATATCTCATCTTTCTCCGGAAGCGGCATCGTGTATCCGCCTGCTCCTCCGGTAGGGATGATGGACACGCTGTAGACCGGTCCCACATCGGGAAGTACATGGAACAGGATCGCATGCCCCGCCTCATGGTAAGCTGTGATCCGGCGTTCTTTCTCCGACACGATCCGGCTCTTCTTCTCCGGACCGATCCCCACTTTGACAAATGCATGCCTGATATCAGACTGTGTCAGGAACGCACGGTTATCCTTCGCCGCAATGATAGCCGCCTCATTTAAGAGGTTCTCAAGATCCGCTCCCGTAAATCCGGATGTCGTCTGTGCGATCTGCCTGAGATCCACATCCTCCGCCAGAGGCTTGTTCTTTGCATGTACTTTTAAGATTTCCTCTCTTCCGCCCACATCCGGACGTCCCACGATGACATTGCGGTCAAACCTGCCCGGTCTGAGGATCGCGGGATCAAGGATATCCTTCCGGTTGGTCGCCGCCATCACGATGATCCCTTCATTTACTCCGAAACCATCCATCTCGACAAGGAGCTGGTTCAGCGTCTGCTCTCTCTCGTCATGTCCGCCGCCCAGACCGCTCCCGCGCCGTCTCGCTACAGCGTCGATCTCATCGATGAACACGATGCAGGGAGCATTCTTCTTCGCATCCTGGAACAGGTCGCGCACACGGGATGCGCCCACACCGACGAACATCTCCACAAAATCAGATCCGGAGATGCTGAAGAACGGAACTCCCGCCTCTCCTGCCACCGCCTTGGCGAGCAGGGTCTTACCGGTTCCCGGAGGTCCCTCGAGCAGCACGCCCTTCGGGATCCTTGCTCCGACCTGGATATATTTCTTCGGTGCTTTCAGGAAATCAACGATCTCCTCCAGCGCCTCCTTCTCCTCTTTGAGTCCCGCCACGTCTGCGAACGTGACTTTGATCTCATTCTGAGTGGTCATCCTGGCACGGCTCTTTCCGAAGTTCATCGCTTTCGCATTGGCTCCGCCGTTCTGCCGGTTCATAAGGAAAAAGAGGAGCATCACGCCGCACAGCGTGATCAACAGGGGGATCGCGATCGTTGTGAGCATGGACTCCCTCGGAACGTCTGACATCCCGTAATCAATATCGTTTTCCTGGAGAAGGATCTCCACCTTCTCCACATCGGAAACATTGACGGTCCTTGCCGCGTCCTCACCCTTGAGCGTCACTGTCACCGTTCCTGTCGGGACCGCGCTGTTCTGGTTGATATACGCCTCTGTCACATTCCCTTCTTCCACTTCTTTGACAAAACTCGTATAGCTCATCTCCTGCTGGTGGATCTGGAGCTGGTTTGCCATCCAGAGCGCAGCCACCACGATCACGATGAACATCAGGATCGTCGGTCCGCTGGCGCCTCTGTATTTTCTGTTATTATCCAAAGCTGTCTACTCCTTCCTACTCCACGCCTTCCACAATTCCGATATATGGAAGGTTTCTATATTTCTGGGCATAGTCAAGCCCATACCCGACCACGAACTCGTCGGGGATCTCAAATCCTGTATAATCTACCTTTACGTCCTTCACCCTGCGGTCCGGCTTGTCGAGCAGCGTACACAGACGGATGCTCGCCGGATGTCTGCGGTGGAGTACATCCATGAGATAGTACAGTGTATTTCCTGAGTCAATGATGTCCTCTACGATAAGGACTTCCTTATTTTCGATAGATTCGTCAAGGTCCTTGGCGATGCGGACGACTCCGCTGGACTTCGTCCCGTCCCCGTAGCTTCCCACGCACATAAAGTCCATGGATACCGGCACCGTGATCCGCTTTGCGAGCTCGCACATAAAAAATACACCGCCCTTTAAAACGCAGATCAGGTGGATCTGTTTTCCTTCATACTCTTTGCTTATCTGTTCTCCAAGTTCTCTGATCCTCTTGTCAACTTCCTCTTCCGGGATCAATACTCTGATCGTCTCTGACATATTCTCTGTCCTCCGTTATCTTTATCATAAGAATCCTTTTCGTCCGGCTTCCGATCTGATACGCTCTGCTCATCCGCATTCCCGGAATCCATACGATGTGGTCTCCGTCTGCGATCAGAAGCTTCCTGTCCCGCTCCTGCCGCGGGACCTTTTCATTGATGAAATAGGACTTCAGCTTCTGCCTGCCGCCCTCCCCGTCAACAGTGAAATAGTCGCCGGGGCGCCTGCCCCTCGCAGAAAGACTGTATTTTATTATATCATAGTCAAAGCATTTCGTGTAGCTTTTTTGCGGGAACTCTTTCGCAAAGGAGGCCTCCCCGGCATCAAGGATGGTGCATTCTATGGTCTGTCCCGTTCCCGGGAAATATGTCACGCCCGGGATATTCAGGACCGTCTCCGCATCCTTCACGCCGTTCTTCCCCGGCCGGGCAGCCCTCTCCAGCGTCACTCCCGCATAAGTCCTCACCGCTCTCACCCGGTAGGGGAGATCTGTCTGCTTCCCTACCTGTTTTCCAAAGAGTGCGATCGTATCCGTGACATGGACCGCCTCAATATCCTTCTCCTCTCCAGCCGCCTCGCAGATGCATCTGTGGACGAGTGCTTTTGCGATCACCGGATCCAGTTCTCTGATCCCTGCGCTGATATTCACGATCTTCCCGGTCCCCTCATCCTGTCCGGCGCCTGCGGAGTTCTCTTCTTTCCCTCCGTATGACACACATTCCGCCTGCGCCCGGTCCGTCTCTTTCTTTATATAGTCCCAGATCTCCTGCGCCTGCAGCGACAGGTCGTTCAAGTGCTGCACGGCGCCTGCATTGACCTGCTCCGCCATTGCCGGAAGGATATTGTGCCTGATCCGGTTCCGGGTGTAGACGTCCTCCTCATTGGTGGCGTCCGTGCAGAAGGCGATCCCTGCCTCCGCTGCCCACTCCTCGATCTCCGCTCTGGAGAGGCAGAGCATCGGGCGGATCCACTTTCCCCTCACCGGACGGATCCCGCAGAGTCCCCGGATGCCGGTCCCCCTGGCGATGTTGAGGAGTACGGTCTCCGCATTGTCATCCCTGTGGTGGGCTGTGGCAATCTTCGTCCCGCCGTTCTCACGGCACATAGTCTCGAACGCGTTCCGCCGGATCATCCTCCCCGCCTCCTCAGTAGATTGTTTCCTCTTTCTGGCAATTGATTCCACATTTTCCCGAAAGATCCTGCAGGGCACCCCCAGCCTCTCACACAGACGTGTGACATACGCCTCGTCCTCATCGGCTGCATTTCCTCTGAGCCCATGGTTCACATGGCAGACGATCACGCGGAATCCCAGACGTTTACTCAGGCTGCAGAGCATAAAAAGCAGGCATACCGAGTCCGCGCCGCCCGATACACCTGTGACCACCGTGTCATCCTTTCCGACCATTTCATATTTTTCAATAAACTCTTCCACTTTTTTTTCTGTTCTGTTCATCATATGTAAACTATACCCGATTTAATCCAGAAGTTCAACATTCCCATATTCCGATCGCTAGCACCGTCATATCGTCCTCCGGTTCCTTCCCGGTCCAGTTGAGCACCTGCTCCAGTACATGATGCGCCATCTCCTTCGGGTTGCTGATCGCGCTCCCCTGGATGATCGTCTCCAGAAGGATATCCTGCTCCCCCACCGGAAGGGCATCCAGCACACCGTCCGTCACCATGATGACAAAATCTCCGTCACATAATTTTCTTTTCACCGAATCGATCTCGATGGAATTCATCACACCGATGGGCAGACTGGTGGAACTTAAATGCTCCACAGAATCCTTCCTCCGGATAAACGTGGAGGACGCCCCCGCCTTGATGAACTCACACTCCCCGGAATACAGGTCGAACACGCTCATATCCACCGTAGAATAATGGATCTCTTCCCTCCCCATGACCAGCGTCGTGTTGATCATCTGGATAGCCGTTTTCTCCGGAAACCCTGCATCGATAAGTTCCTCCAGGAGTTCTATAACAAGGGTGCTCTCACGGCATGCTTCCTCCCCGGAGCCCATCCCGTCGGAAAGCGCCACTCCCCGCCTGCCTCCCGGCATCTCCATCATCGTAAAGTTGTCCCCGGATATCCTGCTGCATCCCTTGCCGATCCTTGCCGCGCCCTGCATCGTGTAGTACGCAGGTCCCTCCCGGCAGATGACTGTCATATATCTCTGTCCCAGCACCTGGGCGCTGTCGCTCTGGGCAATGAGCTTTCTCCCCGCCGCCGCGGAGATGTCCTGGACCAGGTCCTTTATATTGACCTTCTCCTTCTGCATGGACCGGGCTGTGACATGGACCTCATATTTTCCTTCCCGGTTCATGAAAAACTGGGTGTAGAGCACCCTCACTCCTCTTTTCCTCAGCGCTGCCATGATCCGCTTCTCCAGCCGCTCGTCCGTGAAGATGCTCTCCTCCAGCTCTTTGGCTGTATTCCGTATCATATCCGCGAACGTATCCATCTGGATCGCGCACCCCTCCCGGCTCCGGGCGATCCGGTTTGTCCAGATCATATTCTGTCTCGCATCATGAAATCCTTCCAGCATTTCCCTGAGGAACCGGGGCGCCATGATGCATCTCTGCATCAGTTTCCTCTTTGTCTCCGTGTTCAGCTCGTTCCCATAGTGATCCACTGCCGAGAGGACCTCGTATCCCATCTGATATGTATGTACAAAATTTTCACCCCAGCACCAGCCGCATTTCTCACATTTCCCGCATACATTCTCCCGCACTCTGTCGAACATCCCGTCGATCTCTTCTCCGGATAGAGACTGTTTCTTCTCCTCCAGCCCCAGAAACGTGTGCGAGAGCTGTTTCAGTGAATGGGCAAACTTCTCGATCTGCTCCACATAAGGGCTGCTGTGCAGAGCCTGTCCGTCATTCATTTTCATTCATACTCCCTTCCTACGGTTCCTTCCCACCAGGGAAAGATAAAACTCCGGGAGAATTTCTCCCGGAGTCTCTTTTGTATGATATTCTGTTCTGTCTCCCGCCTGTCTCTCAAGGCTGTCCGTCTATTTTACCGGCTTGAAGATGATCTCGTCCGGATCCACCAGACCGAGCTTGTCTTCCGCCGTCTCTTTGACATATTCGTCTGTCTTCACATATTCTTCGTAGTCTTTGACTTCTTCCGACCGCTGCTTCTGCTCTTCGATCTGTTCTGTCAGTTCTTTTTCCTGTTCCTTGTAACTGTCATTTTTCGCCTGGAGCGTGACTGAATTCACCGTCAGAACACCGCAAAGAAGAAGGAGCACCATACTGATCATCATCACGCTGCGCCTGTGGCTCTGGCGGCGTCTCCTGCGTCCGGACGGCTGCCGGTTTACGCCTGCACTTTTCCTGTTATTCATCCAATTCCACCCATCTTATCAATTATCTGTTTACGTCCCTCAGTTAAAGATATTCTATCTTTTTTCCGCAGACTTTTCAAGGTTTTTCTTGGATTTTACAAAAAAATCCCCCGCCAGTTTCCGCACCAGCAAAACCAGAAAATATGCCGCGAAAATACCGCTCAGGATCCCCAGCACAAAATACCATCTTATACTTCCATATGTTGTGATATACATACAGTAAAACAGGTATCCGCTCGCCCCTGTCCAGAAGAGGATATCCTCCGCTCCGACCGCCGCACTGCTGTGCGGCAGGATCTTCCGTATACACTCGAGTATCCGGTAGGCAAAGAAAACCGTCATACCCGAAAGCCCCGCATAGAGAAAGACCGCCGCCTCTGTTCCGATCCCCGGCATCTGACTCCTCCCTACCGGAACAGCCTGGAGAAGAAATTCTCCCCCGGTTTTCCGGTCTGAGCCGTGCTGCTGGAATAAGCGATGCTGTCGATATTGCCGGACAGGTCCACCTCGCCCTTCTCCACACTCAGTCTGTTAACGTGAAGATCGGTCCCTTTTACCATGAGCATCCCCTGCTCTGTCTCGAGCAGGATCTCATTGAGGTCAAACGAAAGGACATCCAGCACTCCTGTCACCATACTCGTTTTTCTGTTATTGACCACAAGCTTGTGTGCCTTCGCGATCCGCTGCTCTTCCATACGCGTCCCCCTTCTCTCTGCATTTCCCAGTTTCCGCGGAACATCCCTCCCCGGATCTTCCGGGAAACTCTTCTATATACTATGAAGGGTTGTACGCATCTATGACTATAAATATTTAAACAGTTCTTTTGCTTCTTCTTTTTTTGTCGTATCCTGCAGCGCGAGCACTTCCACTTTTACTGTTCTGGTCCCGAACTGGATCTCGATGATATCCCCCGGTTTTACTTTCACCGAAGCCTTCGCCGCCTTCCCGTTCACCATAACGCGCCCCGCGTCGCATGCCTCGTTGGCGACCGTCCTTCTCTTGATCAGTCTGGACACTTTCAGGAATTTATCCAGTCTCATATCTTCCCCTTTCCCGTCCGCAGCGCTGTGCAGCCGCAGACGTAAAAGCATTCACGAAGGCTCCGCTGTGACGTACCCCCGCAAACACATCTGCCGAATCACAAAAGGCACTTACAATGTATGTCTGCATTGTAAGTGCCCGTCTTACATATTCACATCTATCGTCTATGAACGAAATCTCAAACTAGTTGATAGCATCCTTTAAAGCTTTTCCTGCTTTGAACTTCGGAGCTTTGCATGCTGCGATCTTCATTGTCTTTCCTGTCTGAGGATTTCTTCCCTCTCTTGCAGCTCTCTCGCTCACTTCAAATGTACCGAATCCAACAAGCTGAACCTTGTCTCCGGCTTTCAGCTGCTCTGTGACAACATCAACAAAAGCTTTCAGAGCTTTTTCCGCATCTTTCTTAGAAATTTCTGCCTGCTCAGCTACTGCTGCTACTAATTCTGTTTTGTTCATGGATAATTTCCTCCTCTTAATTGTATCGGCATACAATTTATTTCTTGTTTTTCAAAGGCGCCCATTTTCCTGCGTCCACATGGTTCCGCCCTTATGTATTGTTATAACGGTTTCACAGGGGTTTGTCAAGCAGTTTCCCGCTTTTTCTGCGTTCTCAGACTGTTACATTTGCTTCCGGAGATCCATGGAAAATACGCTCTCCAGAAATGCTTCTTTCTCTTCCGTCTGCCTTACCGCTGTCTGCAGTTTCTCCACGCTCTTTTCCGGCAGCCATGCCTTATTGGAACGGGCGTAGCTGCTCGCTGTCTTCCAGAACTTTTCCGGGTAAGCCAGGATGAGGCCGATATACTCTCTTTCCAGTTCTCCCATATGTCTGCTTTCTTCATATGCTCTAAGTATCTCTTCGCCAAGTTTTTGTTTCCAATGACACTTTTCCATGACTTTCCGTAAGAAATAACACATATCTGATGCCTGTATGTCTATCCTGGCATGTTCAAAATTCGTTACAGCTGAGCCCTGGGGGAGCATGATCAGGTTATGGTAATTATAATCGCCATGCACCATACATTTCTCCCGCCTGCTCTGCCGAAACAGCTCAGAACACCCGGATGCTTCCATGCGCCGTGTCACACGCTCCGCGATCGCATACATTTTTTCAAAACTCTCCAGATAGAGATATTCAAACTCATTTTTCGCGACTCTGCCCCGGATAAACGAACGGACCTTCTTCATCTCCCTGTTATGCCGCAGCATTTCCTCCAACGGAGTCCGCTCCGCAGCCGGACAGTTTATCCCCTCACTCCCCGCCGACGGATTCCAATGAAGTTTTCTATGCAGTCCCGCCAGCGTCTCTGCCGCGCCCACGATCTCAGACTCTCTTTTCATATCACACTCTCTGCCCGAGAACCATCTCTTGAGCATATATTTCCTGCCCTCGCGGGAAGAAACGACCAGGGAGCCTTCCCTGGAAAATACCGGCGTATCGACCTGCAGATCCCCTTCCGTCTCCAGCCGGCTCAGGATGATATACATAATGGCAGCGCGCTTTTCTGAGACCCTCGTCTCTTTGAGGATCATCGCGCCCTCACTTGTATCGCAAAAAAACGCACCCCTTATCTTTCGGGTGCCTTTTACCTCCATATCATACTGTTCCAATACTTCCAGTTCATACTCTCTCATGGCTGCCCCCTGTCTCTGCGAAAAGGGAACGGACGCCCTCATCCGCCCCGCTGCTTTCCCGTGAACGCAGCCTTCTGTAAAGCTGCGTTCATGTTCTTTCTAATGTATGACAGGGACAGCCCGAGTATGCTATAAACCAAGCTTTTCTTTTACATATCCGCACAAGATCTCTTTCGTGTTGCGCGACGGGTCGTCGATCACGTATTCCAGCAGTTCGCTCAGCATACTGCCGATCTCGCGCCCCGGTTTCATCCCGAGCGCCATCAGTTCTCTTCCGCCCACCGCGAGCTGGCGCAGGGTCACGCACTCTCCGTTCTGCAGGACTTCTCTGTAGATCCGGCGCATCTCTATGATATTCTCGATCTTTTTTCTTCTTTTATATGGACTCTGCGCTTTTACATCCGCCATCCTCACCGCAAGATAATACGGGAACAGCTCCACGCCGATCCGGTTCATCGCTCTCCGCACGTTCTGCGGGGTGGCTTCGATCCGGTAATCATGATAGCAGACCAGTCTTGTGACAGTCTTTATGGTATCGTTGTCAAACTTCAGCCTGCGCATGATCTTTCTGGCGATCTCCTCACTGACCAGGGCATGCCCTTTGAAATGGTCGCGCCCGTCCTCATCTGTCGTCTTCATCGCCGGTTTTCCCATATCGTGGAACAGCATGGTCAGTCGCAGGATCTTGTCCCGCTTAATGTTTTTCAGTGCATGGAGCGTGTGGTCCGCCACATCATATTTGTGGTGGGGCGTGTTCTGCGTGACGCCGACCATGGCGTCCCACTCCGGCAGGATAACCTTCGTGATCCCGAGCATGTACGCATCCTGGATCCGCTCCGGATGTGCTGATATAAGAAGTTTCACCAGCTCAGTCCGTATCCTCTCCGCGCTGATATTCTTCAGCGTGGGCGCCAGCTTTTTCACCGCCGCAGCCGTGTTCTTCTCGATCGGGAAATTAAGCTGCGCCGAGAAGCGGACTGCCCGGAGGATACGGAGCGCATCTTCCGAAAAACGCTCTTCCGGGTCTCCCACACAGCGGATCCTGTGCCGGTTCAGGTCCTTCATCCCGCCGAACACGTCAACCAGCCGGACTTCATCATTGTATGCCATCGCATTGATGGTAAAGTCCCGGCGTCTTAGGTCTTCCTCCAGACGGTTCGTGAAGCGCACCTCCTTCGGGTGCCGGCTGTCTTCATACGCCCCGTCGACGCGGTATGTCGTCACCTCAAAGCTGTCCTTCCCCAGGAGCACCGTGACCGTGCCGTGCTCGATCCCGGTATCCACTGTCTTCCGGAACAGCTTCTTTATCTCTTCCGGCTTCGCCGAAGTGGTGATATCCCAGTCCTCCGGGCGACGCGCAAGGATCGAGTCCCGGACACAGCCGCCTACCGCGAAAGCCTCATAGCCATGGAGCTGCAGGTTATTGATGATCATCAATACCTTCCTTGGCAGTTCTATCTTCATGTAACATTTCCCCTTCTCTTCTTTGACAGGTAAATATTATAACCTGTCTCTCCTGTCTCCTCAACCATTTTAGCGCAGATTCCAGCCTTTTGTCATCATAAAATACAAATGTGTCGTCCAGGATCACCGGCATGGGTTCCTCCTGGAGGAGTTCCGCCGCTGCCATCCGTATCGAAAAGTAGATCTGTTCCAGGGTACCCCTGCTGAGCTGTTCCGCCCTGACACGCCGTTCCCCGTCCCAGACTGTGATCTCGAGCCGTTCGTCCGCCTCTATCCCCCGGTATTTTCCTTCGGTGAGTTCAGCGAATATCTGAGAGGCGCGCCGGTTCAGAAAATCGGATGTCTGCTGCCCCAGCTTCCCGGCGGCAGACCGTATCTTTTCCTCCGCGAGCAGGATCGCCTCTCTCCTCCTCAGCAGACTCTTCTCCCTGTCGCTCCGGAGGAATTCTTCTTCCTCCTCCCTGAGGTTCTCCAGACGGATCTTCTTCTCTTTCCACTCCGCCCGTATCCTCGTAAGTTCCCAGCGAAGCTGTTCCCGCTGCTTCCGGTACATTTCCAGACGCGGCTCCCGCTCCTCTGCTTCCCCGATATCAGAAACTCTTTCTTCTGCCCCCGCCACATTTCCACTCTTTCTCCTCAGTCCGGCTGTCAGCAGGACTGCTCCGGCGAGGAGCACCAGCACAGAAAGGATGCGGACCACCAGAGAGACCACACTCCCGGGACCCAGCCCCGGTCCCGGCACGAACTGTGCTCCCAGGAGCCCGAGGATCCCGATCAGCAGACAGATCACTCCCGGCAGAAAATTTTTCCGCGACGGAATATCCCCCGCCTGTTTTCCCGCGTTCCTGCCTGACGCATTTCTTCCCGGCACATTCCTGCCTGACACGTATCCGTTCTTTCTTCGTGCCTGTTCCGCTATCCTGCGCTCCTCATCCTGTTCTGCCGCCTCACGCTTTTCCACCTTCTCTGCAGCGGAACGCTTTTCTTCAAACTCGCTTTTGAGCTTCTCCATATCCCGCTCCAGGTATCCGCACTCCTGAGCCAGGCTTCGCCGTTTCTCTTCCTGCTTCTGCTGTTCCGCTTTCAGGTCCCGCTCCACTTCCCTGCGCCTCTCCCGCAGATCCGAGAGCGCGCCGTTCAGATCGATCTCTCCGCCGCCGGTCTCATAATAGTTCGCCGCATAATTCTTCAGCGTTTCAGACAGTTCCTGTCCCGGTCTCGCCATGAGCTGTCCCACAGATACTGTGCTGTCAAACTCTGACGGAGTGATCCCGCCCAGCAGCATATCCAGATCCCCATCCTCCACAGACAGTTCTTCCCCGTCATCCTCGCAGATGAGGGAGGCATGTTTTGAGATCCGGTCAAAACTCCGCTCCAGGCGGAAGTTTCTCCCGCCGCACTCAAAGCGCATCACGCCCGCATAGTAATTCGGATTCTCCCAGGGCTCAAACCTGCTGAACGCATCCTTTCCCGCGGCACGTCCCCTGCCCCGCTCCATCCCAAAGAACATAGCCCGGATGAAAGCGTGGAGTGTTGACTTCCCAAACTCATTTTCCCCGTAAATGACCTGTATGCCGTTCTGTATATAAAAATGCTGTTCTGAAAATTTCCCGAAATTCTTCAGGTACAATTCTCTGATCCTCATATCAGCCCCCCTTATTCCCGACTCACTTTATGATCCAGAAGGACTTCCAATCCCTCGCTGAGCGCCTGCTCCTCCAGGCTGTCCGCCGCCACGTCTCCCGATCCTGCGCTGTCAAATTCTTCGATAAACCTTCCGATCAGGTTCCCGGAGTTCTCTCTTGCCAGGCGTTCAAGGTCGTACTTCCTGCGGGTCTCATCCACGATCTCCAGTATATTCCCCACGTCGTCCATCCGCCCGCAGTCCAGAGACACATCCGCTCCCCGGATTCCAACCAGGACGATCTTGAAAATATTTTTATTATCATATTTATCTTTCAGTTTACCCACTTTCTTTCGGACACTTCCTGCCGTATCCGATTCATCCACCCGGACCTTCAGATGGATATACTCCCTCTCGGCAAACGGGACCCACTTTGTCCTCACTCCGCGGTCTGTGATCTCCCCCTGCACGAATCCGTGAGGTCCGACATCGTTCTGGTCGACCGGCTCCAGCGCGCCCGCATAGATGATCCGGTCTTGCTCCAGCACCTGCGGTTTATGGATATGCCCCAGCGCGATATAGTCGAACCCGCTCTTCGCCAGCGCTTTCCGGTCGATCGGGATATGTTTCTCATCGCCGCCGTGGGCGAGGAGGACCTCATACTTCTGCCTCCCCCCGGCGCCGCATCGGTCATAGAGAGGTTCCCGGATCTCCCTGCTGTGATAGCTGAGCCCATAGACACTGGTCTGAAACTCCGGGAATTCCACACGGCTCATCCTGCTCTCGAAGAGAGGATACACATTCTCCGCCCACTGGAATGTGCGGTAATGGGAATCCTTCCTTATATAGTCGTGGTTGCCGGCGATCAGGACAACCTGCGTATGCGTCAGTTCAGAAAAGAGGTAGTTAACTTCTTTTAATTCCCGCAACAGCGGCTGCCTGTGGAACAGGTCCCCGGCGATCAGGAGAAGATCTGTCTGCTCCTTCTCACATACCTTCAGAACACGTTCCAGCGTCCCCCACAGCTCTCCCGGTCTCTCTTCACTGTATGCTTTTCCCACATCCGGCTCTGCCCCAAGATGCACGTCTGCTATATGGATAAATCTCATCCTGTCTCCCCTTTCCGTATCCCCTGCACGTCAGCCCGCTCACCGGGCTTATCGCGCAAAAGGGCGCGGCACTTTCGCTGCCTCGCCCTCCTGTTTTAGATATGATCGTTTCTTGATATGACCTGCCTTCCATCTGCTGCCTGCAGCTTGATGTCTGCTCCTGTTTAGAGTTCGCAGTTGTTCACCGTTCTCGGGAACGGGATCACGTCGCGGATGTTGGACATTCCGGTCAGATACATCACGCACCTCTCAAAACCAAGTCCGAATCCCGCATGTCTTGTAGAACCGTATTTTCTCAGATCAAGATAAAAGCTGTAATCCTCCTCTTTGAGCCCCAGTTCTTTCATCCGGTTCAGAAGTTTGTCATAGTCATCCTCTCTCTGGCTTCCGCCGATGATCTCACCGATCCCCGGGACAAGACAGTCAACTGCTGCCACTGTCTTCCCGTCATCGTTCTGTTTCATATAGAACGCCTTGATCTCCTTCGGATAATCAGTCACAAACACCGGTCTCTTGTAAACCTGTTCTGTCAGATAGCGCTCATGCTCTGTCTGAAGATCGCATCCCCAGGAAACTTTATACTCAAACTTATCGTTGTTCTTGGAGAGGATGTCAATAGCCTCTGTATATGTCACTCTCGCGAAGTCTGAATTCACCACATTGTGGAGTCTGTCCAGAAGTCCCTTGTCCACGAAGGAATTGAAGAAGTCCATCTCCTCCGGCGCGTTCTCAAGCACATAGCTGATGACATATTTCAGCATCGCCTCTGCCAGTTCCATGTTGTCATCCAGATCCGCAAACGCGATCTCCGGCTCGATCATCCAGAACTCCGCGGCATGTCTCGTCGTGTTGGAGTTCTCCGCGCGGAAAGTCGGTCCAAAGGTATAGATGCTACGGAATGCCTGCGCGTAAGTCTCTCCGTTGAGCTGTCCGCTGACAGTCAGGCTTGTCTCCTTCCCGAAGAAGTCCTTCGTGTAATCCACACTTCCGTCTTCGTTCTTCGGAACATTTTCCATGTCCAGAGTGGTCACCCGGAACATCTCTCCGGCGCCCTCACAGTCACTCCCCGTGATCAGCGGAGTGTGGACATAGACAAAACCTCTCTCCTGAAAGAACTTATGGATCGCATAAGCTGCCAGTGAACGCACGCGGAACACAGCCTGAAATGTGTTCGTTCTCGGACGCAGATGGGAGATCGTTCTGAGATATTCAAAACTGTGGCGTTTCTTCTGAAGCGGATAGTCCGGTGCTGAAGCCCCCTCTACCACGACTTCATCCGCCTGGATCTCAAATGGCTGTTTCGCCTGAGGCGTAGCCACCAGAGTTCCCGTCACGATGATCGCCGCGCCCACGTTCAGCTTTGAGACCTCTGCAAAATTGTCCATCTTATCATGATACACGATCTGAAGTGTCTGGAAATAAGATCCGTCGTTCAGAACGATGAACCCAAATGTCTTCGAGTCTCGGATGCTCCGGATCCAGCCCCCAACTGTCACCTTTTTATCCAGATGATCCTCTCTGTTTTTAAATAATTCACGAATCGTTGTCAGTTCCATACCAAAAAACTCCTTTGATGATTATTCCTTACAGGCAGGACGCACATACCCGTCCTGCCGCCAATATTGATATTATACCACCAAGCGACGGAACCGTAAACAAAAACCGACAGAGAACCCATCCTCCCCTCACTTCGTCCGTACTGTCTCCACAGCCTGCAGCCATCCTGCGTATTTCCGCTCTCTCTTTTCCGATTCCATCCCCGGCACATATTCCTTCCGCCTGAGACCGTCGAATACCTTCTGGTCATACAGCCCGATGCCGAGTCCTGCCGCGTAAGCTGCGCCGATGCCGGAAAGTTCCTGCGCGTTCGGGACAAGCACCTTCGTATCTGCGATATCGCTCTGGAACTGCATCAGATAACCGTTCGCGGTGGGACCGCCGTCCACACGGAGTTCCTGTACCTGTGTCCCCGCATCCTGGCTCATGGCACGGATCACATCTGTGATCTGATAAGCGATGCACTCCACTCCCGCACGCACCATCTCCGCCTTGCGGGTAGTCCGTGTGATCCCGGAGAGAGCCCCTTTCGCTTCGCTGTCCCAATAAGGAGCGCCCAGACCGGTAAATGCAGGCACAAAGTAAAGACTGTCGTCCTGTTCCGCCTTCCGGCAGAGTTCCTCCGTTTCTCCAGGTGACTGGATCAGTTCCATATCATCCTTCAGCCAGGTGATCACAGCTCCGGTATAATTGATGTTCCCTTCCAGAACATAGTTGACTTTCCCCTGCATTCCCCATGCAAGAGACGTTACCACGCCATGGCTGCTCAGGACCGGCTGTTCCCCGATATTCATCATGATAGAGGATCCTGTTCCATAGGTACACTTGATCATCCCCTGCTCCAGGCAGCCCTGCCCGAAAAGAGCTCCGTGGGAATCTCCAAGGACTCCGTGTATCGGGACCGGACGTTCAAAGAATCCGTCAAGATCCGTCTCTCCGAAACAGGAATCTGAGTCGCACACTTCTGCCAGGTCCGCCGCATCGATTCCGAAGAGACGGCAGATCTCCTCGTCCCACTTCAGTTCAAAGATATTGAAAAGCTGGGTGCGGGATGCGTTGGAATGATCGGTCTTGTAGGATTTCCCTCCCGTAAGCTGATAGACCAGCCAGGTATCCACGGTCCCAAGGCACAACTTATGCTCTGCCGCCCGCTCCTTCGCTCCCGGTATGTTCTCCAGGATCCAGGCAAGTTTTGACGCCGGGAAATAAGGCGAGAGCTGAAGCCCGGTCTTCTCCCGGATCATCTCAGCAGCTCCGCTGTTTTCCTCCGCAACGCGCCCGCAGATCTCCGCTGCACGGGCGCACTGCCAGACGATGGCGTCTGCCACCGGTTTCCCTGTCTCTTTATCCCATACAAGGGAGGTCTCCCTCTGGTTGCTGATCCCCAGCGCCTGCACACTGTCTTTTGAGATCCCGCTCTCCTCCACCAGGTCTTTCACGACCTGCACCGTGTTCCGATAGATCTCCTCCGGATCGTGGGAGACCCATCCCTTTTCATTGATGATCTGACGATGGGGCAGGTCCTTCCTCTGCAGCAGAACGCCCGCTCCATCAAAGAGCAGCGCCTTTGTCCCCTGCGTGCTCTGATCGATGCCTATGATATATTTTTCCTCCATTTTCTTCTCTCCACTCATGAGCCTCAGAGTCTGCACACCTGTGCAGGTGCACCAAAGGGGCGTACCACTGATACGCCCCGACTCCGATGCATCGTTATCTTTTTATTGATCTTTCTTATTTTAATATCTCTTTCGCCTTCGCAGCGATCCCTTCCGCGTTCATCCCATAGTAGTCAAACACTTCCTTTGACGTACCTGTGATGACCGGAGCATCCGGGAGCGCGATGTTCACGATCTTCCTCGGGCACTCTCTTCCGACCACCTGAGCCACCATGGAGCCCAGACCGCCGAATGGTGCGTGCTCCTCTGCCGTGATGACCACTTTTGCATTCTCAGCCGCACGGATCACCGCCGCCTCGTCCAGCGGTTTCACGCAGTACATATCCAGAACAGAGGCATGGATACCCTCTTTTTCAAGAATCTGTGCAGCGTCCTTCGCCGGTTTTACCATTTCGCCGCATGCGATGATCGCCACATCGTTTCCTTCTTTATTTCCTTCTGTCACAACAGTCGCCTTATCCATCTCAAAAGGAACATTCCCCTCTTCGTACACCGGATCAACGGCATTTCTCCCCACACGGATGTACGCCGGGCTCTCGTCTTTTAAGAGTGCTTTCGTCAGCTCCGCTGTCTGGAGATGGTCACTGGGGATGTAGACGCGCATGTTCGGGATCGCGCTCATGGCCGCGATATCCTGCGCAGAGTGGTGGCTCATGCCCAGAGCGCCGTAGCTGACTCCGCCGCTGATGCCGATCAGTTTTACATTTGTATTGGAGTAGGCAACGTCAACCTTGCACTGCTCGTAACTCCTTGTAGAGAGGAAGCTTGCCGGAGATACCGCATAAGCTTTCTTCCCGCATTTTGCCAGGCCTGCCGCGATGCTGACCAGGTTCTGCTCCGCGATCCCGGTCTCCACAAACTGCTCCGGATAGGTGTCCGCAAAGGGAGTGAAAGATCCGCTCCCCCTGGAGTCGCTGCACAGCGCGACAATATCCTTATCCTCTTTCGCCGCTTCCATCAACACTTCACAGATCATCTGTTTGTTTGCTGTTTTTCCCATTATCTCAGCGCCTCCTTTGCCGTTTCCAGATCTTTCATGATCGTCTGATATTCTTCGTCTGTCGGTACTTTATGATGCCAGTTTGCCTTGTCTTCCATGATCGAAGAACCTTTTCCTTTGACTGTGTTCGCGATCAGGACTGTGGGCTGTCCCTTGACTGTCTTCGCCTCCTCAAACGCAGCGTGGAGCTGATCGATATCATTTCCGTCCGCCACATCGATCACATGCCATCCGAAGCTCCGGAAGCGCTCATGAAGATCGTCGTGTCCCATCACGTCCTCTGTGTTTCCTGAGATCTGCAGACGGTTCCTGTCTACGACCGCGCACAGGTTATCCAGCTTGTACTGGTGCGCCGCCATAGCGCCTTCCCATACAGAACCCTCCGCAAGCTCACCGTCTCCCATTACCACATAAACTCTGTTGTTCCTATGGTCCATCTTAGATGCCTTAGCCATGCCGACACAGACAGGAAGCCCATGTCCGAGAGAACCGGAATTCATCTCGATCCCCGGCAGCTTGTTGTTCGGATGCCCTATGTATTTTGAGCCGAATTTGCTGAAGTTCTCCAGTACATCCTCTTTATCGAGGAACCCTTTCTCCGCGAGGACCGCGTAATACGCCTCCATGGAATGTCCCTTGCTGAGCACGAACAGGTCTCTGTCCGGGTCGTCCATGTTTTCCGGGCTGATGTTCATCTGGTCAAAATACAGTTCCACCAGAACTTCCATCACACTCATGTCGCCGCCGATATGTCCCGCTTTTCCCGCACGGATGATATTGATCGTATCTTCTCTGAGCTGATAAGCCAATGCTTTTAAATTCATACTTCTACTTCCTTTCCTGATTCCTGTTCCGCCGGGGGCGTCCCACCGGCCGTTTTTCCGGCCTGATGCCCTGCGCCTCTCCCGCGGCATGTTTTTCACTCGCCTCTTAAGTACGCCTTTACGTCCTCTTCGATCGGATCGTAGAGGTCCGGTTTCACTCCGATGTATTTACATGCCTCATACAGCACCGGAACTACATCCTTGTGGATACCTACGCAGTGGTGGATATACGGTCCCTCGACGATCTTCGCTTCCAGACGCTTGATGTTCTCCACCTCTACCCAGAGGTAAGTTCCCATTCCCTTCGGTCCGTCCACACCTTTCGCGTTTCCGAGAAGGAGAGAGTACTCTCCGTTGTCCCCGTCGAACCTGCACAGGGTGACATCCCCGTGTTTTGCCTCTGCGGTCAGGCTTCCCGGATGATCGAAAGCGAGAGGATAGGTAAGTTCCGGCTTCTCCTTTGCCACAGATACCGGCCAGGGACCACAGTGCTGCAGGAGTTCTCCGTTCTCAATGTCAGGATGGCGGATCGTCCAGTCCGCAAAGAAGCTGCGCATCTCATCCATTCCGGCAGCTTCCACCATCAGAGCCGTAACAGCGCCGTGGATATCAGTCTCACAGACTACCGGGATGCCCTTCTCGTTGAGGATCGCGTTCGCTGCACAGGGCATGATGCCGATCTCGGTCTGAAGCGCGTTCCAGCACTGGATCGCTGCTACCTGACAGCCATATTTTTCCACCAGGTTCTCCATTGCCAGGGCCAGGGCAGCCACGTTCTCAACCTCGTTTTCCTTGATCTTCACGATCATCGTCTCATTGATATAGGAAAGCATCCCTGCCATCTTTTCTTTGTCTTCTTTGACCGCCTTGATCTCTTCGGTCAGTTCTGTCATCGGGATCGGAGAAAGCTGGATGTTGAATTTCTCCAAAAGTTCTCCCTCGTTGCACATAGTGGTCCAGAAATCAAACGGTCTTGTAGATATCTGGAGGATGCGGATATTCTTAAATGTCTTCACTACGTTACAGACAGCCAGGAAATCTTTTACCCCTCTCTCAAATACCGGATCGTTCAGACGGCAGTTCGTCAGGTAGGTAAACGGAACCTGGAATCTCCTCAGGACCTTTCCTGTCGCAAAGAGTCCGCACTGTGTATCTCTTAACCGTACTCCATTAGGCTCCGGTCTCTCGTCCAGCGGTCCCCAGAGGAGTACCGGCACTCCCAGCCTCTTCGCAAGTCTTGCACAGACATACTCTGTCCCGAAATTGCAGTGCGCCAGCAGGAGTCCGTCCACTCCCTCCGCCTCGAATTTCGCCGCGATCTTCTCTACATCCTTGTCGTCATAGAGGAGTCCTTCCTCATTGATGTCCGTGATGTCAACGAAATCAACGCCAAGCTCTGTCAGCCTCTGAGCTGTGAGCCCTCTGAATTTCAATGCGTCCGGAGCGCTGAAGATGCTCCTTCTTGTCGGTGCATATCCCAGTTTGATCTTCTTCATCTTTGTTTTCTCCTTTCTTACCCGTTGCATTTTCAGATTCCTGACCGCTCATCTCCTCTCAGGGGAAATGAAGTCCGGATCTTTTGCTCCCTGTTCTTGATCTGATTTCAGTATAGCGGCGTCTTAGCTTAATTTCATCGGATAATTAAGAATTATTTACTTAATTTCTAACTTAATCATTGAGTTTTCCGATGAATCAGTACATAATATAATCAACTGAAACGAAAGGAGACTTAAGATTAAGCTTATGGGGATCACAGCAAAAGAACTTGCAGGAAAACTGAACCTCTCGGCAGCCGCCGTGTCTATGGCGCTTAACAATAAGCCCGGAGTCAGCACCGCGACCCGCCGCAGGGTTCTGGATGCAGCGGAGAGATATGGATATGATCTTTCCCGCCTGTCAGATAAGAAGCGGACCGCTGAAGGTGAGATTTATTTCGTGATGTATAAAAAACACGGCGCTGTCGTTGCCGACACGCCGTTCTTCTCCCAAGTCTCGGACGGGATCGCCCTGGAATGTAAGAAGCAGGGACATAAGCTGAAGATCAGTTATATCTATGAAGAAGAGGATACCCTTCAAAAGCAGATAGAGGATATCCAGTATTCCGACTGCTGCGGGATCATCCTGCTCGGGACAGAGATGGACGCTTCAGACTTAAAGCCTTTCCTCGACCTTCCCATTCCCCTGGTCCTGCTGGACGCGTATTTTGACACAGTGCCCTGCGACTGCGTGCTGATCAACAATATGCAGGGCGCTTACCTTGCGGCGCGCCACCTGATACGCACCTGCAGGAAACAGCCCGGGTACCTCCAGTCCGCTTACCAGATCAGCAACTTTTCGGAGCGTTCCTCCGGGTTCTACAAAGCGGTCCGCTCCTCCGGCATGTCCGCCTCCAAGAGCATCACCCACCTGCTGACGCCGTCCGTAGATGGAGCTTTCGCCGATATGTCTGAGCTGATCAGGAATGGCGATGAGCTCGCTTCCTGCTACTTTGCGGACAATGACCTGATCGCAGTGGGAGCCGCAAAGGCGCTGATGCAGAACGGATACCGTATCCCTGAGGATATCTCCATCGTCGGGTTCGACAACATGCCGGTAAGCACGGTCATCGATCCTGCCCTGACCACAGTCCACGTTCCGAAGCAGTACATGGGCGAGGCGGCGGCAAGACGGCTCATCAGCCTGATGGAAGACCCCGGGCAGCCCCCTATCAAGATCGAGATCGACACCAGTCTGGTCTATCGGGACAGCGTAAGTAAGGATGTTTCCTGAAAGATTTGAGATCTGCGATTTAAGATTTCCCTCCAGACCTGCCTGACACCTGAAACATAAAGGGGACCCGCCGCGCGGAACATTCTCTGCGCGGCAGGTCCCCTTATACATTATGTGCTCATAACATTTTATTATCACGTTCTTATGCCTTTCTGCGTTTTCTCACCATCACACCGGCGATCCCGGCAGCGCCTGCCGCTGCTGCGAGAAGGATCAGATAGGTTCCTGCCGGCGTCTCGTCACCCGTCTTCACCGCCGCCTTACCTGTCGCTGTAGCTTTGAGCTGAACAGATTTGATATCATCCTCTCCGTCAGATACCCATTTCCCGTTCTTATACACCTGCCTGTCAAACGTGACCTTGATAGTGTATGTCCCGTTCTTTGCCGCTTTCACAGTGGCCGTATAAGGCGCTTTCTTCCAGGTTCCGTCGGACAGCCCCTGCCATTTGACCGGAACATATCTCACATCGCCGCCGATCGGTTCTTCGATCTCCATCCCGCCGCCAACTGCGGTGAAGGTCACATTCCTGCCTGTCTTGATGATCTGTCCGTTCCATATCCCCGTGATCTTATTCTCACCGGCACCAGTCTCGATCGGATTTCTCAGAGTGGATGCCTTAAGCGCCTGGCTCGCCGCACTTGCAGCAGCAGTCTGGGTTTCTTTTACCCTTGTCACGATCTCATACGCTGTCTCTGCTTTCAGCCCCTCAAATCTCGCTCCCGCCTGCCATGTCTTTCCTCCGTCGATGGAATATTCCTGTCCGGTCTCTTTCTCCACTTCCAGAACTGTCTGGCTTCTGCTCTTTAATCTCGGAGCTTCCGGAGTCTCTGCCGGAGTTTTCTGTGTGGTGGCCACCAGCGCTTCACTCACGACGCTTTCCTTGTGATAGGCTGTCTCAGGAGTCTTTGTCACGATCCGATATTGCGTATTCGGAGCCAGATCCGCAAAAACTCCGCCCTCCTGCCAGTTCAGGGTTTCGGGCATCGTCTGTTCCTTGTAGATCGCATATACCTGTCCGCTCACCGCTTTCACTTCGATCCTGGTGTCACTGACCGAAACCAGTTCCGGTCTGCCCAGCGCCGCTGCCGCATATTTCTCAGTCGATACGATCAGAAGCTCGCTGATCTCTCCCGGCATCTGGTCCTCTGTCCCTGCGATCCGGGCTGCGACCGAATATTCCGTTCCTACCTTCAGACCGCTGAACACAGGAGATGTCTGCCAGTTCCACTGTTGATCCGAAGCAGCCATTCCTTCGCAGATCGCGTATTCCATCCCGTCCTCCGCTGCCACTTCTATCACATCTGCTCCGGCAGTTCTCAGTTCCGGCATATCCGGCGCTTTAGCTGCCGCCTTCATCGTCCTGACTGTCAGCGGATCACTCACAGGCGTATCCTCCCCTTTTCCTGCCATCCTCGTCTCGATCACATATTCCGTATCCGGAGAAAGCCCTTCAAATCTGCCGCTTTCCTGCCATTCCTTCTGGGCGATCCTGTACTCCTGCCCTTCAAGTGTCTCCACTTCAAGAGTCGTGTCTGTCCGGTTCACGATCTTCGGTACTTCCGGCCGCGTTTCCGGCTCTTCTGTTACTGTCCCCGGTCCTTCTTCCTGTGGCTCCGGCTCGCCTGTTACTGTCCCCGGTCCTTCTTCCTGTGGCTCCGGCTCGCCTGTTACTGTCCCCGGTCCTTCTTCCTGTGGCTCCAGCGCCTCCTCTGTTGTTACAACAAGTGCCTGTCCCGGTTCACCAGCCGCGCTGCCTTCCGAAGCCGCTGCCCGGGAAACGATGCTGTATTCGGTCCCAGGAACCAGGTCTGTAAATGTGATACTGTCTTCTCCATTTTTCCATTGTACATCCGCGGGAAGTGTATCACCCGTATAGATCGCGTACTCCTGTCCCCGAACCGCCTGGACAGTGATGCTCGTACTATCTTTCGCTGCCAGTACCGGAAGGACCCCTGCCATTTTGACCGCTGCACTTTCGGAATATAGCGTCTCGCCATTCAGGCTCACTTTACAGCGATATACATTTCCGCCCAGATCCGCTGCTGTGACTTTGTGCTCGTAAATAGCTTTATCAGCTCCCGTTATATCTGTCCAGGTGAGGGCAGGCTCTTTGCCCTCTTCTGCTTTCTGCCAAACACCCTGCTGCCATTGATAAGTAACATTGTCTGCCGGCTCTGCCGTCACTTCAAACACCACCGTGTCTCCTTCCGCCGAAGACACATCTTCCGGCTGCCTGGTGATCGTTATTCCGGCCGCCTCCACCGTCATGCACATACCCAGCGCCATGATCCCGGTCAGCAGCCACGCCATCATCTTTCTTGCTTTACTCATACTGCTCCCTCCTTTCATTGACAAATAACTTTTCTCTCCGTTCTTTTATTCTCTGATTATTTGTCATTTTTATCGATATTTTCTTACTTTTATTATACTATCTTAGTTTTTCTGCTACAATCCTTTCTTCTCTTTTACTTCTTATATTTTTCTTAAGATAAAACCAAGGAGAGAGGTCTAACGTAAGAGATTGGAACGATCACAAAGAAAGGACGGAAATCCAGTCCCGTCCCCGGATTCTGCATTTCCGTCCTTCGTTTTATTTATTTCATCATTTTCTTATCCTATCCGCAGCTTTACCAGGCTTCCTCTTCCCACTTCAGCACATTTCCCGTCTCCGCATCGATCTCAAACTCATATTCCATCCGGTTATACAGGATATCTCCCTCATAGATCACCCAGCCGTCGTCCCGGTCCAGTTCAATGGAGACGTCCTGCGCCGTGGCGCCGGGCACTCTCGCAAGAGCGATCTGCATCGCCTCCTCCATACTGAGCTGTGTGCCGGAAGAAGACTGTCCGGAATTCCGGGTACCGGAAGTGCTGTTTCCGTTATCCTGACTCTGCGCAGTACCTCCAGTTCCATTCTGCTCGGTATTGCTCTGCCCTGTGCTGTTCTCTCTCTGCGCATTTCCGGAAGACACGTTGTCATCTGATGTTCCGCCGTCGTCTGATGAAGTTCCGGATGATGCCTGTGTTCCCTGCTCACTTTTCAGCGCATCCAGTTCTTCTCTCAGGGAATCGATCTCTGCCTGGAGTTCTTCCTCTCTCTGCGCTGACGCGCTGTCTGTTCCTGTATTTCCGCCTGTCTGTGCCATGCTGCCCGAACCGGATCCGCATCCTGTGAGAAGAGCAGATGCCAGGATGATCCCTGCTGATAACATGATATATCTTCTCTTCATATGTCCATCCTCCTTCTTTATCCTGACTCCAGTATAAATGAGAAAAATTAAAGAAAGATTAAAACATCAGAAGATCTTTTCATTTTCTCACTGAACGTCACTCAGATAGTATTCCGCAAACTGCCTTAAAGCTTCTGTATTCTCCGAACTTACGAGCGCTCCGGCATACACCGGTTCATATATGACCAGTCCATAAGAATCCCATTTGGCACTACGCGAGAGATCCAGCCGTCCGTCCACAAAATAAGATTCATATTTCCCATAATCCTCTCCGAGGATCTCTTCCCAGTCGGCAAATGCCCCCTGAGCATCGTAACTGTCATAAAGTTCTTCCCCGCATATCATCAGATCCAGCGTCCCTGCTCCAAGCACCGTAGCACGCTTCATCGCAGAAGCAGAGTCATCACCTGAACTGAGCCCTGTATCCAGTGCTATGACCTCGTTTTCATCGCCGGTCCCGAGCAGTTCTAAAAGATCGCTCTCAAACGCTTCCTGCCCTTCTTCTGTATTCAGATTCGTATCAACAACACCCACAGAAAGCAGCTCCACTTCCTGCATATTATGGTAGATCTGCATGCCCTGCCAGATGACGAAGATCAGGATCACCGGGACGAGAAGCCAGATCTTATAGTAGGTCCAGAGGTATCCGGCCTTCTCCCCAAGGCTCATCCCCCGCAGCTTTTCAAGTTCTGCCTGCCTTTTTTCTTTCGGTGTCATATCAGATTCGTATTTTTGCTTCATTTCTGTGGTCTCCTTCTGTAACTTTTCAGCGTCTGCTCATGCAAAACTTTTGTCAGATTTCCCGCATATACATGCCGCACAAAAACAGGCCGGGAAATAAAAGAGGGAAATACCGAGTCTTCAGTATTCCCCCGCTCTTTGAAATAACAAGACCATTATAAATGATAATGCCATCCTGTGTCTACACTATTTACTGATATTCTCCCAACAATTATTTATATCGGAACCAGGCATTTTCAGCTCATACTCCTTCATCCGCGCTCACTGCCTTTTTCGCCTGCCGCATGGATATCCTGTATACCACATACTGAAACAGGGCAATGACCGCACAGAGAGCTGCTTCCACAAATACGATCCTCATCTCAGCCTGAGTAAATCGTCCGTCATTCTGCCACAACATGAGTGGATACCAGAGCAGCATGAGCAGGCATCCCAGGATGGTCGGCAGCGTATAGACTCTGCGGAGCTGATCCGCCAGGATCTTCTTTATATGATCGTTATTTCCGCCCAGCTTTCTCACATCTTCAAAGACCTGTTTGTTCTTCACTGCCACGGTCATACATCTTGTATACGAGATGACCGCCACAGCAGCCAGGCAGATCACAGCCACATAGACAAACAGCATGTAGAAGATACCGAAAGAAATGAACCCGTTATTGATGCTCAGGATCTTAAAGGAGGGCGTATATTTCCAGTCGCAGTATTCTTCGGAGTGCTCCGGGTTCGGTGTGACCGGATTTGCATATCCGTAATAGCCGTCCTCTTCCATTGCGATCTTCTCCTGATGTTCGTCATATCCTGTCAGCTTTAACATATCCTCGGACGCATGGCTGCAGTATTGTTTGTAAAGTTCTCTGGCAAAGGCATAGGAAGCATCCAGGTCCTCTACATTGAAAAGGATGTTTTTTACGATCATGTTCTCCGGGAGGTCCTGTCTCAGTTCCGCGTAGTCCGCATCGCTGATCACATACCTTGCCAGCCCGTCAAACCCGGTAAGGGTTGTCAGGCCGCTGTATTCTGCCGTGCCGGCGTACTCCAGCTCCTTTTCTTTTTGATCACCTGGGGAACACAGACATTGTCAAATACCATCAGCCCGTCAAGCAGCATAAAATCCTGAAACACGAATCCGATCTTTTCGTTTCTGACTTTTGCCATTTCTTTTTCATTGAGCTTTCCCAGGTCTTTTCCATTCAGCAGGACTTCTCCGCTGTCAAACGGCTTATATCTTGAAATGCAGTCCAGCAGAGTAGTCTTTCCGCTTCCGGATGGTCCCATAACAGCTGCAAACTCGCCCTTGTGGATCGTAAGATCAACTCCTCTTAATACCTGATGCTGATTCTTTCCCGTCCCATAAGATTTCACAAGTTCCTTTACTTCCAGCATACTTCTGCTACCTCCCTTTTCCTTTTTCGTATCTTACTGACAGCCTTATCTTACACGGCTTATGAAAAAGGACAACAGCAAACGTAAAATCTAATATCTACAATGCAAAATCTAAAAAGGAGAGCAGAAAAGGACAAAAAAATGCCCTGAAACGCTTGAAAATTAAGCATTTCAGGGTATCCAACAAGAGGCGCAGACCGGATTTGAACCGGTGAATCAGGGTGTTGCAGACCCACGCCTTACCACTTGGCTACTGCGCCTTATACGAGATGCATGAATATTTTATTCACACATCTCGTAAATTATACCAGAATCCCTGCAATTCGTCAAATAAATTTTAGCCTTCTTAATCCTGCTTTCTATTCCACGTCGATTGCAAAACTAAATTCCACCCTTTTCTCTCTGAGTATGGAATTTACTGT